>Ga0209795_10001385_pt1 | contig 15346 bp, 11 predicted proteins | sample AgamicOrMarz_FD_187166 | JGI IMG/M metagenome (GOLD analysis project Ga0209795, IMG submission 187166) | Agave microbial communities from Guanajuato, Mexico - Or.Ma.rz (SPAdes) (version 2) | ecosystem: Host-associated > Plants > Phyllosphere > Phylloplane/Leaf | place: Guanajuato, Mexico...
CCAAAATTTGCGTTCGCGCTTCATATACGGGCGTTAACACAAAAAAGCTGACAACACCGCTGATTGTTGCTGCTATGATCGTAATTAAGGCAATTAGCCAGAACCGTTTTTTAAGGGTTCCAAACAATTGTCTTATATCAATTGTTTCTTCCATTTAGGACCTCCGTACAAAAATTAATATAGTAAAAACGATACAGAATTCATTATATACAAAACACTATAATTCTTCTATATTATTTTACATAATTAAATATTTTTAACAAATAGACACATCTAAAGAACTGTTTCTTGAATGAAATTAAAGAGCTTAATTAAATAAATTGAGTATTGTATCTATAACTTTCATTTGATCTTCCTCTGTCATATTAGAACCTGAAGGCAGACAAAGCCCCTTATTGAATAAATATTCTGATACATTTTGTTCAGTATGAGAATATATTTGCATGCCTTCAAATAACGGCTGCAAATGTAATGGTTTCCATAGGGGACGAGCCTCTATATTCTTTTTTGCAAGTTCTTCTATAATAGAAGAAACTGTGACATTAAACTCGTTTTCATGAACTAATATTGTCGTTAGCCATCTATTTGAAAATGTTCCTGACATTTCGGGCATAAACTCTATTGATTCAAGGTGACCTAACTTTTCACGATAAAGATTAAATATGTTTCTTCTAGATTCAACTCGTTCATCCAAAACTTCCAGCTGTGCTCTACCAACACCTGCTAAAATATTGCTTAATCTATAATTATAGCCCACTTGACTATGTTGATAATGCGGAGCTTGATCTCTGGCTTGTGTAGCAAGGAACCTAGCCTTGTCCAAGGCTTCAAGATCATTAGAAACAAGCATTCCCCCACCAGATGTTGTAATAATTTTATTTCCATTAAAAGAATAGATGCCAAATCTTCCTAAAGTCCCGCTTTTCTTACCTTTGTAAGTAGATCCTAGCGACTCAGCTGCATCTTCAATAATAGGAACTCCATATTGATCACAAATTGAGGCGAGTTCATCCATCTTCGCACTTTGTCCATATAAATTTACTACAATCACAGCTTTGGGTAATTTATCTTTTGCTAGTGCTTCTTCAAATGCTGTTTGTAAAGCAACAGGGGACATATTCCATGTATCTAGCTCTGAATCAATAAATACTGGTGTAGCTCCTTGATAAATAATTGGGTTGGCGCTTGCAATAAATGTAAATGTCGAACAAAAGACTATATCACCTGCTGATACTTCTAATAATTGAAGAGCTAGATGAATTGCAGCTGTACCAGAGCTTACCGCTGCTGCTCCTCTAGTTCCTACATATGATGCAATCTCTTTTTCAAACGCATCTACGTTAGGTCCTAAAGGAGCAATCCAATTCGTTTCAAAAGCATCGTTGATATATTTCTGTTCGTTTCCGCTCATATGCGGGCTGGATAAATAAATTCTTTTTTGCTCTGTCAGTGTATTAGTCACTTTTAATCCCGACCTTTAATTGATTTAGCAGGAGTACCTATAACCAATTCGTAGCTCTCAATATTATGAACAACTGTTGCTCCCGCTCCAACAGTTGTCCAACGGCCAATATTGATTCCTGGAATTACTGTAGAACCAGCTCCAAGATGCGCGCCTTTTTCTATATGGACATTGCCTGTTAACGTTGCACTAGGTGACAAATGTACAAAGTCTTCAATCCTATTATCGTGTTCAACAATAGCGCCTGTGTTTATAATTACATGCTCTCCTATTTTGGAGCTGGCATTTATAACGGCATAAGGCATAACCACAGTTCCGTTTCCAACTATGGCCGATGGACTAACAAGTGCTGTAGGATGAATAATAGTTGCATACTTTGAACTGGATAAATGAAGTGATTCAGTTATTTTCTTACGTACTTTATTATTTCCTATTGCTATAACAAAATAGATTGGTTCATCTTGACTAAAACATGAAACAGCTGATATTGGAGCATATATTAGTCCATTCTTTTCTTTTTTTTCTTGATAAAAGTCGTCCAGATAACCTGCAATTTCATAAAACCCTTGGGCTCTTACCATATCCGTAATCACTTTACTGTGTCCGCCCTGTCCTATAATAAAAAGCTTTCGCATAAAACAGCTCTCCTACATACTTTTCTCGCCTGATCCTTTAAATTTTTCCATCGTTACATGACCAGTTTGATTAATTCCTTCAGATTTAAATACTTTCATAACCGTTAAGAAAAGAATTTTTATATCTAACCAAAATGATTGATTATCTACATACCATACATCTAATTTAAATTTTTCTTCCCAAGAAATAGCGTTACGTCCATTAACTTGAGCCCAACCTGTAATTCCAGGACGCACCTCATGTCGTCGAGCCTGTTCAGATGTATATAAATCTAAGTACTCCATTAGTAGTGGACGAGGTCCTACTAAACTAATATCACCTTTTAAAACGTTAAAGAGTTGAGGTAATTCATCTAAACTAAATTTTCTTAAAAATTTCCCAAAAGGGGTTAGTCTGAGGTGGTCAGGAAGCAAGTTTCCCATGGAATCCTTTTTGCTATTCATAGTTCGGAATTTATATACATAGAAAGGAATCCCATTCTTTCCAGGTCTCTGTTGTTTAAAAAGTACTGGAGAACCTAGTTTAATTTTTACAAGAAAGGCTACACTCGCAATGATTAAAGATAACGTTAAAATTCCACAAAGAGAAACTAGAAAGTCAAACACTCTTTTTATCTTAATCACCTACTTCATTATAACTTCTTTTTCGCTACTAATTTCAAATAAATTACTATAATTATAGTATTTGATTTGGTTGCTTAAAATTTGCACACAATTACGAGTATCTAGCACAGTAGGGTGTTTCATTAATTTAATCATCGTGTCTTCATCCAAAGTTTTGAATTCATGATGATCAGTTAAGATAAGAATACACTCAGCATCCCTAATGGCATTCTCAAAGGAGCTTAACTCGAAATCAACTTGATGTTGATGAACATGTGGATCATGGACACTAATATTATATCCTTCTGCTCTTAATAACTTTACAATATCCATTGCAGGGCTTTCACGTACATCATCAATATTTCCTTTGTAAGTTAGCCCAAGAACAGCAAGTTTAGAATCCTTTTTAGGAAGTAGCTTTTGAACTTGGTTTATGACAAAGCTTGGCATTGAATTATTAATTGCTCGAGCATTTGATATTAATACTGCTTGTTCAGGTGCTTTTTCAATAATGAAATAAGGATCTACAGCTAAACAGTGTCCTCCCACGCCCGGGCCTGGAAGATGAAGATTCACACGCGGATGATGATTTGCAAGCTGAATAACTTCTAATGCATCTACCCCTAACTTCTCGGAGACTTTGGCTAATTCATTAGCAAGTGCAATATTCACATCTCGATATGTATTTTCCATTAGCTTAGACATTTCTGCGCTCACAGCACTAGTGATTAAAATTTCTCCGTTTACGAAACTTCGATAAATCTCTGCTGCTTGATCTGCCGATTTCTGGTTGATTCCACCTACAATTCGAGTATTTTCGACTAATTCAATTAAAATTCGGCCTGGTAGTACACGTTCCGGACAATGAGCTAAAAATAGATTTTCTCCAACATTCCATCCTTGTTCTTCTACAATCGGTGCAACTATGTCATTAATAGTACGAGGTGGGATTGTTGACTCTACGATTACAGTATTACCCTCTTTTAAATATGGTAAGATAGATTTAGTTGCTTCAATAACATAATCTAAATTAGCAGTATGATCTTCGTTATGAGGTGTAGGCACAGCAATAATAAAACAATCTGCATAAGTCGGCTCTAATCGAGCTCTTAGATTCCCTTCTTTAACTACCTCTTTTACTAGATCTCCTAGACCTACTTCTTCAATATGAATTTCACCTTGATTTAACTTCTCTACAGCTACTGGATTTACATCTACTCCAACAACACTCCACTTTGATTTGGCAAACATTGCAGCTGTAGGCAAACCAATATACCCTAAACCTACTACACATAAGTTTTTGTTCATATTACTTCCCTACTTTCTAATTTTTTCTAACTCATTCACGTATTTTCTAGCAAGACTTTCTCTGCTAAAGGATTCTTTGACAAACTGAAATCCATTTTGTCCTAAAGTATGAGCTAACACAGGATCATTGTATAGCTTTAAAATTTGCTCTTTAAATTCTTGCGCATTTTCTGGGTCTACATAAAATCCACTTTGACTGTTTTCTACGAGCTCCCGTGCTACTCCATCAATTCCTAAAAGGATAGGCTTAGCACACGACATATAATCGAATACCTTATTTGGATAAACCGTTTTAAACGTATCAATTTTCTTTAATACAGCTGTGCAAACATCAGAAGCATTACAAAAATCTGGAATTATATGTTTAGGCTGTGAATCAATGAAAAGAATATTACCTATGGATTCATGCTTAGCTTTTTCTTTTAACCTTTCTTTCTCCATACCATCTCCAATTAGTAAAAAGATAATATTTTTGTATTCTCTGCATTCTTTGGCAACATCTAAAATAGAATCTAAATGATTCGCCACACCATGTGCTCCCATATATGTCACAACAAATTTATCTTTTAGATTATACTTTTCACGCACCCAGTTATCTTTTTGGCCAGGTTGAAAAATATCAGTATCAGCTCCATTAGGAACAAATATAATCTTCTCTTCAGCTATCCCTTTTTTCTCGATTAATGTTTGCTTAAAAGCTGGTGTTAACACGTTAATCTTAGTCGCAAATTTATAAGACAATTTTTCAACTAGATAAGCTGACTTTATTAGAAACTTATTTGTTAGAACGCCAGTATCTATGGCAGACTCAGGCCATAAATCTCGCACCTCAAAAACAGTAGGAATACGTTTAAACAACTTAGCAAATATCCCGGTAATACCTACAAATAGAGGCGGTGATGTCACAATCAGCACATCATGCTTTTTCACTTTAAACAATACGGCGGACAATGAAGAGAATGTAAAAGAAAAATAAGCCCACAAACGTCCCAAAAAGGACTTATTGTAGGCTTCTGAGACATAAGTGCGATAAAGCGTTACATTCTCGGAGTATTTCTCCCTTGTAACCCATCTCCCTTTATATTTATCTTCTTTTTTACCTGTGATGTAATGAACTGTACCAGCTATTACTGTTATTTCATGACCTTGTTCTTCCCAATATTTAACAAATTGATTAAAACGTGACCCTCCTGGATCGTTTTTCCCTAAAAAATATTGATGTAAAACTAATATTTTCATAATGAATTTTCTACACCTCTAAACATTGAATCAAGACCTACTTCTCTTAAAATAATACTTCGATTATGAATTTTAAGCTTTTTAGATTTCGAATCATATGTGACTAAGTTATTATCTTTTGATAGAACTGTGATGATTCTTATTTTTTTATTTTCTTTCATATTTATATTCAATTGTGAAACAGGCTCTTTTTCCCCATAGTACAGTGAACGCCATCCTTTAGTAGGTTCAATGCTACCTTTGTATAATTTATCCTTATAGTTAGGACTTTCAATAATACTTAGATTCCATTTTTGTTTATCAGTTTTCAAAACCCACTCGTTTTCTTCAATTTTCATTACATTGCTGACCCCAAATAACCAACTTAATGAGAATGAATGTTTTTCTTGCGAAAAGTCACCAAATACATCATCAATAATCACCCATTGATCTTTGTAATGAATAACTCCTCTTCTATGGGTTAAAGGTTTATAACCGTAGTGCTCCCCTTCAAAAATCACCATTCCATCCTCGTATTGATTGAATGATATTAATTTAGATTTTGTCCAGTTTAGCCACATAAAGCGTGAAGCCTTTTCCATCTGATCTTCATTGTTTATCATTATGGTGTTGTGAGAAGATGTACCATTGAAATACTTCAACCATTCCTCATCTGTATTATAGGAGAACGTCCCCGCATCAGTTAAGATGTTTTCGCCATTACTCCACAAATCGAGATGAAGCATATCTGCTTGATTAGGACGATCTTTATACGTACCACATCTCACTAGTCCAGAGCTGCTTTCGCCTTGAAGATTATAATAACCACCCACAGAGTAACCTTTAGATTTTCTTAAGCAATTTTCAATAAGGCTATTTAATGCATGTTCTCCACAAATCCACAGCAAATTTTCATCATGAAGACCATTTTCATAAAGTCTTCTTCCAGTTAGGACATGCCAAGCTGCGTTTAATTGTGGACGATAATCTAAATAGTCATTACTTGATAATGGATGAATTAATGCACCATCGTTCATACCATAATTGGGTAAATAACCTGTTTTTTCATCTTGATTGTTATATAAAAACTTCACACAACTTTTTAATCTAGTAATTAATTCTTCTGAAAAACTATCATCATTTAATTTAGCCAATTGTAGTACCCATGTATAATTCTGAACCACTAATCGTTGGTAGTTCATAGAATGTTGAAGATATGATCCATCACTATAAATTTGACGCAATCCTTCTTTATTTAAGTAATATTTTCCTTTTTTTCTCCATTTTTTTGATTCTTTAAAAAATGGAAAAAGCAGGCCCACAGTATACATACCTGCCGCTTCAGATATAGCATGGTTATTCTTCACAGATTTTAGAGCAAATGCAAAATGTTTATCGACATGACTAGTATGATAATAAATAAATTTTACTAATGTGGTGATTCTGTGATTGGTAGATTCCTCATGATCCAAGAAAGCATATAATCCAAAAATCCACGCCATTATTCTTAATGACATTTCTTGTCCACACTTATAATTAACGCCTATTTCTAGTGGATTACTTGCTACCCAGCTCTCAAAAAGCTCCCAAAACTTAACAACATATTTATCATCTGATGTTATTCTATATGCTCGAACTAAAGAATAAACAAATGAGAAACGCGATAGTTCCCAAATAAATTTGATGTCTCCAAAATCAGCACCTAAATCGGATATTCTCACCCAATGTTTATCTAAAGGAGCTTTCTTTCCGGAAAAAGGATTAACGTTCCATTCTATTGTTTGAAATTGAGCAATTGATTTATTAAAATATAAAAATTTATTATTACATACATTGTCTGCACTACTTATTACATCCAGACTAATTTCGGTTGTAAAAAAACCATTTTGGGCACCTAATAGATTAGACGTGTTAAAGAAAAACTTATTAGAATTATATTTAATAAGTTTTTTTAAATCATATGAAATATTAGTTTTATCTATTTCTATATGACTAATTAATTCCTCATTAGAAGGCTCTATAGGTTTAAATCTTTTTTCAATGAATCCTAGCTTTTTTTCCAGCTCGTATTTTATCCTAAAACTGGTCCAACCAAACCCCATATGGTTCATCATTTTTATTTTTTTGTCCATAAATATATTTCCTTCCTAAAGTAAACTACCTTAAAAAGATTATTCTGCTTTGATTAACACTTGTAGTTTTAAAAGATTTGTCAAAATAAAACTTATATTTTAAAGAAAATAATCATCCCTTAAATTCTTCCTCATAATTAATTTCCTATTTAGCTTTAAGATTTTTAGTAATCTCACTAAATAAAGATTAAATAAACATTCAATTAGAGAATTTTAAAGATAGTTATTAATATCAATATTCTTTTTAATTATTCTTGCAGGAATACCAGCTACCAAACAATTATGAGGGACACTCTTGGTTACCACTGCATTTGCTCCAATAACCACATTGTTTCCTATTACGACTGGCCCTAATATTTTCGCCCCCGAACCTACATATACATTATTACCTAAAATTGGAACATCGCGTTTTTTAGTGGTCCCACCAATAGTTACTCCTGAGTTTATAATGCAATTTTCTCCGATAACCGCTCTACTATGAATTACTATTCCTATTCCTCCATAACCAATTTTTGTTCCTTCACCTATTCTCGCACTATAGGGGATAAAACACCCAAAAAATAATCTTATAATATAAGTTATTAACTTTGGCAATACAGGAATATTAAAATCTTGAAATCTCCTAGATAACTTATAAAATTTATAAACGTTCATTTTCTAATCATCCTATGCATAGAGTCAATATTCAATTTCATTTAAGTAAATATTTTCAAACGTACTTCCAGCTTTACTTGTTGAGAGATTTTCTTCCAGATATTGATAAGCATTTTCATTAATTTGAGTAATTAATGCTTTATTAGCTATTAAATTTCTTAACATATGAGCAATGCTTTGAGGATCTTTCTTAATAAAAATACCATTGTACCCATCAATTATGATATCCTTTAATCCTCCTTGAGGAGTACATAAAACCGTAGCTCTATATTTCATAGCCTCTAAAACAGTATATGGAATACCTTCTTTCCAACTTGAAGGCAATATATATATATCAGCTTTTTTAAGGTGCTCTTCTTTTTCTTTTCCAAACTTCACACCTAAAAATTTTATTTTTGGTTCTAATTTATTTTCTTTTATTAGTCTTAATATTTCTTCTTCACATGGCCCTTCACCAATTATATTAACCTCTATATCTTTTTCATCAAAATCTTTTACAGCATTAATTAAATCCAGTACTCCTTTTTCTTCGACTAATCTAGCTAAGAAAAGAATTGATAGCTTTTTATTAACTTTTTGAATAAAAGTAGTTTCGACATCTATAAAATTTGGTACAACCAATACACTTTCTTTAAAATTAGGGAACTTCTCAAGAAACCCTTTTTCTTGATCTGTACTTAAGAATAGAAAACATTTAGCTTTTTGAAGGATTTTCACTAATAATATATTCAAAAACCTATTATTCAACCTGCCTAAATTTTCAAAAGAACCTCCATGAAACTGAACAACTATATTGTTATGCTTCAAAAAAAATAATGTCAAAATCAACTTAAAAAAAGAGCCATAATAAATAGAAGGATTTAAATGAATTGCTAGATACTTACTCGAGGTAACTTTTCTTACTCCTAGAATTTTCATTATATCATTTACTTTTTTCGCCAAAAAAATATTATCAGAATAATCTTTAAGTTCATATATTTCTGTATTTATTTCTACTTTTTCAAGAGACTTTCTTAATATATTTATATGAGTGGCTACACCACCAACAATGTTCCGGTTCGGCCCTACAAGCATTACTGTCTTTTTCATTAAAACCTTTGTCTCCTTCATAAAATATCAAATATATAGCTCTTCTAGCTTTTTAGTGGTTTTATTAATAGAAAACTTTTCAACAACGTCACTTTTACCTTTGATCGCTATAGATTTTGATAAATCGTTATTATTTATCAAAAGAATAATCTTATTTGAGAGGGATTGAACGTCTTTTGGAGGTACAATCAACCCATTTTTACCCGGAACAACTACCTCCCTTATACTGCCAACATCGGTAGCGATAATTGGAGTAGCTGAAGCCATTGCTTCCAACGTAACTAATGCGAATCCTTCATGCAAAGAAGGAAATACAAACATATCTGATATTCTTAATATTTCTGCAATATCTTGTCTATTTCCTAAAAACAATATATTTTTTCCTAAATCCTCTTCCGAAACCATATTCTGTAATTCGTTATAGAGTTTTTTATCTAGATCTTTATTTCCTACTATTAGAACTTTGATATTACTATATCTTTCTTTGACTTTTTTGGTAGCTTCGATTAAATATCTGTGCCCTTTTTGTTCTGTAATTCGACCTATGGTAGTTATTACTATATCCTGAGAATGAATCCCTAAATTCTTTTTATAACTATCTATATCAATTTTACTCTGTGTGTATTTTTGAACATCAATTCCATTTTTTATTACTACTATCTTATCTCTACTGATATTTAAATCTTCAATCATATAATTTTTAACTTGTTCTGAAATTGCAATATATACAGTTGTAAACTTACCCAGTGTTGTCTCCATTAGGCGAGAGTACCCCACTGTATTATGAATAGTTGTATATACTTTCTTAATCCCTGCAACCTTAGCAGCAATACGACCATATAAGTCTGGTGAAGGACAATGAGTATGAACTATATCTATATTATTTCGTTTAATTATTTTAACTAACTTACTTAAGGCTGTAATCCTACCACTTTTTGGTTTTTTCTCTATACTGAAAACTTTAATGCCCCTATCTAACATTTCTTCTTTTATCTTTTCTTCAAGTAAGTTGTTTGTGGAGGATCCTATGGCACATATAAACACTTCATACTTCTCTTTATTCATATTTTTAGCTATATCAAAAACTAATTTTTCTGCCCCTGCCAATGAAAAGCTATTTATAATATGCATTATCCTTTTTTTCTCTTCCATATTTACACCGACCATTTCTATATCTTATAAATTCAATTAGCATAATTAAAATTAGATGGTTTTAGTATTAAATAACTTATAGTATATATTAACAAAAGTGAATATTATCCAAGTCATTTTACTATATTCCCAACTTAACGTTAAAGAAGCGAGAAACCATATGAATAATACAGTTAACAAAAATCTCCTATTCATATAATCTATCCTCATACTTTTTCTAATAATCTGAAACAATATAAAACCCAACAAGGTAATGCCTATTAAACCAGTTTCACCTAAAACAGATATATATATGTTGTGAGCAACCATGTCTATACCATATTTAATGTGTGACGTAACCCTAAATGCTCCAACCCCCACACCTAAAATAGGGTGATCATGAAATAGTTTAATTCCACCTTCCCAAGCATCTTGTCTTGAATTAAAATCACCTGTTTTTATATCAGATGAAGTAGTCAATAACCTCTCTGTAGCACTCTCCGGTATAAAAAAATAAATATTGTAAATTAATATAAAACCTGCAATAATTTTTGATAATATATTTATTTTATTATTTAATTTATTTTTTTTATTATTACCTAAAAAAAGAATATATCCATAACCGACTAACAAAGCTAGAAACGCTGTCCGTGAAGCTGTAAGAAAAACAGCGAAACTTCCTAAAACAATATAGCTTCTATTTAATAAAACAAAAAAATTTTTCCTAACTTTTAAATTTAGATACCAAGCTATGGTTATAGTTATTACTAATATTATGCCTAATTCATTAGGATCAAAACTACCTGCAGAAAACCTTCCATTATAAGTATTTGAATTTAGTAGATAATTATATATAATTCCAACACTTGATACCCATCCACCAAGAACAAAACTTTGAAGCATTTTAAACAAAATAATTTCTTGATTAATAATTTGGCTCATAACTAAAAACATTAAAAACAATTGAATCACTGTTAATATTAAAACACTAGAATTCTCCTTGTTATGACTCCAAAAAAAACTAACAGTTACCCATAAAACAAATATAAATATACTTATGTTGTATTTGTTAATTTTATAAACATAACCACGATGTATAATATATATCAATGAGGTTGTTAAAAATAAAAAACCTGATATTTTGCTTATTGCACCTACACCACTTACAACGAACATATCTTCCCAAGGTAAAGTGAAGATAAATAGATATAGAAAATATAAAACCACTCTGTTCATGTATACTCCTTAACTAATAATTATCAACAATATAAGTATGATATTAAGCCTCATAACAAAAGTATTATGTGAAAATTATGATTCGATATCCCTTGACTCCGTTTCTCTAATTCATATTTTCCTCAATAAATTCTTTATTCTTTCTTAAAATAGTATTGAATTGTTTTTTTTATTTTAACTGGCTTTTTGGGTTTACTTTTTTAATTCTTTAGAAGCATTTTAAGAAGAAAAACTGCTTTTTCAATCTATTTTAATCCTTCAATCCTGTAAATAATCAGGAGACCCAAGTTATAGAAAGAATCTTCCCTCTACTAGCAAACACAAAGATGTCAACTATTTTATATTAACACTCTCATTAGGCAGCAAAATAATTAACCACTCTGGTAAGCTAATCTTATATTTCTTAGTGATAAAATTCTTTAACTAATCTTCATCTACAATAATCATTTTTAAAAAATCATTTTACTTATTTCTACATTGCATCCAAAAGTGTTATCTGTTCCCTTTATTATCTGTCTCTATCCAGAGGAAAAAAAGTGTTAAGCCTTTTGCAAATATTCCATAAAACTCTCTTAAAGTATTCTTGATAGTATGCATCAATTTCAGAAAAATCTATACTATAATACAATTTATTACCTTTTATTTGCTTACTGCTTTATATTCTTAAGGTATTTAGCTTTTTTTACGAATTAAAATGATTGGTGCCAAGCATAAAAAGATTAAGAAAACCAATTGACTTATCAAGCTCCCCCATGCAGCACCTACCCATCCAAAATTAGGTATTAAAGCTAGGTTCATTACAATATTTAGAATCAATATAGAGATTTGACCATAAGTACGTATTTTTTGATGTCCACTTCCTGTAAGAGCATCTGCAAAGGGATATTGTAAACCTTGAATTATAATTAAAACTCCTAGAATTCTAATAGCAATTACTGCATCTGTAAATTCTTCACCTATTATTCCTACTAATAATGGGGCAAAACCCCACACAGTTAACACTGCTACTAAAGAATAAGCTGAAATTATTGGGATTATTCTAAATGCTAGCCTTCTCGACTTAAAATATCCATTATTATCCAAATTAACAAACCTAGGATAAACAGCTCCTAAAAACGCCATAACAGGAAGAAATACCATGCTTACAACTCTTTGAGCTACACTAAAAATACCTGTAGCTTCTAAAGAAGCAAATTTAGTAAGCATAGTTTTATCAATATCAAATAAACCATTGTTTGCCAATCCTGCAAAAGCAAAATGAAGTCCAGAACGAAAACTATTCTTTAGTCTCAATAAATTAAAATCTATCCATCCATATCTTTTTATTATAATAACTATAGCTATCGTTCCTGCAAATAAATTACATATAAGATAATAGATAGACCAATCTAAAACTGTTCCACCCAGTCTAGCTAATATCAATGCCGATATTATCTGTAATAAGCCAAGGAGCATCTCTAGGTACGAATTATATTTCAGTGTTTCTTTTGAAATGTTAACTGCTTTATTAATACTTATGAGTACTCCTCCTAGGAAAATTGCTATGCTAATATTAATTGATACAAAAATAGAAGTTTTTAAATAAAAAGAAACAATTCCTACTATTAATACACCAACCGGTAAAGCTAGAAGACTAATTGCTAAATTATTTCCTACTGCTTTTGAAACGGGTATTCCTCTCATTATGTTTTCTATAACCATATTATAGGCACCTAAATGTACAAAAGGAGCTATAATACTTGCAACAGCCAAAGTTGATGAAAACATTCCAAACCCTTCAATCCCTAATTCTCTAGCTAACAGTACAAAAGTGATAGCTTGTAAACCAATTTTAGCGACGTAACCGATTAACATCCAAACAGTATTTTTAGCAATTTTATTTTTTTTAACTTGCTGAAAAAAATTTTTCCAAACTAACATAAGATACACCTTTTCCAAACTAAGAAAATTCTTCATTTTTTATTTTTAATTATTTAAAATTATATATTATTAGCTAATATTTAACTTATTAATATTTAGTTCTTTTCTATCAAGAAAGGAACAATTGAACAGCTTCGATAGTAATCTTTAAATTTCGTTTGCATTATTTTAAATTTTAGAATATTCACGAACTGATTTTGCGTTAATTGCAATAGACAATAGTTTCTTTTTAATATCCTGATTACTCATTTTTTCAAATTCATTAATAAAACATTGTAAAACATCTTGTTCTAGTAAAATAGCATTCCCAACATAAATTTTAGGGAATATTTGTTTACTATTAATTTCAGCCTTATCTAGAAGTTCTTCATACATCTTCTCCCCAGGTCGAATACCACTAAATTCAACCCCAATTTCTTCCACACTATAACCTGATAGTTTAATTAAATTTTGAGCTAAGTCTAAAATCTTAACAGACTTACCCATATCCAGCACAAAAATTTCTCTTCCGCCAGCTAATGCACCTGCCTGGATTACAAGGCGCGAGGCTTCTGGAATAGTCATAAAGTAGCGTGTCATATCAGGATGGGTAACAGTAACAGGCCCCCCATTCTGAATTTGTTTTTTAAATAAAGGAATGACACTTCCTCTACTACCCAAAACATTTCCAAAACGAACAGCAACAAATTTTGTATTACTATTTTTATCCAGATTCTGAATTAACATTTCAGCAAACCTTTTGGTTGCTCCCATTACATTAGTAGGATTAACTGCTTTATCACTAGAAATCAGAACCATAGTACCTACATTAAATGTGTCAGCTGCTTCTGCTACATTCTTAGTTCCAAAAATATTATTCTTAACCGCTTCTCTTGGATTATACTCCATTAAAGGCACATGCTTATGAGCTGCAGCATGGTAAACTACATCTGGTCTGTATGTCTCCATCACTTCAAAGATACGGTCTCTATCTTGGATATCAGCAATGATAGGGATAATTTTAATATCTTTTTGATAACTTTGACGTAGTTCCATGTCAATGGTATAAATGCTATTTTCGCCGTGACCTAACAAAATAATTTTACTAGGGTTAAATTTACAAATTTGACGACAGATTTCAGAACCAATTGATCCTCCAGCACCTGTTACCAGAATTATTTTGCCTCCAATAGTTTCTAGAATCCCTTCATGATCAAGCTCTACAGGTTCTCTTCCTAATAAATCCTCAACTTTCACATCTTTAAATTGATTAACTGATACCTTTCCTAACATGATATCTTCAATCTTTGGCATACTCTGTGTTTTAGCTTCTGTTTTTGCACATTCACTATAGATTTCTTTTAATTCATTTGTTTTGAGAGATGGAATGGCAATAATAATATAATCAATATTTAATTGTTTAACAGCTTCCTGGATAACTTCTTTTCCACCTAATACGGGTAAACCCATAATTTCTAGTTTATGCTTTTTCGTATCATCATCTACGAAAGCTACAGGATGAAGCTTGCTTTCATGATTTGTTTTTAACTGTCTTGAAATCATTGTTCCAGCTGAGCCCGCTCCTATGATTAATGTACGCTTATAATCCGCCACGTTTTGTTTTTTGAAATATGCATTTCGAAAAATAATCCATACATAACGGGACCCACCGATTAATAAAATATGTAAGATCCAAGCAATAAACAATGTTCTAAAATAAACATCTTGGAAAAACCCTAATTGTATAATAACAGTAATTACGATAGAGGTCGTGACAGATTTAAAAATGGCCCACAGTTCACCGACACTTGCATATTCCCATGCTTTTTTATATAAATGAAATGCATTTGCTAGGACATGATGTGCTACAAATAAGCTGACGGAACTAACTAACAACGTCTTTGCTGTGAAAATTTGAAAATAAGGGTGTAAAATAAAATAACTTGCATACACCGATCCTAATACAATAATAGAATCCA
>Ga0209795_10001386_pt1 | contig 15342 bp, 17 predicted proteins | sample AgamicOrMarz_FD_187166 | JGI IMG/M metagenome (GOLD analysis project Ga0209795, IMG submission 187166) | Agave microbial communities from Guanajuato, Mexico - Or.Ma.rz (SPAdes) (version 2) | ecosystem: Host-associated > Plants > Phyllosphere > Phylloplane/Leaf | place: Guanajuato, Mexico...
TAACAGTTTCCTCCCCCCACTCAGTTTTTTGAAAACGGAAAGAATAACGCTTCTGAATGGATGCAGTTGGCGTTGATTGCTTATGTGATATATGAAGAGCGCCTTCATGAAAAATATGGTCAATTTTCACAGAAAAACGAAATCTACCTACCCAAACGCCCTTTTTAAAAACAAACTCTTCACAGAAAAAATATAAAATTTTGAAATTTTTCATAAAAGTCTACCTTTCTAAAAAACAATATGCTATTATATTCCTATGAAAATATCATAAAAAACATATTTTTATGATATTTTTTTCGTTTTTTCAATAATATCCTGCATCTATACCCACTTTAAGGAGGAATTGATTGATGGAAAACTTAGCTACGACAACTAAAGAACACACTATTCCGTTAAATGACCACGTTAAAATGTATTTAAAAGAAATTGGTAGAATTGATTTACTAAACCACGCTGAAGAGATTGCTTTAGCGAAACGTATTGAAAATGGAGACAGGCAGGCCGAACGCGAACTGATGGAAGCGAATTTGAGATTAGTTGTCGATGTAGCGAAGAAGTACGTAAATCGTGGTATCCTCCTGCTGGACTTAATTCAAGAAGGTAATATGGGGCTAATGAAGGCTGTAAACAAATATGAATGGCGAAAGGGATATAAGTTTTCAACGTATGCCACCTGGTGGATTCGACAGGCAATATCCAGAGCAGTAGCTGACCAGGCACGAACCATTCGAGTTCCTGTTCATATGGTTGAAAAGATAAACCGTTTAGCTCGAGCGCAATCTGAATTGATTCAAGAGTTAGGTCGTGAACCTTCTGAAGAAGAGATTGCCCTACATATGAAAGTAGAAGTTGAGAAGGTAAAAGAAATTTTACAAGCAGGGATTGACCCCATTTCGTTGGAAACGCCTGTTGGTGGTGAAGAAGATAGGTCTACTGTACAAGATTTTGTTCGAGATGAAGACCACTATGTAGGCGAAAATATTGAAAGCAGTGCTCTCACCAAAGAAATTGATGAGGTTCTTAGTACCCTGCCAGAACGTGAAGAAATGATTATTAAAATGAGATTTGGAATCGGTTATAGCCGACAGTTAACTTTAGAGGAAGTAGGAAATGCCTTCAATATCACCCGCGAACGTGTCCGTCAAATTGAATCGAAAGCACTCCAAAAACTTAACTCCCCAAATCGTAGCAAACGATTAAAAGATTTTATGAACTAACTTCTATCCCAATGAACAGTCTGCCCTGACTGTTCTTTTTCATGTTCTCATCTTTTTTTCTCGTTATAGATGAAAACTAACAGAATGTTTGAAAAAGAAAAGAGAGACAATAGTTGAAAAAAATAAAAATCCAGATAAAGTTGTCAGGGATTGGAGGGGATTCACGTGATAGATTTATTTGTATCGGACCATTTCTTTAAAACGACTGCTCTAAGTATCATCGTGTTAAACAAAGAACGAAAGATAATAAAAATTAACCCTTCGTTTAAAAAAATGACAGGTTATAGTGAAGCGGAACTCATCGGTTATGAAATGGAAAAATATGATTCACTTATTAAAGAAGGCGTTAAGAAAGAAAATATTTGGAAAGAGGTACAGAAAAAAGGAATATGGGAAGGTGAATATTGGACTAAACGGAAAAATGACGAACCTATCCTTATCCGTGCAACAGTCATACAAAACATGGACAACGGAAAGAACGGCCGTAAGAGTGAAATCGAACATATCTTTTTAATGAAAGATGTAACGGAAGAAGAAAGTAAAAAAAGATTAGGAACCGATTATCAAACAGAGGATTATATCACGGGGTTTCCTAATAAGCATGCTTTTGAGGAAGCGATTCAACATGCGTTGGACCAAACAGCTAGACGCCGAACAGCTCTTCTATTTGTGAGTGCTGATTTACTAAATTTCTTACATATATATAAAAGTTACGGATACGAAAATGCAGAAGTTCTTCTCGGAGAAGTGGCTATTCGCCTTCGTGAGAACTTGGACGAAAGGATTACTATCTCGCGCATTCACAGTGACAACTTTACCTTCTTTTTTCCGAATACAATGGACATTACGACTATCATGAAAAAACTTGAAAGCATTCGTCAGTCTTTTGAAACGAAACCTTTTTTAATTGGTGAAGATGAAGTATACATAACCATTAATATGGGAATTAGTGTATACCCAAAAGATGCAGATAACGTTCGGGACCTCTTCCGCTTAGCCAACGTAGCTCTTCAAAAAGCAGAGCAAGAAGGTGGCAATAATATCATGCTTTATAAGCCTGAGCTGATGTCACAAGATAGAGAAAAAATCAAATTAGAAACCGACTTAAGAAAAGCCATTGAAAATAAAGAGTTCGAATTATACTACCAGCCACAAATTGAAGTAGCAACTAATGATTTAGTTGGTGTAGAGGCTCTTATTCGATGGAACCATCCGAAAATGGGCATGGTATCCCCTATTAAATTTATTCCGCTAGCTGAAGAAACGGGATTGATTAAACCGATTGAGGAATGGGTGCTCAAGCAAGCATGTAGTCAAAATAAAAAATGGCAAGAAAAAAACTACAAACCTATTACTATGTCAGTTAACATGTCTTCAAGACGATTTAACAGTTCTGAAATTGTTCAAAAAGTAAAAGACGTATTGATGGACACGGAACTTGAACCTAAATATCTGGAATTAGAAATTACAGAAAGTCAGTTAATGTACGATGCAGAACAAGAAATCCAAACGTTAAACTCTCTTCGTTCGTTAGGTATCAAGTTATCGATTGATGACTTCGGAACAGGTTACTCCTCTCTTAGTTATTTGGCGAAATTCCCGATTGATTATATTAAGATTGACCGCTCGTTCATTAAAGATTTAGAAGATAATGCGCTGAATGAAACGATTGTTTCGGCTATCATTTCATTGGCGCAACGTTTGGGATTGCAAGTAGTGGCAGAAGGTGTTGAAAAAAGCGAACAACTCGAGTTTTTACGCGGCGAGAAATGCGAAAAGTATCAAGGGTATTATTTTAGCCCTCCTGTTCCTGCGCATAAGTTAGAAGAAATGTTAGAAAAGAAAAAATAAAACGTCCTGAGGGACGTTTTATTTTGCTTTTGCTACGTGTGTTACAGCTTTATATCCAACATATAAAATCGCTGATACAATGGCAATTTTAAGAACAAGCGTTAAAAGGAATGTCACAACTGAAAGTGCAAATACGGCAAGAGAAATAGCTATGCAAGCTAAAATCGCGATTACTGCAATAGATAATACTTTTTTCATGTGTATCCTCTCCTTCCATAGGTATAAAATCTGTCAATTTTAAATATCCTAATACAAAACGAAAAGAAAGCAAGCAAGTATTGAAAAAAGAAATGGAAAGACGTATCTTAACAACAAGGAGGAACAATGAATGACTACTATTATTAAGCCTCAAAAAATTGAGCAGTATTTTTATGTATATACACATACTGAAAAGCCTAACTCGCGGATTGTAAACTTCTTCGCAGAGCTTCGTAAAAAACAACTGCTTTCATCTATTGAATTAATCCCCTATTCTCAACATCCTTTTCAAGACTCGATTCTTTACCTTTACCCCAATGGCATCACTTTTTGGAATAACCCATCCTTACAAGAACAAACACTTAAATCCTGTTTAACTTTAATTGAGCAAAACCGTGGTGTTAAAGTGACAAAAATTTGCTTATGTCCCTCTTATCTTTTTAATGACGAAGAGAAAAAGAATCAGCTGGTCTTAGAGGGTATGACGATGGGACAGTATGCCATGGAAATTAAACGAATGGAACGGGCAGAGATGCTATCGATACATAACCATCTTGAGTGGAATGAAAGATTTGTTGAACTTAAAACAGAAAAAAATAATAGCGCGTTAGACAGATATAACATCCAAAAGAGTCTGTTTGAGGAATTTGGAAATATAGTTTATCAAAAAAAAATGGAGCGTTGGCTCCGAATCTTACAACGTTTGAGTCAAATATAAATTTCATCATCCCCGCAAATTAGGTTGTGGTAATTAATTGTATAGCGAATGCGCTGACCGCCTTCTAACGTACAAAATACGGTGGCGAACCGCTTGCTTAAACGTTCAATTACCACTTCTAATTGCTTATTTGTGCTTCCTTCGTGTTTGCTATGCCATTGAATTTTCTTTCCGATTAACTTCGATAATTTTTGGCGAATCTTCTCATAACTTTCATCGGTTAAATGGTTTGAATTATATAATTCTACAAATTGAATAAGCATTTCATTCACCTTCCTATGGAGTTTATAAAAAGGGGGCGATTGCATAAGCATCGCCCCACTGCTAATTCCACATTTCTTAAAAAAAGTTAAATTCCTGTTTATAGAAAGAGAAAACTTTTTTAGTGAATAAAAAAAGATACAAGTATGCTTATTTTTTACACAAAAATGTGTAGTTTAACGCAAATATGCTTTTATTTAACAAAGGAACTCCGCCTGACTTGATGCACTCATTGCGGATAAGTTCAATTTTCACACCATTTATCTGAGCTACTAAGCTAATGCCAATCATAAAGCAGATTACTGGAATCAGTAGTATAAGCCAAACTTTCTTTGATTGTGTATCCGTAAATACCACCTCTTTAACCTTTTTAACCACATCTTTTTTGTTTCTTGTATAAATAAACCGTAGAAAATAAATCACATAATAGAAAAGCAGCGTAAAATGAACGAGAAGCAAAAAATCATGCCGAGGTGATGGAATGGAGCCAAAAAAGCGTGAAGAGATTACCGATTTCATTTTAAAACAACCAACACATGAGAGGTTTGACAAAAACCTTTACTCAGAATCTTCTGAAAGTAATCCTCAAAGTAAGTGGGAATACCCGTTTCGTCTCATTCAAAAACTTGGCTTTGGACGATTTATTAAAAAATAAAATACATTACTAGTTATTCAATAACAAACAAAATATAGACATTCACTAGATAGGTACCTCACATTTAATTGTGGAGTACTTTTTTTCAGCAAGGACATAGATTGTTGCCTGGTACCATGGTAGCGTCAAATTGTGTATTACCAAAAAAGGATTTTACATTTTTTTGCAAATATGCAGATAGCTTAATGAGACTCAAAGTCATTAATACCTCGCTCAGCAAGGTACTGTTTAAATTTAATAATGTTTTGATTTTGTTCAATTAACTCTTGAAAGAGTGATTCACCTAAAGTAGTAGAAGTGAAAACGGGATATTCAAGCTCTTGATATTCTTTCTGGGGCATTTCTCTTTGTTTCGATGTTAATAATGTTTGAAATTGTTCGAGGGTTTGTAAAGGTGGGCTACTATTTGCATCTGAAAAATAAAAGATTTTTGATTCTTTCAAAGATATGAACTCCTCGTCAACAAGCTCTTTAATGGCAAAAGGATGTTTTTCTTTTTGAGAAGATAAGAAGGTCACATCTTTTAACGGTGTCCAACAAAACTTAAGCATCAGTCCATCTTGATAGCGATGATAAGAATAGAGTGGAGCTGTTGATTTAGAAAATAGCACTTCATGTTGAGGAAAGAGAAGGATGTACCGATATAAGTCTTCAGACGTTAATTGAAGGTGATTATTAAAAAGCGGAAAGTTATCTGACATAGGTATCACTCCCTATTCGGTATAATTTATTTATTTAGAAAGTTTACACCGTAATCCTTTCATATGTTAGAGACAAGTGCATTTTTAAAATTAACTAGATAAGAAAGAAGGTACGCTATGAAACGAGCACGACTAATTTACAACCCCTCCAGTGGAAAGGAAGCAGGACGAAAACGTCTTGCGGATATCTTGATTGCCTTAGAAGAAGCAGGTTATGAAGCATCTGCATTTGCTACTCAAAAGAAGGATGATGCAACGAAAGAAGCCGAACGCGCTTCAGATGCTGGGTTTGATTTAATTGTAGCTGCTGGTGGAGACGGTACAGTTTACGAGGTCATTAATGGCATGGCAAAAAAAGATAATCGCCCGAAATTAGGCATTCTCCCATTTGGAACCTCTAATGATTTCGCTCGAGCGTTGGGCATATCAAAAGAAAATTTTCAAGAATCTTTGGATGTCTTGAAGGCGGATATCACTCAAAAGGTCGATGTCGGAAAAATGAATCAACGTTACTTTATCAATATTGCTGGAGGAGGCTCTTTAACAGAGCTTACATATGAAGTACCGAGTAAATTAAAAACTGTATTCGGTCAATTGGCATATTATATTAAAGGTATCGAAAAAGTTGCTCAGTTTAAGCCTTATCAGATACGCGCAAATATCGATGGTAAATTTATCGAAGAAGAAATCATGTTATTTTTAGTTTCTAATACAAATGTAGTTGGCGGATTTGATAAATTAGCACCCTTTGCTGACTATACCGATGGAATGTTTGATGTCTTGATGTTAAGAAAATGTAATGTTGCCGAACTTGGTAGGGTTATGTCTCGTTTAATTAACGGTGAACACATTCACGACCCAAAAGTACTTCATTATCGAGCGAAGAAAATTGATATCATTCCTTCTAAAAATATTCAAATTAACTTAGATGGTGAGCTAGGTGGAATTGCCCCGTGTTATTTCGAGGTTCTTCCTCAACATCTAGAAGTGATTGTTAATAATAAGTATGTATCTCCCCAACTAGATAACGAGAAAAAATAAAAAAGCAGATTACACACATTCTGCTTTTTTATCCTTCAAAATTAAAATCTTCGTTATAGTAGCCATCTTCGTCTTCTGGTAAAACTTGAAAAACTATTTTAATTAATATTTCATCTTTAAAGTATCCATCAACTCGGCACAAACCATCATCTAACCAATCAAAGAATCCGTATGGCGTTTTGAAGAATTCGTCTACTTTATTCTGGTACTCGTCATAGTCCCTATCGGTATAATCGAATAAATCTTTTTTGACGAAGTTTATATCTGTTATACAAAAGTGGGAGCCATCAATGGAGACAAAGCCTAACTTTTCTACGTGATTTGACTCTTCTTCTGTATTTAAGGGAATAACAAATCGATTTGGATTTTCTTGATAAAGGATTGCTTCTCTCGCTTTGCAATTTACGACTACTGCAAAACTATCAGGTTCGTCTATTTCGAAGTAAGAGAGGTTATCGCGTTTTAGATAAGCGAATACTTCTTGGAGATAATTGACTTTTCTTTTTCGTTGTCTCGTTAATGTACGGTGAAGTTTTTCATCGATATAATTGTTTTCTAATAAATAATCTATGTCATGAAAATCCGTAAACCAATTGCGGGTATTAGAAGAATCAAAGAACATTAAAAATCCAGAATCTAATTTTAACGTTTTAATTTTTCTCATGCGGAATCACCTCCGATAAAACATGAGTTGGGGTCCGTGTACTTTTACTAACTATACAAAATTCTAAAAAAACGTCAAGAAAACCTTAGTTTCTCTGTTTAATGAGAATGCCAACATTTTTTAAAATTCCCGCTAACTCTCCACGTGTCAGGCTTTTCTGAGGACAGAAATATACGCTGCTACATCCTTTTAAGTAGCCATAATGATTCATTGTAATGATGGCCTGATATCCGTATTGTTTATAATTTGAAACGTCTTTAAACGGACTTTTTGTTGTAACTGTCTTCACTTTTAGTAGTCTTTGCAGCAACACGGCTGTTTCAGCCCTCGTCATGGATTTACTCGGAGCAAAATAACCTGTACTTGAACCGTACATAAGACGTGCATTTGTCACTTTGGAAATGGCTGTATATGCCCAGTGAGTTTTGAAGACGTCGTGAAAATTGGAAGTGCTATTTATTTTTGATAGATTAATAACCCGATTAAGTGTAGCAGCGCTTTCTGCTCGTGTTACAGCGTTTGAGGAACGAAAGGTTGAATCGTTAAAGTTGTTCATCCATTTTTGTTGAATAACGTAGGATGTTTGACTGTATAATTTGATAGTACTAGGTATATCTCTTGATAATGGGGGAATAATGGTAACAGCTGATGAAGAGGTATTGCCTAAATCGTCCACTGCTTGTATAACAATCCGTAAAGGTTTTCCATATTGAATGTTCTTAGTTGTAATTGAGGGTATTTTGATAAAAGAGCTATTTGCCTTTTTACTATCAATGTAAACATTATATGCGTACAAATCACAGTCATAAGGCCCTTTCCAATTTATTTTTAATGTGCCGCTACTATAAGAATAAGATTGGAAAATAGGTGGAGATGTAGCTTTTGTCAAAAGGGAAGCGTCGATAGGATATGCTTGCACAATCCCACAGCCATAGATATGGTCCCTTCCTGGAGCTCCTTTATCCATACTAGAAGATTTAATTATATTTATAATCCTGGCATTAGATAATGTAGGGTATTTTTCACGAGCTAAAGCTAGAACACCACTAACAACTGGTGTTGCCATGGAAGTACCTGATAAATAGGCATATCCATTCTGGGAATCTCCTATTTTACTATCCTGTGTATCTAGTTCAAATGGGTATGCGCTATAAATCAATTCTCCAGGGGCGGTCATGAATAAAGAAGGGCCTCGGTCAGAAAATGAAGAAATTTCTCCTAAATAATTAGATGAGGCGACGGCTAAAACATAAGGAGACCGAGCAGGGTATCCGATTGTGTCTGAACGTTTATCTTTTAGACCATTATTTCCTGCTGCAGCCACGGGGATACTTCCTGAATAATAAGCGTTTTTTAGACTATACTGAAACGCAGAGGTAATTTGATAATCAACTAAATAGGAAAGACTCATGTTAATAACCTGTGTCTTTTTAGAAACACACCAATTGACTGCCGCAATTAATGATTCTTCGGAGCTTTTTTGTTCTTTATTAAATACTTTTGCTACATATAATTGGGCATCAGGCGCCACTCCAGTAAAAATGCCTGTCTTACTTTTCCCTACTAATATCCCCGATACGTGTGTTCCATGTCCGATGTAATCCTTGGTATTTACACTCCCGTCAGGTTCTTCAATAAAGGATTTTACTGTAACAACTTTTTGATTAAACGCATCGTTAGTTGTATCTATTCCACTGTCAATAACACAAACGGCAGTATTTTTACCTGTAAGACCACTATTATGTGCTTCTTGTAACTTAATTAACGAATAACTGTTTTTATTTTTATAATACATGCCTTCTGTTGCGTTAGATAAAGATGGAAAGTTGGCTGATATATTTTTATCGAAAGACACAAATGTTATATTTGGGTCTTTTTTCATTTTATTAATTTCTGTAATACTCGCATAAGCAGAGAGTACTTTTACGTCAGAATAAGTTTGCAGTGTATCAACAACAAAGTGATTCGATACGTAAGAATCCGAAACATCTTTATATCCAATTAAAGTATGATAGTAAAAGGCATGAACCTTAGTCGGGAGAATAAAGAATAAAATAAGTAAAACAAAGAGAATCTTTACCTTTTTAATTGCTTTAAATAACCACACAATAATTCACCCCTTTCTATTTTTAGATATAAACATACAAAGAAACCACTGATTTTTCAGTGGTCTTTTTATATTAAATAAAAATGTCGTGAAGAGTTTGAATAGCATCTTGCATACGTTCTTGATTAACGAGAAACCAAATAGTGGTATGAGAATCAGAAGACTGAAAGATATCAATTTCTTTTTGATAAAGAGCATTGGTACATTTACTCATTACACCAGGGATTCCGTAGATACCTGCTCCTACAATTGAAACTTTTGATACACCTTCTCGTATCTGAATGTCATTTGATTTCCCCTCAAGTGCAGAAAGTGCTTTTTCTTTTAATGAAGAAGGTAACGTAAAAGAGACGGATGTAGGTGTTGTTTGAATAAAATCAATGCTAAGCTGTTTATCACTAAAATACTGAAATACATCTTCATAAGGTTCTTTACTAATAATTACTTGAATAAGATTATCAGTTTGAGTAATGCCCGTGACGGTCCGAAGATTAGTGAATTTATCCATTTCGCTTTGGTGAGAAATTAAAGTTCCTTCACTTTCCGAGAAGGTAGACCTTACACGAATAGGAATATTTTCAGTCATCGCCATTTCTACCGCTCGAGGGTGAATAACTTTTGCTCCTAAATTCGCTAAATTAAGCGTTTCATTATAGGTGACATGTTTTAGGATTTTGGCATTAGATACTATTCGAGGGTCCGCTGTCATGATTCCCTCTACATCCGTAAATATATCTACATATTTTGCGTTAATCTCTACACCGATAGCAGTGGCTGTTGTATCACTGCCACCTCTACCCAATGTCGTCGTAAATCCTTTTCGTGTGACACCTTGAAAACCTGGAATTACAACAACATCATAATTTTGAATGTGTTCAAGAAGTCGGGATGAATCCAAAGAGATGATTTTTGCATCCGTATAATCATCGTTTGTTATAATCCCAGCTTGACCACCTGTTAAAATTGTATTATTAATACCATGTTCATGAAGTAAATTCGAAAAAATGGAAGAAGAAATAAGCTCTCCAGTAGATAAAAACAAGTCTAAATCTTTTTTAGACAAATGATTTGTTTGGTGACCTAGCAAAGATAATAGTGTATCAGTTGCATATGGGTCACCTTTTCTACCCATAGCCGAGATAACTACAACCACTTTGTGTCCTTTTTGCAATTCACTTTTAACATGGTATAGACAACGTTCTCTCGATTCTTCTTTAGATACAGATGTACCGCCAAACTTTTGTACCACAATTTCCATTGTAACAAGACCCCTTTAATAAATTGATAAAAGAAACATTCCTTTTGTCAATAAAAAAGAGGTAAACCCTTGTCACTCCTCCAAATTTAGCTATAACGGAGCAAAAAGGAGGTTGTAATCATGAAAAAAAGATGGTTGCTGCTATTATTGCTTATTAGTATTTGGTTTACCCCCTCAATTTCTCACGCTGCGAAAATCCCAATAAAAGTAGATAATAAATTGGCAAGGTATGACGAAGCACCTGTTGTCATAAATAAGATATTGTATGTGCCTCTACGAGGTATTGTGGAAGGGTCAGGCGGAAAAATGACATGGAATACTAAAACAAACTTAGTTGTTATTACAAAAGGAACAGATACTGTTCAGTTCTTTACATCACAAACAAACGCATACGTTAATCGTGTAAAAAAAACAATGCCTAAGGTCCTCGTTATAAATAATGCTGTTTGGGTTCCCCTACAGTTTGCTAGTAACTTATTAAACTTACAAGTAGTCTGGAATGCAAAAGAACCTACTTTGTATATAACAACGCCTACCATGGTTAAAATAAATAGCCTCATTAAGAATGCTGAACGTTATATCGGCACACCTTACCGATTCGGCGGAACTTTCGCTTTAAACAAAACATTTGATTGTTCTGCATTTGTACAGCAAGCATTTGCCGAGCGAGGAGTTTTCTTGCCGCGTACAACCTTTGACCAAGTAAAAAAAGGGAAAGGGGTCGCGTTTAATCAACTTCAAAAAGGTGATTTGATTTTCTTTGACATTATGGGTAATAAAAGTCTTTCACACGTAGCAATTTATATTGATAACAATACCTTGTTGCAAGCAAGTAGCAGTAAAGGTGTCGCTTATACAAGCTTCAATAGTTATTGGAAATTACGTATGAAAGAATTTAGACGTATACTGTAAAGGATTACGTATACTGTTTACGTTTTAGGTTTACGTAAATCTTATACGTAAAAGATGACTTGCGGCTGCTATACGGTGACAAGTCCTCGTTTTTCATTCTCCTATAACTTTTACTTCAGGGTGTAAGTCGATATTAAATTCTTCTTTTACACGTTTTTGAGCCGTTTGAATTAAATTAAGTACATCGTCAGCAGTTGCATTATCAACATTTACAATAAAATTGCTATGTTTGTCAGATATTCTAGCTCCGCCAATCTGATAACCCTTTAACCCTAATTGCTCTATTAATTGTCCTGAATGCTTTGGGTAAGGATTGGTGAAGACACTCCCGCATGAACGTTCTTTTAGTGGTTGTGTGCTCATGCGATATTCTTTTAGTTCTGCTTGCTTTGTGGAAATATGTTGTTGGTCTCCTTCAACCATTTGGAATGTGGCATCTAAGATAATGCCTTTAGATTTAGTTAATACTGAACGACGATAAGTGAAGTTTAGTTCGCTGTTGTTCATTGTAATGATATTGCCTCTTTCATCCATAACACGGGCTTTAATTAAAATATCAGAAATGCTTTGGCCGTGCGCACCAGCATTCATACAAACAGCTCCACCTACGGTACCAGGAATCCCACCCACAAACTCTAAACCTGAAAGACCAGCTTTTGAGACTAAAAGGGACAATTTAACCAACGAGCAGCCACCTTTGGCTATTACTATATCCCCTTCTGTTGTAAAGGTATCAAATTCTTTCCCAAGTTTAATAATAGCTCCTCTAAACCCATTATCTTTTACTAAAAGATTTGAGCCTTTCCCAATTGTAAACCAAGGAATTTGGTTTTCGTGTAATGCATTGATAACTACTTGGAGCTCCAAATCTGATTTCGGACAAATCAAGAAATCTGCTGGCCCCCCAATTCTCCATGTTGTGTATTTGGCTAGTAATTCGTTTTTGGTATATTCAATCTCGTGTTTTTCTAATCTATTAATAAAGTCTTGCACGGTACCCTCTCCTTTAGTAATTCTTCATAAAACTCATTTACACGTACATTGCTTTGTTATTTTACCAAATCCTTTATATGAATTATATAAGGAAAATAATTGAAGAAAAATATTTACAAAGTAAGCAGAACTTCTATAGTCAAGCGTAAGGGGGTGCTTACAATGACTGTAAAACGAACGATTTTTACGGCACTACTCATACTAATCTTTCTTTTGGCGATAACGTTTGACGTAACTTGGGCAGCAGAACAGATAAGTAACGATGATACCCTTATGGGAAGAGATGGATTTGCAGAACAAACTAGTAAATTTAAAAATGTAACCATTGCAGTCCTAATTATAGGTTTAGGTATATCTAGTTATATTTTTTATAAAAAAGAAAAGTAAAAGTCGGATTGTGAAGAACATACTTGTAGGTTATAAGCCTTTTAAACATTGGAGGGATAAGTATGGTAAATGCATTGCTCATTATTGGTATGCAATTGTTATTAGTCCCGCTGACAACGCTCCGAATGATGTTTGTAGTAAAGGGGCAAAGTCGTGAAGCGGCTATATTTGCTGTATTTGAGGCGTTAATTTACGTTGTAAGTTTAGGGATTGTCTTTTCTGACTTAGAAAATAAATTAAATATGCTTGCATACGCAATTGGATTCTCTGGCGGAATTTATTTAGGTGGCTTAGTTGAAAAAAGATTGGCCATCGGTTATCGTGCGGTTAATGTAAGTCTACTCGAACGTAATGATGAGCTAGTAGAAAAGCTACGTAACGACGGATTTGGGGTAACGGTTTTTGAAGGTGAAGGAATGGATAATGAAAAACGATATCGCTTGGATATAATCGCGAAGCGAAGTCGTGAGAAAGAGTTAATGACATTACTGCATGGAGAAGCACCAAAAGCTTTTGTTGTAGTTTATGAACCTACTAATTTTAAAGGCGGATATTTGGTTAAGAATATGAAGAAGCGTATGAAGGAAAAAGAAAATACAATTAACAGTGAGAGTACAGGAAAGAAAGAATAAAAAAACAGCTAAGCGCTGTTTTTTTATTCTTTCTTTCCTGATGTTTCTGTTGTTTCAAACTCATCTTCAGGAATACGAATCCATTTACGTAAATACCCTTGGTCAATTAAAGCTTTCATCAGAATTAGTATGACGGGTGATAAGATTAAACCAGCTACTCCAAAGATGGATAAAGATAAAATCATGGCAGCTAGCATAGTGAATGCGGATACTCCTAAAGAATCCCCTGTAATTTTCGGTTCCATGATTTGACGGAATACTAGTACAACAACTAATAAAACCGTCAGTTTAATCCCCAAAGCTGTATTCCCTACTACAAACAGATAAATAATCCAAGGTACGAATAGTGAAGAAACTCCTAGTAATGGTAATAAATCTAATACAGCTGCTACTATCGCTAGAACGAAAGCACTTTTTACCCCTAGTACTAAAAATCCAATTAGTACTAAAACAAATGTACATAAAATAAGGATTAACTGCGCTTTAATATATCCAGATAGACCTTTAATAACATTCTCTTTAAGAAAGTAAAAGGTTAGTTTAAATGTTTTTGGTGTTTTTTCGTGTGCTATTTTTTTCCACGAATCAATTTCAAGGGATAAAAAGAACGCAAGAATCAATCCAACTAAAAAGTTGATGATGGCTTTTGGAATAGAACTTAAAAAAGAGAAGAGGGAAACCAGAAGGCCGCTTGCGAAGGAAGCCGCTTTTTCCGTGTATTTATCTGTATTATCTTTAATGCTTTTCACTGTACTGTCTGGTAAGGCTTCGTATTTTTCCTGAGCATAGTTTACAGTTTGATTAAATGTAGTTTGAATGGATTCGGTATATTTAGGAATGGTTTTGGTAAGGTTCTCCACTTGAGATGTAATTACGGCTCCTAAAATGATAATAATACTAAGTAGAATGGCAATGAATGAGAAGGTTGAAATGGTAACAGCGATGTTATTCCTTACCCCTCTCTTTTTTAAAAAGTGAGCGAACGGATTAATAATTACATATAAAATAAACGCAATAAAAATAGATGTTCCAATACTAAACAAGTAGCTAAAAGCAGCCATAAACAAGTAGACAGTAAGAAGTAGAAGAGCAATGTCGAAAGCTGTTCGCCAGTATTTTTTATAGAAATCAATCATTATGAATCCCTCCGTTATGTGAGAAATGATGACTTATTCTATCGCCTCGTCTTCAATAAAGCCAGTTTCTCTTTCGTTTTTTTAAAAAGAAAAACCCGCATAAGCGGGTTAGAATTGGATGCCGTAGTAGTAGTAGTCCTTGGTGGTTGAACCCCAAAGGATTGTAGCTGTCACCTTTTTAATATCGCGTTGACCTTGAAAATGAACCACAATGTCTTCACACATTAAAGGCTGTGTACACTCGATTTTGGCACCAGTTTTACTTAGGTCGAGGACGCGTGCAATTTGAAGATACTGTTCGTTCGCTTCAATTAAAACAGGTATATCTGTAATTTCACGCACCTCTTTTCGTTTATTTTGGTCGATTGAAGTTTTTAGAATGGTGAAAGAAAGATATGATTCGTTATCTTCTTCTAGCATAGAAGAAAATTGCGTTTGGAAGTGGAACAAATTTTGGGTGTCAAATACGCTCAGTGCATATTCAACTTCTTTATTTAATAAAATGCGCTGCTTGTGTAACGTTGGAACAGTCGTAAAAATAATATTTTCTCCTCCTCCGACAATTCTAAGTTGAGACTTGCGGTGAGGAGTAGGTAAAGATAGTTCACAAT
>Ga0209795_10001388_pt1 | contig 15322 bp, 10 predicted proteins | sample AgamicOrMarz_FD_187166 | JGI IMG/M metagenome (GOLD analysis project Ga0209795, IMG submission 187166) | Agave microbial communities from Guanajuato, Mexico - Or.Ma.rz (SPAdes) (version 2) | ecosystem: Host-associated > Plants > Phyllosphere > Phylloplane/Leaf | place: Guanajuato, Mexico...
TTGTCTAAAACATTCGGGCGGTATCCCACAATTAGTGAGTGCTCGGTTCCGGATTGGTCGGTGTCTGGGGTAGAATGCGTATCAGCCATAATCAACTCCTTGATAGTTGGTGAGGTTAGACGCTCCGATTGTGTTCCCGCACATCGGAGTGTTGCTAGTACAGGAGGGTTAGGTGGCCTCCTATGTGTGTCAGAGTAGATGGATAGGTGGCCTCATGTCAATCATATCGCGCGAAAAAAAACCAAAAGGCGGCGGGCAGTCTCCGCAGTTTAAAATGCGTATTGATCCGGCATTGAAGGAACAGTTGGATGCGGTGGCGGCTGAGGAGGGGGTGAGTCTCGCCAGTTGGTTAAAGGAGTTAGCGAGGGAAGCGTTGAGAAGAAAAGGATTTGAGCCAAAAGGATAAAAAAATCTATTAATTTTTATTAATCAGCAAATTGTATTGATTAAGTGAATAAAAGGAATTTTTATGACACGCACAGTTAATCAGTTAAAATTACTAGAATCGCTTAGAAAAAACGAAAAAAATAATCATACATTTACACCGTTAGATTTAGCCAACGAAACAGGTTATTCAGTAAATAGCATAAGGAAGTATATAAATGAAAAATTGAATGGAAAATATGTACATAGCGCAGATGGAAAAACTTGGAGATGCCAAGGGATTTTAAAGTTATCAAATGATGAATTTATTTCATTAATGTCCCAATCGTTAAAGGCTAAATCATTAACTCCGGATATAAAAATCTATAGATCACTTTTAAAAAGAAGTCTTGATGCATTTATATTATCTTTAGAAATTTATAACAGACCTAGTCTAGATAATAGAATCGAAGCATTTTGTATTTTATCGGTAAATGCTTGGGAGCTTTTATTAAAAGCTGAACTAATAAAATCTTCCGGTTTGGCAACAGTTTTCTACAAAAACGGATATTCAATCTGTATTTCTGATGCAATAAATAAATGTTTGCAACAAAATGATCCAGTAAAGAAAAATTTAGATGTTTTGATTGAACTTAGAGATGGTGCAATACATCTTCTCCTCCCTGAACTGCAACCAGAGTTATCTCGTCTTTTTCAGGCAAATGTTTTAAATTTTCAACAAAGATATTTAAATGAAACTGGAATGTCTCCTTTAGCAGGACAAAGTGTAGGGATGCTTAGTTTAGTTATTGATGGACCCAAAAGTAATTTAGCAACAATTAAAGAAAATTATGGAGAGATGACAGCAAACGTTGCAAAGGATTTTCTAACACGGTTTCATAATACTGTTGAAGAGCAAAATTCTAATGAGTTCAGTATATCCATTGATTATAGACTAACGCTAACTAAGTCAGAAAAAGACAGCGATCTGTCTCTAGGTGTAGGAAACAACGGAAGTAGCGCCATTATTATTAGAGAAACCCGTGACCCAGATGTTACACACCCTTATTATCAAGGATCCGCAATTGAGCGGATCAATCAATTGCTAAATAGTAAACTGATAACAAGATATTCTTTTAATGCCATAATTAAAAAACACAATATCCAAAAAACAAAACGTTCTGAAATGCACTATACAATTGATGAACGTCATCGTTACTCTGAAAGGTTCATTCAATGGGTCGTTAAGAATTTGGAGCAACCAAAATGGCTAGATGAATCAATTGCATTTTATAAAAATATAATGAAGAAAAAATAGCAAACTTGGCGGAAGATCACAGGAGTCGAACCTGCCCGGGAACGCTGGCGCCCCCAACTGGATTTGAAGTCCAGCCACCTCACCGGAGATGACGATCTTCCGCGCCTCGATTGCTACATGGAGGCGGGGCGCATTATAGCTACTTTCAGGCATTTACCACATCCCCCAACGCGCTTTTTTCACTGCTCTTTTGACCTTAACCCGCCTGTTTCAGTTAATTCCTAAGAAAATCCTCAGGTTAGCTTTTCGTGCTCGTCAACTTTTATCGCGATCACAAAAAACAAGAAACATAACTTGCTAACCAGAAATCAGAATACCCGTCTTCGAAACAATGGTTTAAAAACACGGTAACCGGTCTCAGCGCCCCCTACAGCGTGAAGGATAAAAAAATATGAGCGAAGTACTGTCTGTTAAAGAGAAGATTGGCTACGGCATGGGCGATGCCGCCAGCCATATCATTTTTGATAACGTCATGTTGTATATGATGTTTTTCTACACCGATATCTTTGGTATCCCCGCCGGGTTTGTCGGCACCATGTTCCTGTTGGCGCGCGCCCTGGATGCCATCTCCGACCCGTGCATGGGGTTGATCGCCGACCGCACCCGCAGCCGCTGGGGAAAGTTCCGTCCGTGGATACTGTTCGGCGCGATCCCGTTTGGCATCGTCTGCGTGCTGGCCTACACCACGCCAGACCTCAGCCTGAACGGCAAAATGATTTACGCCGCCGTTACCTATACTCTGCTGACCCTGCTCTATACCGTGGTGAATATTCCTTACTGCGCGCTGGGCGGGGTGATCACCAACGACCCGACGCAGCGTATTTCCCTGCAGTCCTGGCGCTTTGTGCTGGCGACGGCGGGCGGGATGCTCTCCACGGTGCTGATGATGCCGCTGGTGAAGCTGATTGGCGGGGAAGACAAAGCCTTTGGTTTCCAGGGCGGGATCGCCGTGCTTTCGGTGGTCGCGTTTCTGATGCTGGCGTTCTGCTTCTTCACCACCAAAGAGCGCATCCAGGTGCCGCCGAGCACCACCTCCATGCGTGAAGACCTGCGCGACATCTGGCACAACGACCAGTGGCGCATTGTGGGCGTGCTCACCATCCTCAACATTCTCGCCGTCTGCGTGCGCGGCGGCGCGATGATGTACTACTGCACCTGGATCATGGGCTCGCCAGAAGTGTTCGTCGCGTTCCTCACCACCTACTGCGTCGGCAACCTGCTTGGCTCCGCACTGGCGAAACCGCTCACCGACTGGAAATGCAAGGTCAGCATCTTCTGGTGGACCAACGCCGCGCTGGCGGTGGTGAGCGTGGCGATGTTCTTCGTGCCGATGCATGCCACCGTCCTGATGTTCGCCTTCATCTTCGTCATTGGCGTGCTGCACCAGCTGGTGACGCCAATCCAGTGGGTGATGATGTCCGATACCGTCGACTACGGCGAATGGACTAACGGCAAACGCCTGACCGGTATCAGCTTCGCGGGCACCTTGTTCGTGCTCAAGCTTGGCCTGGCGCTGGGCGGGGCATTGATAGGCTGGATGCTGGCAGGCGGCGGGTATGACGCGGCGGCCAAAACCCAGAACAGCGCGACCATCAGCATCATTGTTGGCCTGTTTACCCTGGTTCCGGCCATCTGCTACGTGCTGAGCGCCATTATCGCCAAACGCTATTACACGCTGAAAACGCCGTTCCTGATCAAAATCATGGGCGAGCTGGCGCAGGGCGCGCGCCGCAATCAGCAGGAATTTGAGAACCTGCCGGTCAGCAAAGAATTACAGAACTAAGAGGACGAGAAGATGAAAATCAGTGATGGAAACTGGCTTATTCAACCGGGCCTGAACGTGACGTATCCGGTTCAGGTGTTCGATGTGGAGCAGCAGGGCAACGACCTGGTGGTGTACGTGGCACCGCGCGACGTGCGCGAACGCACCTGGCAGCTCGATACATTGATGTTCACCGTTCGCCTGTTTGCCCCGCAGGAGGGGATTGTCGGGGTGCGTATCGAGCATTTCCAGGGCGCGCTGGATAACGGCCCGCACTATCCGCTGAACGTTCTCAACGACGTGAAGGTCGAGATTGAAAACAACGCGGAGTTTGCCGAGCTGAAAAGCGGCAGCATCAGCGTGCGCGTGACCAAAGGGGAATTCTGGGCGCTGGACTTCTTGCGCAACGGACAGCGGATTACCGGCAGCCAGCTGAAAAATAACGGCTACGTGCAGGACGGTAACACCGATCACAACTACATGTTCGAGCGTCTGGACCTGGGGGTAGGGGAAACGGTCTACGGCCTGGGCGAGCGTTTTACCGCGCTGGTGCGCAACGGCCAGACGGTGGAGACCTGGAACCGCGATGGCGGTACCAGCACCGAGCAATCCTACAAAAATATCCCGTTCTACCTCACCAACCGCGGCTACGGCGTGCTGGTGAACCATCCGGAAAACGTGTCGTTTGAGATCGGCTCAGAGAAAGTCTCTAAGGTGCAGTTCAGCGTCGAAGGCGAATATCTGGAATATTTCGTGATCGACGGCTCGACGCCGAAAGAGGTGCTCAACCGCTACACGCAGTTTACTGGCCGTCCGGCGCTGCCGCCCGCGTGGTCGTTTGGCCTGTGGCTGACCACCTCATTTACCACCAACTACGACGAAGCGACGGTTAACAGCTTTATCGACGGCATGGCCGAACGCGACCTGCCCCTGCACGTCTTCCACTTCGACTGTTTCTGGATGAAGGCCTTCCAGTGGTGTGATTTTGAGTGGGACCCGGTGACCTTCCCGGACCCGGAAGGGATGATCCGCCGCCTCAAGGAGAAGGGGCTGAAGGTCTGCGTGTGGATCAACCCCTATATCGGCCAGAAGTCGCCGGTGTTTAAAGAGCTGAAAGAGAAAGGCTATTTGCTCAAGCGCCCGAACGGTTCGCTTTGGCAGTGGGACAAATGGCAGCCGGGGCTGGCGATTTACGACTTTACCAACCCGGAAGCCTGCCGGTGGTATGCCGACAAGCTCAAGGGCCTGGTGGATATTGGCGTGGATTGCTTTAAAACCGACTTCGGCGAGCGTATCCCGACAGATGTGCAGTGGTTCGACGGGGCCGATCCGCAGAAGATGCACAACCACTACGCCTACATCTACAACGAACTGGTGTGGAACGTGCTGAAAGAGACAGTGGGCGAAGACGAGGCGGTGCTGTTTGCCCGCTCGGCGTCCGTCGGTGCGCAACAGTTCCCGGTTCACTGGGGCGGCGATTGCTACGCCAACTATGAATCCATGGCGGAAAGCCTGCGCGGCGGGCTGTCGATTGGTCTGTCCGGCTTTGGTTTCTGGAGCCACGATATCGGCGGGTTCGAAAACACCGCTCCGGCGCACGTCTATAAACGCTGGTGCGCGTTCGGGCTGTTCTCGAGCCATAGCCGGCTGCACGGCAGCAAATCCTATCGTGTGCCGTGGGCGTACGATGACGAATCTTGCGACGTGGTGCGCCACTTCACCCAGCTAAAATGCCGGATGATGCCGTACCTGTATCGCCAGGCGGCGCTGGCCCGCGAGTTCGGGACGCCGATGCTGCGCGCAATGATGCTGGAGTTCCCGGACGATCCGGCGTGTGATTATCTTGACCGTCAGTACATGCTGGGGGATGCGGTGATGGTTGCGCCGGTGTTCTCCGAAGCGGGTGACGTGCAGTTTTATCTGCCGGAAGGGCGCTGGACGCACCTGTGGCATAACGACGAACTTCAGGGCAGCCGCTGGCATAGGCAGCAGCACGATTTCCTGAGCCTGCCGGTCTATGTGCGTGATAACACCCTGCTGGCGCTGGGCAACAACGATCGCAAGCCGGACTATGCGTGGAATGAGGGGACGGCCTTCCAGCTGTTTAGCCTGAATGACGGTGCAACGGCGGTCAGCGACGTCCCTGCGGCGGACGGCTCAGTGGCGTTTACCCTTAAGGCGTCACGTCAGGGCGACAGCATTACAATTACAGGGGCTGGCGAGGCGCGGAACTGGTCAGTCTGCTTGCGCAACGTGCAGAAGGTGGGCAGCGTGAAGGGCGGTTCACACGCAGGTAGCGAGTGGGGCGTGGTGGTGAAAGCCGAGGGAAATGAGGTGGTTGTTCACCTCTGAGTTGAAAAAATGCCCGGTGGCGCTTCGCTTACCGGGCCTACGATGCAGTATTTTTGTAGGCCGGGTAAGGCGCAGCCGCCACCCGGCTTGTTTATTGCACAGGTGTTGATACCACTCCGCCTGTCATCGTCTGCTGCAGCAACGTGCAGAAGGTGGGCAGCGTGAAGGGCGGTTCACACGCAGGTAGCGAGTGGGGCGTGGTGGTGAAAGCCGAGGGAAATGAGGTGGTTGTTCACCTCTGAGCTGAAAAAATGCCCGGTGGCGCTTCGCTTACCGGGCCTACGATGCAGTATTTTTGTAGGCCGGGTAAGGCGCAGCCGCCACCCGGCTTGTTTATTGCACAGGTGTTGATACCACTCCGCCTGTCATCGTCTGCTGCACCTGCTGTTTATCCATGTTCACCGCACTCAGCTTCCCGTTAACCGTTGGCTTCAGCGGCGCGTGGGCCTGGATGCTGCCGCTGGCGGTCAGTTGCATATTGCCGTCGCCCGCGATTGGCAATGCGGGCCATCCCCACTGGTTGATGATATTGAGCGGTACGCCGCGGCCATTCAGGCTGACGGTGGTTTGACGCTGCGCCAGCTGTGAAACCGTCGCCGTCGCTTCCAGAATGCCTTTTTCCGTGAAGGCGCTAAGCTCGGTAATGTTCACCGTCGCGGCGTTCGCATTCAGCGCCAGAGACGGACGCCGCACGTCAACACGGTTAAAGGTGGCCGCCGCGCCGTTGAGCGTTGCGCTGCCGCTCCACACGCCCCACTGGCGATCTTTAGCCAGCTGCAGGTTCGCGCCGTAACCGTCAAGCGAGGTTATCTGCCACGGGAAGGCCGGGTCGATATCAATGACCAGATTGCGGCTCAGGCCGAATTTTTTCAGCGTCACGCTGTTCAGCCACTCCGGCAATGGCTCCATCCACAGCGTTTTCCAGTTTTCAGGCAGGGTGTACTCCAGCCCGGCGATGGCGGCATCGTCCAGGACCAGTGCTTTACCGTCGCGCAGCCAGTTGCCGGACGTGCGGACCATACCGCCTTCCCAGCGGGAGGTGAACTGACGCAGCGCGATGCCCTGCGGGGAGAACTCCGTATTCAGAATAGGATCGAACAGATGCAGCGAGCCGTAGATAAACTCGCTGGCGTTCATCGACAGACGCCCGTCCTGGCTCTGCCAGTCGCCTTTGGCGAGCGTCAGGTTGCGCAGGCTTAAATCAAGATCGGTCACCGCCCAGTCCGGCCCCTGAAGACGCGCGTCGGTCACCTCCAGCCGACCAATCTGCAGGGACGGAACGGTGGTGAGCGGCGCGAAAAAATCGGCGAGCGTTTTTTCGCTCTGCAGGCGGATATCATTCAGGCGCAGGGTATCGATAACCCAGCCGCCATCGGCGTTGCGCTGGGCCGAGCCGGTGAGCGAGCCGCGCGCCATATCGGCACCGATGGTGTTAAGCACCACCTCCTTGCCGTTGAGTTTGCCCTCAATCAGCACGTTGGTCGCCGGGACGCCGTTCAGGGTGAGCGAACCCGCGCTCATCTGGATCTGCGCATTTTTGCCCAGCACGTTACCCGCCTCGGGCTGCCACGGACTCACGCCGCCCGTTACTTTTTGCGCGCTCAAATCCCACTCGGTATTCGGGCTGTTAAAAGCCATGTCGTTCAGCTGCAGGCGGTCTGCCTGGAAAGGCAGCGGCGCGGTCTGCGGGGAGAGGTTCAACGTCCCGTCAAACAGGGTAATGGTGTCCATATGCAGCGGATCGGTGATTTGACGGCTGCTCAGACCAATATCGACCGTTTTGGCGACCAGCGTGGCAGGTTTGCCATCGCGCCCGAAGGTGACGTTTTTCAGAACGATGTGGGAAGGCGATGAAAAGCGGTGATCCATCTGGTCGAAATTGAGTTCGTAGGCGGTATTTTCCGTTACCCAGCTACTGGCCTGCGACGCGCCCCAGCGTGTCTGAAGCAGAAAATAGAATGCCAGCACTACAATAAGCAGGGCCACCAAAAGATAGACAAGTAGCTTTCCAATAAATTTCATGGTCTTCCATCCCGTGAAACGCACATAGAGGAGTTATGCACGATTTATGCGCAATCCTCAAGGCGGGAATGGTGTAAAGAGATGTCACGGCAGGCGTTGACAGCCTGCCGTGATGGCGATCAGTTCTTTTCAGGCGGGAACACAAGGTTCAGAACGATAGCGGTGATCCCCCCGGCGGCGATGCCGGAAGAGAGGAGGTTTTTCACCCAGTCAGGGGCAAACTGCAGGATCAGCGGCTGTTGAGAGACGCCAAGACCGACGGCCAGCGACAGGGCGATAATCATGATTGCGCGGCGGTTCAGCGGCTCGCGTGAGACGATACGCACGCCGGACGCCGCAATGGTGCCGAACATTACCAGCGTTGCGCCGCCAAGCACTGGCTCAGGGATGTGCTGCACAAAGCCGCTTACCGCCGGGAACAGACCGAGCACGATCAGCATCAGGGCGACCACAAAACCCACGTAGCGGCTGGCAACGCCGGTCAGCTGGATCACGCCGTTGTTCTGGCCGAAGCAGGAGTTCGGGAAGGTGTTGAACACCGCCGAGACGAACGAGTTCAGGCCGTTCGCCAGCACGCCGCCTTTGAGACGCTTCATGTACAGCGGGCCGGAGACCGGCTGTTCGGAGACGTCAGAGGTGGCCGTAATGTCGCCGATGGTTTCGAGCGAGGTGATCATAAAGACCAGCATCAGCGGCAGCAGCAGACCCCAGTCAATGCCCAGGCCGTAGTACAGCGGGGTGGGGACAGTAATGAGCGCCGCATTGGCAGGGGCGGTGTTCTCCGGCAGCATGCCCAGCGCCCACGCCATCAGGTAGCCTGCCGCCATCGCAATCACCAGCGATGCCACGCGCAAATACGGGTTACGCTGGCGGTTGAGCAGAATGATAATCGCCAGCACGATGCCTGCCAGCAGCAGGTTTTTCGGTGCGCCAAAGGTGTGGTCGTTCATCGCCGCATAGCCACCGCCGATGGACGTCAGGCCAACCTGAATCAGCGACAGGCCGATAATCATCACCACCACGCCGGAAACCAGCGGCGTGATCACCCGGCGCGCCAGGTGCAGCACGCGGGAGATGACCATCTCCGTGCAACTTGCCAGCATCAGCGTACCGAACAGTGCTGCCATCATCGTCGGGACGTCCGCACCGCCGGTTTTCAGTGCCGTACCGCCCATGATCAGCGGGGCCACAAAGTTAAAACTGGTGCCCTGAATCGACAGCAGCCCGGACCCTACCGGACCCCACGCTTTAATTTGAATAATGGAGGCCACACCGGAGGCGAACAGGGACATGCTGATGATGTGCTGAGTATCCTGAGCCGGTAAACCGAGCGCCTGGCAAATCAATAACGCAGGGGTGATCACCGCCACGAACATTGCCAGCAGGTGCTGACATGCGGCGAACAGCGTTTGAGGCAGCGGCGGGCGGTCCTCAAGGCGGTAGATCAGTTCACTGTTTTGCTTCTGCGCAATCGGTTGCGCATCAGGAGACTCTATGGTGTTAACGGACATCGGCGGCAATCCCACGGTGGAAAAGCGGGCATTTTATCTGACCAGTTGGTAAAAGCAAACGATTGCATTTAGAAATTTTTCTGAGGGGGATTCTGTGGCGTTTTCAGGCGTTGGAGTAGCGCTCGGTTTCAGGCATCCAGCGTTCGATAAGCGCTGCCGCCTGCTCGGGGTAGCGTTCATGAATATGGCGGGCGAGGCGCTGAACTTCGGGGATCATGGCCTGATCGCGCATTAAATCCGCCACCTTAAACTCGGCGTTGCCCGTCTGACGCGTGCCCAGCAATTCGCCCGGCCCGCGGATTTCCAGGTCTTTTTGCGCAATCACGAAACCATCGTTGCTGTCGCGTAAGACCTGCAGACGCATCTGCGCGGTTTTGGACAGCGGCGCTTTATAAAGCAGAACGCAGTGGGAGGCCACCGCACCGCGGCCAACGCGCCCGCGCAACTGGTGGAGTTGCGCAAGACCCAGGCGTTCCGGGTTTTCAACGATCATCAGGCTGGCGTTTGGCACGTCCACGCCCACTTCGATGACCGTTGTGGCAATCAGAAGATGCAGCTCGCCTTGTTTAAAGGCCTGCATGACCGCCTGTTTCTCGGCAGGCTTCATACGCCCGTGCACCAGACCAACGTTCAGCTCTGGTAGCGCCAGCTTAAGCTCTTCCCAGGTGGCTTCTGCGGCCTGCGCTTCAAGCAGGTCAGACTCTTCGATCAGCGTACACACCCAGTAGGCCTGACGCCCTTCCTGCATGCAGGCGTTGCGCACGCGGTCGATAATATCGCTGCGACGCGTGTCCGGGATGGCTACCGTCGTCACCGGCGTACGGCCCGGCGGCAGCTCGTCAATGGTAGAGGTATCGAGATCGGCGTAGGCGGTCATCGCCAGCGTGCGCGGGATAGGCGTGGCGGTCATGATCAGCTGATGCGGGTGGTAGCCCTGTTGCAGCCCCTTTTCCCACAGCGCCAGACGCTGATGCACGCCAAAGCGGTGCTGTTCATCGATGATCACCAGCGCCAGACCGTTAAACTGGACCTGTTCCTGGAAGATGGCGTGGGTGCCAACAATCATCTGTACCTGGCCGCTGGCAATCGCCTCCTGCTGCGCAAGACGGGCTTTGCCCTTTTGCTTGCCGGCCAGCCAGCCCACCTCAACCCCAAGCGGGGCGAACCAGGCGCGGAAGTTATTGGCGTGCTGTTCGGCCAGCAGTTCGGTCGGTGCCATCAGTGCCACCTGCTTGCCGTGGGCAATGGCGCGCAACGCGGCCAGCGCGGCAACCAGCGTTTTACCGGAACCGACGTCGCCCTGAACCAGACGCATCATCGGCACGTCGAGTGCCATATCGCGCTCAATTTCGGCGGTGACACGCGCCTGTGCGCCTGTCGGCTTAAATGGCAGCGAGGCCAGAAGCTTATCTTTGAGCTCATCACGCTGGCTTAACGGCTGGGCGTGGAAGCGCTGCGCTCCCGCACGCAGGGCCAGCATGCTCAGGTTGTGAGCCAGTAATTCCTCAAGGATAAGCCGCCGCTGGGCGGGATGCGTGCCGCTTTCTAAATCAACGAGCTGGAGCGTCGGCGGCGGACGGTGCAGGGTACGCAGCGCCTCCGGCAGGCTCATCATGCCCTGCGCCAGCTCCGGCGGCAGTAACTCGGCGATGGCACAGGTATCAAGCAGCTCAAGCGCCTGATCGGTCAGCTTGCGCAGCGTCGCTTGTTTGATCCCTTCGGTCGTTGGGTAGACCGGCGTGAGCGTCTCCTGGAGTTCCGGCATGCTGAGGTCGCCCTGTACGCGATACTCGGGGTGGATCATCTCTGCGCCGTATTTACCGCGTTTGGCTTCGCCGTAAGCCAGCACCCGCCTTCCGGTAGCAAGGCTGTTTTTCATCGCCGCGTTGAAGTTGAAAAAGCGCATGGTGAGAATGCCGGTGCCGTCGCTGATTTGACAGGTCATCATTCGACGTCCGCCGAACGTGATGTTGCAGTTCAGCACTTCGCCCTCAACGGTGGCGTAAATTGCGGGCAGGAGATCGCCAATTTTGTACAGCTGGGTGCGGTCTTCATACCGCAGGGGGAGGTGAAGCAGGAGATCCTGCACGGTGTGCAGGCCAATTTTTGCCAGCTTACCGCTTTGCGCCGCGCCCACGCCCGTCAGGCTGTTGAGCGGGATGGCATCCAGCAGGCGGCCTTTCATCGGTTATCCTGCGTACTGCATGGTAGACCACCACTCGGCATCGGCTTCAATTTCGCCCTGCGCGTTGACGTGGGGGTAAGGTAATTTTTTCTGTTTCGCCACGCGGGCCAGCACCGGATAGCCCCCTTCAAACAGCAGTCGCTGCTGTTCTTCTTCCGGCAGCATGCTGCTGCTGCGCGCGTACATTCCGGCGTTCTGACGCTGGCGCTGTGCTTCATACAGGATCAGCGCGGAGGCAACGGAGACGTTGAGGGACTGTACCATGCCGATCATCGGGATGATGATATCCCGATCCGCCAGATCCAGCGCTTCCTGGCTGATCCCGGTTTTCTCCTGACCCATCAGAATGCAGGTCGGGCGGGTGTAGTCGATCTCGCGAAAATCTACGGCTTTATCGGACAGGTTGGTCGCAAGCACCTGCATGCCACGGCCCTTAAGATGGGATACGGCATCGCCTATTGTCTGGTGAGATTTAACCGAGACCCAGCTGTTACTGCCTGCGGCAGCCGAGACCATCGTACGCATACGCGCGCCCGGCCAGACGGCGTGGACTTCGTGCACGCCGACGGCGTCTGCTGTACGGACAATAGCGGAGACATTGTGAGGCTTATGGACCTGCTCCATGCAGACCGTCAGGTCAGGCTGGCGCCTGGCGAGCATTTCACAGATACGTGCATAACGTACTGAATTCATAAGCCTAGTTTCTGTTACGAGTGACTTTGATAACGTCTGGCATCACGCGGATTTTGCGCATAATGTTCGCCAGATGCACACGGTCGCGCGCGGTCAGGCGAATAAAGGCGCTATACACGCGGCCATCTTTCTCTTCCGTGTTCAGGCTTTGAATGTTGGAAGAGGCGGTGTTGATGGCAGCCGTCAGGTTTGCCAGAGCACCCTGGTGGTTGAACATATCGACCTTAATTTCGGTGATAAATTCCTGCGCCGTCTCTTTATCCCATTCGACCGCCATAAACTTCTCCGCTTCTTTCTGATAGCCGCGGATGTTACGGCAGGATTCGTGGTGGATCACCAGGCCTTTGCCCGGGCTGACGTGGGCAATGATCGGGTCGCCGGGGATAGGTCGACAGCATTTCGCGAAGGTAATGAGCACGCCGTCAGCGCCTTTAATCGGCAGATGACCGTGGCCTTGCGTCGTGGACTGCGGCACGGAGGCGGTGTCGCCCTGCTGCAGGTTCTTCGCTACCACCACGCTCATGGCGTTACCAAGGCCGATCTCGGCCAGCAGGTCGTCCAGCGAGGCGAGTTTCATGCGCTCCAGCTCATGCTGGATGTTCTCTGGCGGGATCTCCGCGAGCTTACGGCTGCCGCCCAACGCGTGGTTGAGCAGACGGCGACCCAGGCTTACGGAGTCATCGCGCTTGAGGTTTTTCAGCAGCTGACGAATTTTGGCGCGCGCCTTGGAGCTGACGACAAAGTTCAGCCAGGCCGCGTTCGGACGTGCGCCCGGCGCGGTAATAATTTCCACCGTTTGACCGCTGGCGAGCGGTTGCGACAGCGGGTAAGGCTGTCTGTCGACGCGCGCGCCCACGCAGGCATGACCGATATCGGTATGCACGGCGTATGCGAAGTCGACCGGTGTGGCACCAGCAGGCAGTTCGACGATGCGCCCCTCTGGTGTGAAAACGTAAATCTCATCCGGGAAGAGATCGGATTTCACGCTCTCAATGAATTCAAATGAGCTACCCGCGCTCTGCTGCAATTCCAGCAGGCTTTGCATCCAGCGCTGGGCGCGGATCTGTGCGGTAGTGCTGCTTTCGCCACCGTGCTCTTTATAGGCCCAGTGTGCCGCGACACCCATTTCCGCCATCTGGTCCATATCTTCGGTGCGGATCTGCACTTCGACAGGCACACCGTGCGGCCCGATCATCGAGGTGTGCAAAGATTGATAGCCGTTCGCTTTTGGAATGGCGATGTAATCTTTCACGCGCCCCGGACGCGGTTTATACAGGCTGTGCATCTGCCCCAGCACGCGATAGCAGGTGTCCGAGTCCTGGACGATCACGCGGAACGCGTAGATATCCATGATCGAGTGAAAACGCTGCTCTTTAAGCACCATTTTGCAGTAGATGGAGTACAGGTGTTTTTCGCGACCGCTGACGCGGCAGGGGATCCCCGCTTCCTGTAAACGTCCTTCAATCTCAGAGAGGATTTTTTGGATCATCTCTTTACGGTTACCGCGCGCGGCTTTCACCACCTCTTTAATCACGCGATAGCGATTCGGGTACAACGCTTCAAAACCCAGCTCTTCCAGCTCGGTTTTAATGTGATGAATACCTAAACGGTGCGCCAGCGGACTGTAAATTTCGAGGGTTTCACGGGCAATGCGGCGACGTTTGTCCGGGCGTAATGAGCCCAGCGTGCGCATGTTGTGCGTGCGGTCAGCGAGTTTGATGAGAATGACGCGGATATCCTGCACCATCGCCATAATCATCTTGCGGAAGTTTTCGGCTTGTGCCTCTTTCTTATCGCGGAAGTTCAGCTTATCAAGCTTAGAGACCCCTTCCACCAGTTCGGCAACGCTTTTGCCAAACAGCTGTTCCATATCCTGGTAAGTGGCAGGGGTATCTTCGATCACGTCATGCAGCAGGGCAGCCATCAGCGTTTCGTAGTCGAGTTTCATCTCGGCCAGAATACAGGCTACCGCAACCGGGTGCGTGATATAGGGTTCACCGCTTGAACGTGTCTGGCCCTCGTGAGCGTCACGTGCAACGAGATACGCCTGCTGAAGACGCTTAATCTGGTCTTCAGGCAGGTAGGTTTGAATCAGTTGATTCAGGCTTTCAAACAGATACAAGGGCGACCCGCAGGTTTAATTAACGACGACCTTCAGCAATGGCGGTTACGGCCTGCAGTTCTGCGGCTTCCTGCTCTTGCTGCTCCTGGCGCTCACGCACGTCGAGGATCTGGTTGTTGATCAGACCTTCTTCGATTTCGCGAAGTGCAATAACGGTGGTTTTATCGTTTTCTTCCGGTACCAGCGGATCTTTACCGCCTACCTGCATCTGACGAGCGCGACGCGCGGCGACCAGTACCAGGTCAAAACGGTTACCAATTTTCTCTACAGCGTCCTGAACAGTTACGCGTGCCATACTTAAAATGCTCCACAGGTGAAGAAATGACTGGGCATGATACTGAAAGTGGGTTCAGTCTGCCAACAGTTTGGTGATTAATGCGTCATGTCGCTGCTTCTGGCGGCTCATACGCAGGCGTTCTGCACGAAGAATGGTCTTGAGATCGCTCAGCGCGGCATCAAAATCATCGTTCACAATAAGGTAATCATACTCCGCGTAATGGCTCATTTCTGCAACAGCCTGTTCCATACGCTTTGCGATGACTTCTTCGCTGTCCTGGCCGCGGCCACGCAGACGGCGGTCCAGCTCATCTTTCGATGGCGGTAAAATAAAGATACTGCGCGAATCAGGCATTTTCTTGCGAATCTGCTCTGCGCCCTGCCAGTCGATATCCAGGAAGACATTCACGCCGGTTGCCAGAACCTGCTCAATGGTTTCACGCGAGGTTCCGTAGTAGTTACCGAAAACTTCCGCGTGTTCAAGAAACGCGTCTCTGCCAATCATCGCCCTGAACTGATCGTGATCGACGAAGAAATAGTGTTCACCGTGCACTTCACCCGGACGCGGCTGGCGCGTGGTGTGAGAAACAGAAACCTGCGTGTCGTACAACGGTTGGGTTTTTAACAGTGCCTGAATAAGGCTGGATTTACCCGCGCCACTAGGGGCAGAAACAATATAAAGCGTGCCTTGAGCCATGAGAGTCTTTTGTATGTGTTA
>Ga0209795_10001392_pt1 | contig 15264 bp, 20 predicted proteins | sample AgamicOrMarz_FD_187166 | JGI IMG/M metagenome (GOLD analysis project Ga0209795, IMG submission 187166) | Agave microbial communities from Guanajuato, Mexico - Or.Ma.rz (SPAdes) (version 2) | ecosystem: Host-associated > Plants > Phyllosphere > Phylloplane/Leaf | place: Guanajuato, Mexico...
GGATCACATACCGCTTCGCTCGTTACGGGTATTATCCCCCCGCTGAAAAACATAACCCATAAATGCTAGCTGTACCAGGAACCACCTCCTTAGCCTGCGTAATCTCCCTTACGCGGGCTTATTTTTTGCGTCAAACCACCGGACATTGTTTGACGCCGGTTTCACGACCGCTTGGTCTGGATCAGAGTGCGTAGTGCTGGTCAGCTGGAGACTAGAAATGCGACAACTCTGTTGAGTAACCTTTGGCTGTCATGTAGCTTATCAGTCGGGCTTTAACAGTACCGAGCCATTCCTGCGCTGTCATATTCCAACCCTCAGGGTCAAATTCGTGACGATAACGTTCTGAAAAAATCTTAACCCCATCAGGATCAGACTCTATGTCAGTTAAATTTGCCAGACACATTCTAAGGTTGAATACTGGCGAAGTGGTCAAATATTCATTCAACAAATTGTCGAAATCACAGTCGGCATCAAAAATATCGCAGTCCTGCCCGAAATATATTACGACCAAATTATCAAGCTCACATGGTTTATAGATATCCGCATCCATAGCGCCCCCTTAAGGTATTGGAAATGCCGTCACAATATAGAAAAGTTTTCCATTATATGTCGATGGTCTGATAACTAACCGCACGCCATAGACTTTTTTAACCTTATCAGAACCCTTCTCAATACAATACCCTACTGGCACCCTGAATTTGTGTGAATAGGATAAGGTAGTGCGCGCATTAGAATACTTTAGCGCAGCCTCTATCTGACTTTTTTTCACAGAAAAAACCTCAGAAATGACCAGTTCCGCTTGTCTGATATTAAAAAATGAACTGGATGCAGTGGGTACACGAGCCTCTAAAAATCTCGCTTTCAACTGCTCAGGCGTCCTGCCAACATGGCGAGCAATAGTATGTCCCAATTTTCCACCTTCATGATCCAACAATCGAATGCGCCCTGAATATATGGATCCAATCCTGGCGGCTCCGGCAGCCCCCGCAAATGCAAAAGGAACCGCAATATCAAATGTCACACCGACTTTATAAGCGGTTTCCGCGCTTGCACCGAACTCACCGGCAGCTATCTCAGCGAGTTGTGCAGTGGCAGTTGATGTTTGTCTGCCCGTAATCACCTGCTTAAATGACGCCGTTAGGGTATCGAGACTATGAGAGCCAACAACAACACATCCTGCTTTAGATAACATTGTGGGTTCAGGAACCACGCACAAAACCCCTGCACCAAACATTTCTACAACGCCGCTTACAACGCCCAGACCGCCCCATAAACGGTTACTCATTGTTTCTCCTTCGCTGACAGTTTTACCACGTAATATAGCGGCCATCTGTACCGGAGATATCGTAACGGTAAGCCCATCCTGGGTTTGCATATAAACTCCCTTTTATCATTAAGCAGTTAAAACCGAGGTTATTATCCATTAGGTGCAAGGTCAATAATGATTCATCAGCTTACGCCTCGCGCGTATTGCTCGTTGTTTAACGCCGCCTGCCCTTCAAACACGTTTAGCCCCGGCTGCGTTACGTTTACTGGGTCTGTGCTAATGGGATATTATCCGGGAATTTCGGAATTTTGGCCGGGCTTGATACCTTAAATTGCGGATGACTGATATCGCCTCCTGCCGCCATAACCCTTCCGCCCAAAGTACACGCATGGGCCAACGTGGTTTAACGCCTCTGCGTAACCTGGTTAGCCTTAGTGTTAGCCTTATTTTTTGCCTTTCGTCCTGTTCTTACCCGCTTTTCCCCTCCCTGAGATACACTCTTGGTAGACCAAGAAAAGGGAGCAACGTGGATGGCAACCTATCCAGACAGTTTATTGATTCTTAATGGTAAAAGTGCAGGCAATGATTTGCTGCGTCAGGCGATCGACGAACTGCGTGAAGACGGCGCATCTATTCACGTCCGGGTGACGTGGGAAAAAGGCGACGCGGCGCGCTATATCGATGAAGGGAGACGCCTCGGCGTTGATACGATTATTTCCGGCGGCGGCGACGGTACCATCAACGAAATCGCCGGGGCGCTGATCGACCTCAACCCGGCGGACCGCCCGGTGATGGGCATTCTGCCCCTTGGCACCGCCAACGATTTTGCCACCAGCGCCGGCATCCCCGAGGATTTTATGAAAGCGCTACAGCTGGCGATCCTCGGTAAAGCCACCGCCGTCGACATTGCACAGGTGAACGATCAGACCTGCTTTATCAATATGGCTACCGGCGGATTCGGCACGCGCATCACCAGCGAAACGCCGGAAAAGCTGAAGGCCGCACTCGGCGGCGTCTCCTATTTGATTCACGGCCTGATGCGTATGGACACCCTTAAGCCGGACAGCTGTGAAATCAGCGGTGAGAATTTCCACTGGCAGGGCGATGCGCTGGTGATCGGCATCGGCAACGGTCGCCAGGCGGGCGGCGGACAGCAACTCTGCCCGGAGGCGTTGATTAACGATGGGCAGCTACAGCTGCGGATCTTCACTGGCGACGGGCTGCTACCCGCGCTGTTTACCACCCTGACCCAGCCAGCAGAAAGCCCGAATATTATCGACGGAAAATCCGCGTGGTTTGAGGTGGTCGCCCCAAACGGCATGACCTTTAACCTTGATGGCGAGCCGTTGAGCGGCGACCGGTTCCGCATCGAAGTTGTGCCGGGCGCGCTGCAGTGCCGGTTGCCGCCGGACTGCCCGCTTCTGCGCTGATGTTTTTGCCGGGTGGCGGCTACGCCTTACCCGGCCTACAATTCTCGCTCTCCCTGTGGGAGGGAGGAAAAACAGTCCCGTGCGACCCCCTCCCCCATGAAGGACGAGGCTACAAGGCGACTCCGCCCGATTCCCTCTCCCACCGGGAGAGGGTCAGGGTAAGGGGCAAAACGTTACGCGATCGTCACTTTGCTATCCAGATAGACATCCTGCACCGCATTGATCAGCTTCACGCCGTCGGCCATGGTTTTCTTGAAGGCCTTACGACCAAGGATCAGCCCCATGCCGCCCGCGCGTTTGTTGATCACCGCCGTACGCACCGCGTCAGTGAGGTCGGTATCACCGCCCGCCGCACCGCCGGAGTTAATCAGCCCGGCGCGACCCATATAGCAGTTCGCCAGCTGGTAGCGCACCAGATCGATCGGGTTTTCGCTGGTCAGCTTGCTGTACACGCGGTCGTCGGTGTAACCATAGTTCACCGCCTTGTAGCCGCCGTTATTCTCGGCCATCTTCTGCTTGACGATATCCGCGCCGATGGTAGCCGCCAGGTGGTTCGCCTGGCCGGTGAGGTCGGCGGAAACATGGTAATCCACCCCGTCTTTTTTGAACGCGTTGTTACGCAGATAGGCCCACAGCACCGTGACCATACCCAGCTCATGCGCGCGTTCAAACGCCGCAGAAATCTCTTCAATCTGGCGACGCGACTGTTCGGAGCCGAAGTAGATGGTCGCGCCGACCGCGACCGCGCCCATGTTGAACGCCTGCTCAACGCTCGCGTAGAGCGTCTGGTCGTATTCCGTCGGGTAGCTCAGGGTTTCGTTGTGGTTGAGTTTAACGAGGAACGGAATGCGGTGCGCATAGCGGCGCGACACCGAGGCCAGCACGCCATAGGTGGAGGCCACGCAGTTACAGCCGGCTTCAATCGCCAGCTCAACAATGTTTTTTGGGTCGAAGTAAAGCGGGTTAGCCGCAAAGGATGCCCCTGCGGAGTGCTCAACGCCCTGATCTACAGGTAAAATAGAGAGGTAACCCGTGCCGGCCAGTCGTCCGGTGTTGTAGAGCGTCTGCATATTTCGCAGTACCGCCGGTGGACGGTTGTTGTCCACCATTACGCGATCTACGTAGTCGTGACCAGGCAGGTAAAGCTGGTCGGCTGGAATGGTCATACAACGATGCTGTAAAAGGCTGTCGGCGTCTTTGCCAAGCAACTGCGCAATATCAGTCATAGTGATGCTCCCGTAAGTCCGACGTGATGTCGGCGTGTGTTATCCAGTCCCACCGTGTTGTGGGCAGACTAAGCCTGGTACCGACTTAACAGATTTTCCACCATCTGCAACTTTTTTAAGCACAATCTGCTGGCTCGTTTCGGTTACAACAATTTTGTTACACCGATCAAACAATCGCCTTAAAGGTATTTAAAAGGTATTATTAGATGGTATGTTAAAGGCGTACCCTCTCTGACATGCAGGATTAAACAATGAAAACGAAAGTCCAACTGTCATTCATGATGTTTGTTGAATGGTTTATCTGGGGCGCATGGTTTGTGCCACTGTGGCTATGGCTCAGCAAAAGCGGTTTTACCGCGGGGGAAATTGGCTGGTCTTACGCCTGTACCGCCATCGCCGCGATCGTCTCGCCGATCCTCGTCGGCTCGCTGACCGACCGTTTCTTTGCCGCCCAGAAAGTGCTGGCAGTGCTGATGTTCGCCGGGGCGGTACTGATGTACTTCGCTGCACAGCAAACCCAGTTCAGCACCTTCTTCCCACTGCTGCTGGCCTACTCATTAACCTACATGCCGACCATTGCGCTGACCAACAGCATCGCCTTTGCCAACGTGGATGATGTCGAAGCCGATTTCCCGCGCATCCGCGTGATGGGCACCATCGGCTGGATCGCCTCCGGGCTGGCGTGCGGTTTCCTGCCGCAGATGCTGGGCTACAACGATATTTCGGATACCAATATTCCGCTGCTGATGACCGCAGCCAGCTCCGCGCTGCTCGGCGTGTTCGCGCTGTTCCTGCCAAACACCCCGCCGAAAAGTACCGGCAAGCTGGATGTCAAAGTGATGCTGGGGCTGGACGCGCTGATCCTGCTGCGCGATAAAAACTTCCTGGTGTTCTTTATCTGTTCGTTCCTGTTCGCCATGCCGCTGGCCTTCTACTACATCTTCGCCAACGGCTATCTCACCGAAGTGGGCATGAAAAACGCCACCGGCTGGATGACGCTCGGCCAGTTCTCCGAAATCTTCTTTATGCTGGCCCTGCCGTTCTTCACCAAACGCTTTGGTATTAAGAAGGTCTTGTTACTGGGCCTGATCACCGCCGCCATCCGCTATGGCTTCTTTGTTTACGGCGGCGCGGAACAGTACTTCACCTATGCCCTGCTGTTCCTCGGCATTCTGCTGCACGGGGTGAGCTACGACTTCTATTACGTGACCGCGTACATCTACGTGGACAAAAAAGCGCCCGCGCACATGCGCACCGCGGCGCAGGGCCTGATTACGCTGTGCTGTCAGGGCTTTGGTAGCCTGCTGGGTTACCGCCTGGGCGGCGTAATGATGGAAAAAATGTTCGCATATAAAGAGCCGGTGAATGGCTTGACCTTCAACTGGGCCGGAATGTGGACGTTTGGCGGGATCATGATTGCCGTGATCGCCGTGCTGTTTATGCTGTTTTTCCGCGAATCGGATAAAGAGATCACCGCAATTGAGGTGGTTGATGGCGATACCGCGCTGACACGAGGGGAAGTTAAATGAAACGAGAACGTATTCTCGGTGCTCTTTACGGGCAGGCGTTAGGGGATGCGATGGGCATGCCGTCGGAGCTGTGGCCACGAAAGCGCGTCAAAGCGCACTTCGGCTGGATTGACCACTTCTTACCCGGCCCGGCAGAAAATAATGCGGCCTGCTATTTCAACCGCGCCGAATTCACCGACGATACGTCAATGGCGCTGTGCCTGGCCGACGCCATTATCGAGTGCGAGGGGGAGATCAACGCCGACGTTATCGGCAAGCATATTCTGCGTTGGGCGCTGGACTTCGACGCGTTTAATAAGAACGTGTTAGGGCCAACCTCCAAAATTGCCCTTAACGCCATCCGCGACGGCAAACCGGTCAGCGAGCTGGAGAACAACGGCGTCACCAACGGTGCGGCGATGCGCGCTTCCCCGCTGGGCTGCCTGCTTCCCGCCACGCGTCTGGCGCATTTTGTTGAGCAGGTAGCGCTGGCCTCCAGCCCAACGCATAAATCCGATCTGGCCGTTGCCGGCGCGGTCGTGATTGCCTGGGCGATTACGCGCGCCATCGACGGTGAGTCCTGGCAGAACATCGTCGATGCCCTGCCAGGGATCGCCCGCGCGGCGCAGGAGGCGAAATCCACCACCTTTAGCGCTTCGCTTGCGGCCCGCATTGAGCTGGCGCTTAAAACCGTGCGCAACGCAAACGGGACAGAGTCCGCCAGCGAGCAGATTTATCAGCTTATCGGGGCGGGAACCAGCACCATTGAGTCCGTACCTGCGGCTATCGCGATGGTTGAACTGGCCGGGACCGACCCGAACCGCTGCGCGATCCTGTGCGCCAATCTGGGCGGTGACACGGACACCATCGGTGCGATGGCAACGGCAATCTGCGGCGCGCTTCACGGGGTGCAGGCGATTGACCCGGCGCTTAAGGCCGAGCTAGACGCCATTAACCAGCTTGATTTCGGCCACTACTGCGAAAAACTGCTGCACTACCGGGAGCAAAGGGAGGGCGTATGAGTTCATTTGCCCACAGCCTTGCCACGCTTACGGCCACGTGTCCGGTAACGGTGCTGGGCGCGGCGGTCATTGACGTGATCGCCGATGCCTACGCCCTGCCGTGGCGCGGATGTGATATCGAGCTAAAGCAGCAGGGGGTGAACATTGGCGGCTGCGCGCTGAACATCGCCATTGCCCTGAAACGCCTTGGGATCGAGACGCAAAATGCCCTGCCCGTCGGGCACGGCGTGTGGGCGGATATCATTCGTAACGCCATGGCGAAGCAGGATCTGCACAGCGCCATCGAGGCCGAATCCGGCGATAACGGCTGGTGCCTGGCGCTGGTCGAGCCCGACGGCGAACGCACGTTCATGTCATTTAGCGGCGTGGAAAACCAGTGGCAGCAGAGCTGGCTGGATGCGCTGAACGTGCCGCCAGGGAGTCTGGTCTCGTTGTCCGGGTATCAGCTGGCGTCGCCGAGCGGTGAACGGCTGACGCGCTGGCTGGAAGGGCTGCGGGACGTCACCGCGTTTATCGACTTCGGCCCGCGCATTGCCGATATCCCCGACGCGCTGATGGCGCGGATCATGGCCTGCAAACCGATTGTGTCGCTTAATCGCCAGGAGGCGGATATTGCCGCTGAACGAGCGGGTATGCATGTCGATACCCTCGGCGCGCAGTGGCAGCAGCGTTTCGCCGCGCCATTGATCGTACGGCACGATAAAGACGGTGCGGCCTGGTACGACGGCGACGCCTCGGGCTACGTGCCAGCGTTTTCAGCAACGGTGGTGGACACCATTGGCGCGGGCGACAGCCACGCGGGCGGCACGCTTGCCGGCCTGGCGGCGGGCTGGAGTCTGGCGGATGCGGTGCGGCTGGGAAATGCGGTCGCCGCGTGGGTGGTCAGCCACCGCGGCGGCGACTGTGCCCCCACGCGCGAGGCGCTACTCCTCGCACACAAAGACGTATAAATCGCTGCGACAGTAGCTAATACTGTACTCAATCGGCCGGTGCTGTTGGTCAAGCGCAACTTGCTTGATCACCAGCACCGGTATTTTTTCGTCCATCTTAATGTGGGTCTGGAATTCAGCGTCCGGCATCCGCGCGCTGACGCGAGAGCGGGTGCGCTGGGGGAAGATATTCTGGCTGCGGAAATAGTCGTACAGCGAAACACCGATGGCATCGGGATCGGGGATCAGCCCGACCGGCACCCAGGATTCCTCAATCGACACCGCATCGTCATCCACATAGCGGATGCGTTTGAGCAAAAAAACCTGGCTGTCCGGCGGAAGGGAAAGATGGTTAGCCACCTCTTCCGGGCAGGTCACCACCCGCTTGTTGACCCACAGGGTGTTAGGCTTTTGGCCGCGTAGCACCACCTGCTGAGAAAACCCGCGCGCTTCCTTGAGCGAATATTCGAAGATATTGTTGATTTGCGTGCCGTAGCCGCGGGCGCGCGTGACCACGCCCTCCTCCTCCAGCGCCTGCATCGCTTTACGCACGGTGATGCGTGACACCCCGGTCAGCTGGCTCAGGTCACGTTCGCCCGGCAGGATATTCCCGTGTGCCAGCACGCCGCTGCGTACTGCGTTTTTAACCGTTTCGGCAAATTTCAGGTACAGCGGCGTATTATCGGGCGCGGCGATCCGTTCATTGAGTTGGGCGATCAACCGGGTATGCGCTTGTTCCATCTCTGTTTTTCTCAGGCGAGGTGTATTCTGTCAGTATACGGCTTACCACCATGCATGAAAATGGTGAACAGGGCCAATACCGTGACCCACTTCCAGAGAATCGGCTTTTGCCAGCGCGTGTGAGAGCCAGACTTTGGCCTCCTGCACCGTATCGGCCCAGTTCGTATGGCGCGGACGCAGCGCCGCCAGCGCGGCAGAGAGCGTGCAGCCCGTCCCGTGGGTGTTTTTGGTCTGCACGCGCGGAGCGGTAAAACGTTGCGCGCCGTCCCGCGTGAACAGCCAGTCCGGGCTTTGTGCATCATCCAGATGTCCGCCTTTCATCAGCACCGCACCGCAGCCCATCGCCAGCAGCGCGGCCCCCTGCTCTTTCATCTCCCGCTCATTTTGCGCGTGACACGCGTTCAGCAGCGCGGCGGCTTCCGGCAGATTCGGCGTGATCAGCGCCACCTGCGGCAGGAGCTTTTTACGCAGCGTCTCAACGGCCGACGCGGAAAGCAGCGGATCGCCGCTTTTGGCCAGCATCACGGTATCAAGCACCACGTTTTGCACCTGGTAGCGGTTAAGCCGTTCCGCCACCGCTTCAACGATATCGGTCTCGGCCAGCATGCCGATTTTGGTGGTATCAATGCGCACGTCGCTGAAAACGGAATCGAGCTGCGCCGCGACAAAATCTGGCTCAATGCGATAGACCGACTGCACGCCGCGCGTGTTTTGCGCCACCAGCGCGGTAATGACGGAGCAGCCGTACGCCCCAAGCGCCGAGAAGGTTTTCAAATCGGCCTGGATCCCCGCGCCGCCGCTCGGATCTGTGCCTGCGATGGTCAGTGCGTTGATGCGTTTCATGCCTGCACCTCCAGCGTGTACAGCGCGTCGAGGAAGGCGCTGGCAAAACTGCCCGGACCACGGCTTTGCGACGCGGCAAGCGTGCCGGCACGCTTCATAAATCCGCAGGCGGCCGTGACGTTATCCAGCCTGTCGCCGGGAAGCGAGCAGCTGGCCGCAACCACCGCCGAGAGCGCACAGCCGGTGCCCACTACCCGGGTCATCAGCGGATCGCCCCCGGCCACTGTGCGGGTACGCTGTCCGTCGGTGATGTAATCCACCTCACCCGTCACCACCACTATCGCATTGGTTTGCCGTGCCAGTGCCTGTGCAGCAGGTACCGCGCTGGCGGCGGTATCGGTGGTGTCCACCCCGCGTCCGCCCGCGCTCATGCCGGCCAGCGCGAGGATTTCCGACGCATTGCCACGAATAGCGGCGGGGCTAAGGGTGAGGATTTGATGGCAAAAACGGCTGCGGAACGCCAGCGCGCCCACGGCAACCGGGTCTAGCGTCCAGGGCTTTCCAGCCGCCACGGCGCGCTCAATGGCGCGGCGCATCGACTGCGCGCGCGGTGAAGTGAGCGTGCCGACATTAATCAGCAGTGCATCAGCAAGCGCGGCAAACTGTTCAGCCTCTTCCGCTTCAATCACCATGGCGGGCGATGCGCCCAGCGCCAGTAGCACGTTGGCGGTAAAGGTCTGCACGACGTCGTTGGTCATACAGTGCGTGAGCGGGGAACGGGTGCGGAATTGATGTAAAACGTGTAAATCGAGCAGGTCAGGCTGCATGGTTTCGCTCCTGCCTTGCGTGAAGAAGCGATGACCGGGAAGGCATCTGACTTCCCTACGCTGGCATTATCCAGATCAGGTAATACGGGTATTTCTCAGCCTTCATTTAAGAAGGGCACCCCGAGTCATGAAGATTGAATCTCTATACTTTTTGCCAGCTTAGGGTAAGTTGCTTGCTGACGCAAGCCCGCCCTTCCGGTTATTGCTTCTTCACGCTGTACCCCACCTTGTACCCCAGTTTGTACCCCACCACAGAAACGAAAAAAGGAGCCGTTAAGCTCCTTTGTGATATAACCCAAGACCTCATGGATTCCGAGATTCAGTTTTGCGTTCTGTTTTTCTACATCGTTCAAAGTGCGGAATACATCCCAGATAAACAGGAACAGCAGATACCAATAAAGTGCGGTGATCATACGCAAACCTCTTGGTTCCAATAGCTTCGAACTGTTCTCAGAGACACCCCCATAGCTTCAACTGTTTCCTTCGGTGTTAGCCCTTGAGCCTTATGTGTTAGCCCTTGAGCCTTATGTTCCAGCACCTTCAAACGCGTTTCCTGCTGCTTTCCTGCTTTCTTGATTCCAAGGCATTCGATGGTTTAGCCAGGGAAGTAATAGGTTTTGAGGTATTCCGCTGCCGCCATGTCGGGAACGACAAACACCATAGGGTGAACGGTATCAGTGTTGCGAATGGATGTTCGGCTAAGAAACTGGTAGCACCGTTCAAAATACACTGCCTGGCGCTTCTTCTCCATCACCATTTCAAAATCCCAACCGATACGTTCGCAATAGTCTGCCCATCGCTTCCGATCTTTATCGCCCAGATTTGCACATCCGAGGAACACGGCACAATGAATGCTCTGATAGCTGTTCATCCCGTAGCTGGACATTGAAACGTCAACACCACCCATGCGATCACCAAGCTCAGTAAGTCCGATGGTCTGGAAGTCACAGATGGTTTTGTCCTTGTTAGCGGCGAAGATAAAATCCTTCCCAACAATCTGCTTTACGGGGATGGATGACAAAAAGAACTATCGTTACAAAATTAGCATGGAGCAGTTTGGTCAGATCTTATTTGCTATTCAAGGATTCCCTGAAAAATCATCAAACCAGAAGCAACATATTTTCGGTAAATACTACGATGATATTTTTGATGAGAAGAACTTTGACTTATCACATGCGCCCGAGATAATAGAGCGTTATTTCGAAATAAAGAAAGCTCATCCATTTTCCGATGAAAGCATCCAGTAAATTGAGCAAAAATATTTTATATACTTTATATGAATCAAGTCAGAAGTGAATGGACTTATGAACAGTGTATAAATGTTCTTGAAGAGGTATTAGAAACATTTTATCCGGCAGGGGTCAATCTGACCGATGCACGCAAGATGATCCAGGTTCGTTTTAAAGATTATTTAAATTCTATTCTCTATGATTGAGAGTTTGAGCCTTAATATTCGAGTAGTTCCCGTAGAGAAATATTTTAAATTTGGCTTGGAATGTACATTCCAAGCCAATCTCGATAAAAAAGCTTGAGGATATGGCTCTTTTCAGAGGCTTTGATGGCAGGCATTTGGAGGCGCTGACTTTAGACATTTAGATGATATATCGAAAAGTTCAAAACACGCTCACTACCATTAGCTTTAAATGAGATACCAAATGGGATACATTGTCAACTACAACCCTTAATCCGCCGCCTCTTGTGCCTGATGAAATGGGATACAAAGCTGGCTTAATGGTCAGCTTCCACTATCAAGAAAACCTCGCTTCGGCAGGTTTTTCCTTTATGGTGCAGGCCAAGAATGACTATCCGCAACGCTACCCAAACGAGACAATACAGCCAACTACACTTAGACAGTGACGATCAGACCATCGCAGCAATGCCACTACACCATTACATTCGAAGAAGAGTAACGATTGAAAAAGGAGAAAGTCGATCACCAGTTCATGCGCAAGCGTACTATTTTTTCTTGCAGCTTTTACTGTCATAGAGCGTAACAAACATAGGCTCCCCTTCCTTGTTCTCAACGGATACAAGAACAACAGCATTCTTGCTCATAATGAGTGGTCTTATTGATGGATTATTACACACCAGTATCCCTTTTATGCCTTGCTCATCTTTAGCCACATCACTTATAAATTTTTCATCAGTAGAATCCACTCTTACGGTGTAGTTAAGGGTATCAATACGTTGTGCCGGAAGTTTCACATTTTTTTCATTCAATTCTAATTCAGGAACATAACCGTCAAGAGTTGAAATTTTCACACTGGTTATAGTGAAGAATTCCTTCAAAAAGTCAGATGGGATAACAATCTTCGTTTTTTTAGTACCTCCAACCTCATCAGCAAATACAAAAGGACTTATAAAACAAACAAGTAGAGCTAATCTTTTCATCACATTTTCTCTTTCATTGCCAGCCATGATACGAAGCCAGCTTCATTTGCTTATGATGTGGCTAAGGGCTTTACAGGAATGATACGAGAGGGGCACAATGCCCCCTTTACAGCTATACATCCCACGGATTTGTTTTCGCTTTTCTCATTTTATATTCGATGCCACAAACGGTGAAGGTGAGTTTCTCTGTGTCAATCACCCCCTCAACCTCTTTGTAGTCAAATGGGAATTTGACTTTATTGTCGTTGATTTTGTACAAACCGCCTAGAATGTTGGGGCCTTGGTCAATTTGCAAATAATCCCCCTTAATTAACCAGCGTCCCTCTACCTGGTATCCAATCGCGCTACCGTGCTCATTAAAGTAAATGCTCATGCTGATTCCTTACTCTTCGAACTCGATTTCTTGATCATCAAGTTCCCCATTGCGAGAAATCTTGACTGAAAAACGTTTGAAGGTTCTGAAAAACTCCTCAAGCGTCATTTTTACTTTTTCCCTTCTTAATCCATGTTCATCGTCTGAAACAAATGCTTCAACATCAAAGAAACGCTCTGCTGAGTAGAAGGAAATACCTTTCACTATCTCACCTTCTTTCAGTACCCCTTTGTCTCTCAGAAAGTCGCTAAAGTCTTCCTGATCAGCACTGTCTGCTGCAACGCTTCCCTTCCAGTCGTCATACTGAACATGAGCCTTAAAGTGTTCTTTTTCCATTTTATTTATCCTTTGCTGTGGGTAATCAATGGTAGCGTAGCGCAGATTTTGGACAATACAAGCCTTAATACCCGTTGGTGGTAAGACAACGTGCGGAGACTCTGGCGACTTCATCAGATTTAGGTTTACTTGTTAATTGGCAATAACTCCAAAACACCATAATGGGCTTGCCTGTGACAATTAGGGCATAATGCGATGGCATTTTCCAGGGAATCCTCTCCCCCTTTAGAAAGCCACTCAATGTGGTGAACTTCAAGAAATGGTGTACCATCTTCCTTCAGGAAAGGAGCATCACGCTTACAGCTTTGGCACTTTCCATTTGCCCTTAAAAGAACTTCTGCAACCACATACGGGCTTCGCTTATAAACTCTTGTTGTTACTTCGTTTAGCACTGGAGTTTTACTTTCCGTTGCTAAAATCCGCTCCCGTGTTGATGAGGGTAATTTAGCAGCAGACTCTACTGCTTCTTCAAACTCCGACTTCACTTGACGGTAACACCATTTACCCTGCTGATTCTGGTACAATTCCCAAATGCCATGCACAGAGGGTTGATAGATTTCAAAAATGTTCCCTCGCTTGAATAAGCGGTCATACTCATGATGGCGATGGGTTACATCATCAGTACGCCTGGCGGTTTTGTTGAAACTCCAGTAGCTGCGGTTACAGTTGACTGTGTTAACCACAAGATTAAGCCACGTATCGTCTTTATAATGCGGAAATAATTTTCTGAGGTAATCATCTACTTGCTTCGCCGTTGCCGCCCCTCCGAAATGTTGCTCAACCACTTGCACAGTAGTGATTCTTATCGGTTGGTCGCCGTACTTGTATGTTCGATTTGATTTTGCAGACATCATAAGACCTCTTGCAACTTAAGATTTATCTTAGGTTATCTATCAAGCATTGTTCATGCAACTCTCTGATTTAAGACGATAGAAGCCATTATGCCCCGTCAGGATTCCTAGCACAGGCCGTCAATCACATAAGAAAAGGAGGATAAGGGGAATGTATGCAGATAGCGCTGGGTGATGCCTGCTCCGCTTTTCTCATGACCAACTACATGCTGCAAGTGCGCAAGGTTTCCTATCCAACCAGCTAAACAGGTTGAAATGATTGTGTGCCTGAAACTATGCACCAAGCGGTGCTGCTCGTAGTCATCCTGATACGGAATCCCTAGCTGATCACGAACATCAGCTAAAACTTTGTCGTTCTTCGTCATGTTCGTACCTGCCACTTCTGAAATAATCCGCTCTTTCCACTGGCGATCAACGTATTCCATGAATCCCCATTCGATCAGCTTGGGATGAATAACTACCTGTCTTGTAGCATTCTACGTCTTCCCTCGGCCTCCTTCAGCAATCAGGAAATAGTAGCGCTAGTTATCTTCGTCGAATTTGATTTGTGACTTTTCCAGTTTGGCAATCTCGCCTCTTCTGGCTCCGGTATATGCCAGCAGCAATATGATCCATTTTTGCCAGTTGTCAGGCTGCTTAAGCGCCCACCCTACAAATTTTTTCATCTCCGCTGTGCTGTATGCACCAAATCTCGCTTTCGATGGTGCAGCCACTACGCCATCAGTTGGCGACTTAGATAAAAGGTCTTTGCTTTCTGTGAGGAAGGTTTTGAAGAGTGATTTATACAGCTTGAGATGTTTATGGATAGCTTCAACGCCTACCAGTTGATCCAGTAGTACATCATCGCATTCAATCAGTTGTTCGATGGTCATTGATCGGTAAGGCTGAATAACGCGCTTAGGGAGATTTTCAACCACTTCCATCACCTGCTTGATGTCCTGCTTGGTGATCACCGTTACATCAGTTTCTCCTCCCAAGACAGTTAGCAACACTTCCATGTAGCGCTCATTTGCCATTGGGATCGATTTCGTCCAGTTTCGCCCCTTTTTGTCTTTGTACATCGCCCACGCATCCGAGAGGGTTAGCACTTTATCCGGTTCGGCTGGCGATTGAGATTTCACGATTTCAACAGGAGGAGCTATCTGCCGGTGGGGCAAAAGTGGATTTCTCACAGCCTTGCGTTCTGACGCAATCAGATTAGACAAAAATGATTCGAACACGAGGAGCGGCGTAGCTAATGATTTAACAAAAGGAATGTGTGGCGTAACGCCAATCATCAAAGCAGATGCTTCACGATAGCTGTCAGTGAGGAGGGATTTCTTATAGATCCTGCCATTAGAAAGCCGGATTTGCAGGTAGTAGTTGCCGTTTCGCTGAAACGTGTATGGAAGAGTTTTGTACCCCATGAATACACCCTTTTTGTACCTCAAGTGCATTACGCACCGACAAAAAGAGAGTCAATCTCATGATAAGTAGGCCGTATTTCGGCCCCCTACGCTGGCATTATCCAGATCAGGTAATACGGGTATTTCTCAGCCTTCATTTAAGAAGGGCACCCCGAGTCAAAGAGACACCAGTAT
>Ga0209795_10001395_pt1 | contig 15236 bp, 15 predicted proteins | sample AgamicOrMarz_FD_187166 | JGI IMG/M metagenome (GOLD analysis project Ga0209795, IMG submission 187166) | Agave microbial communities from Guanajuato, Mexico - Or.Ma.rz (SPAdes) (version 2) | ecosystem: Host-associated > Plants > Phyllosphere > Phylloplane/Leaf | place: Guanajuato, Mexico...
AGATCACCTGGTTCCGGTGTGTTTAAAGGAATAAATGAATTAAGACCAGCTCATGCTTTGACGTTTTCCAAGAATGGTCTAAAAATTTGGCGCTATTGGAATGTTAAAAGTGAAGAACATAAGGACTCCGTGGAGGAGACAGCTGAAAAGGTCCGCTATTTAGTAACAGATGCTGTAACAAGACAGCTTGTTTCCGATGTTCCACTAAGTACCTTTTTATCTGGCGGTTTGGATTCAAGTATTATCACAGCAATTGCCGCTAAGGGTTTCCAAGAGCAAAACAAAGGACAGCTCCACACCTATTCCATTGATTATGAAGGAAATGACAAATACTTTTCTTCAACTGAATTCCAACCAGATGCTGATGGGAAATTTATTCAGATGATTACGGATAAATTTAAGACCATGCACCACAACAAAATCATTTCTCAACAACAATTGGTCAATGATTTGGTGGAAGCGACCCATGTTAGGGATTTGCCAGGGATGGCAGATGTTGATTCCTCGTTACTTTGGTTTTGTAAAGAAATAAAACAGAATTTTGTTGTCAGCCTGTCCGGTGAATGTGCAGATGAAATATTCGGGGGGTACCCATGGTTTCATCGAAAACAAGATTTAGAACGTCCAGGGTTTCCGTGGATGCGTTCTCTATCAGAACGACATAAATTGTTGAAATCACATTGGCAGGAAAAACTAAAATTAAATGATTACGTATTGGAAAAGTACCATCAGGTGATTGCTGAAACCCCAAGGTTAGAGGGTGAAAGCGAAGAAGAATCAAAGCGTAGAGAATTATTTTATATTAATATGATTAGCTTTATGACCACACTGCTTGATCGGAAGGACCGAATGAGCATGGGTGCCAGTTTGGAAGTTAGGGTTCCTTTTGCTGACCATCGCCTCGTTGAATATGTGTGGAATATCCCGTGGGAAATTAAAATGTATCGTGGGAGGGAAAAGGGCATCCTCCGAAAAGCATTTGAGGGTATCTTACCTGAAGAAGTATTGTATCGTAAAAAAAGCCCGTATCCAAAAACACACAATCCTGCCTATACCATTGCTGTTCAAAAACTGGTAGAGGATATTTTACAGGATCGGTCCTCAGTATTGCATGAATTTTTTAATAAAGAGCAACTTGAAGATATAGTGAAGTCTGGTGGAAATTCATTTCAAGAACCTTGGTTTGGCCAATTGATGACAGGACCTCAATTATTGGCGTATCTTGTGCAACTACACACCTGGTTTAAGGATTACAATATTAATATAGTGAATTAAGTGTGAATTTTTGCTGGATTAAGAACTTAAATTTGGAATAAAAACTTGATTAGATTAAAATGGTGTAGGGAAGAGGATATCCTCTTCCCTTTTTAGAGGAGGATATTATGAAATGAAAAAAATTACACTTATTTTAATCTTTTTATTACTTAATTCATCTCTTTCTGCATATGCAGCGGTTGAAAAGGAAGACCGCTTATGGCAGGATGAATCTGTTTATTCTATCATGATCGATCGTTTCAACAATGGGGATCAGAATAATGACATGGATGTAAATGCAAAAGATCCTTTAGCATATAATGGCGGGGATATTCAAGGAATTATTGATAAATTAGATTACATACATGATATGGGTTTTACTGCGATCCGACTAACTCCCATTTTTGACAATGACAAAAATGGGTACCATGGCTTTTGGGTAAAGGATTTTTACAAAGTTGATGAACATTTTGGCACTTTGAAGTCTTTCCAAACATTAGTAAAAGAAGCACATAAGCGAAAGATGAAGGTAGTGATTGATTTTGTAACGAATAATGTGGCCGCAGACCATCCTTGGCTCAGTGATTCCAGCAAGAAGGATTGGTTTCATCAAAAACAGGAGCTCACATCTGGAAATGCGAATCAGAAGGATATAGAGGAAGGCTGGATTGATGGATTGCCTGACCTTAATCAGGACAACCCAGAGGTAAAAAAATACTTAATCGATGCTGCAACATGGTGGATTAATAAAACAAATATTGATGGGCTAAGCTTACCAGGAGTAAACTATGTTCCGATAAGCTTTTGGACTGATTTTTCAACTCAAGTAAAAAAGGAAAAGAAAGACTTCTTCCTTTTAGGGGTATCATCAAATAATGCTTCCCTAGATATACAAGAATATAAAGCTGCCGGGATAGACAGTGTAGTAAATTATCAGTACAGTGAAAAGTTAAGAAAGACATTTGCTGGTACGGATCAGTCATTTACCACACTTTACTCTGATGCTGATACAATTCAGAATTCCTTTTTACGGGCTAATTTTATGGATAACGAATATGCATCAAGATTTACGAGTGATATTGTGGCGAAGAAACAATTCCCAGGCTCACGCTGGAAAACGGCATTATTGTACCTTTATACCACCCCTGGTATTCCCGTCATTTACTATGGTACGGAAATTGCTTTAAATGGGGAAGGAATTCCTGATAACCGCGGGCAAATGAGTTTCAGGGCTGAAAAGGAACTGATTGATTATATAACCAAGGTGGGTGAATTAAGGAATCAACTCCCTTCCTTAACAAGAGGAACAATGGAAATGCTTTATGATCAAAAGGGAATGGTTGTTTATAAGCGAGTTTATAAAGGCGAAACTTCAATTATTGCCATCAATAATTCGAGCAAGTCTCAAAGTGTTACGTTAACCAATGAACAGATTAAAGGCGGGAAAGAACTTAGGGGCTTGCTTGGTGGAGATAAAGTTAATAATAATGATAATAAATATATGATTATTCTTGATCGGGATAATTCGGAAGTATATGTCGCAGCTGAAAAAAGCGGCATCAATTTTCCATTAATTGCTGGACTAGTTGTTGTTTACCTATTATTTTTCTTATTTCTAATTAAATTAAGAAAAAACAAACGATAAAATGTCGGGGGCTTTCCCCGACATTTTTTTAAGTGTTAAGTAAGTATAAGTTTTTGAACTTAGATACTGTCTAGCTCCAGCGCCCTAGCGGCTAGTGTCCTTCGCTCTCCGCCCTACGATAAGTCAACATCGAATCGCCTTCGGCTCTTCGTGTTTCCTTTATCTCAGTTGGAGCGCTCCAGGCCATACGCCGCTGAACAGGGCGCTTCCGCTTTTCTTTATCCATTGATAATTTCTCCGCCATTTACATGAATCATTTGTCCACTGACATAGGAGGAGTCATCTGATGCTAGGAAAACATAACTTGCAGCTAATTCATATGGTTGTCCTGCTCTACCCATCGCAGTATTCGAACCAAACGTAGCAACTTGGTTTGCTGGAAAAGTGGATGGGATCAGCGGGGTCCAAATGGGACCTGGTGCTACACCATTAACGCGAATGCCTTGAGGCGCAAGAGACAATGCTAGAGAGCGGGTGAAGGAAACGATCGCCCCCTTGGTTGCGGAATAATCTAATAACTGTTCGTGCCCCTTATAGGCCGTAATGGAAGCAGTATTAATAATGGATGCCCCTTGTTTTAAAAAGGGGAGGACCATTTTCGTCATATAGAAAAAGGAGAAAATATTTGTTCGGAACGTCTTTTCTAATTGTTGCGCAGTAATCGATAATATGCTTTTTTGCGGATGTTGTTCCGCCGCATTATTGACAAGGATATCTACCCTCCCAAATTCAGATTGAATCTTATGGACGGTATCCTTACAAAAATCCTCACTGCCAATGTCACCCGAATAAAGTAGACATCTTCGTCCTTCGGCTTCAATCATTTGCTTTGTTTCTTCAGCATCTTGATGCTCTTCTAAATAGACAATCGCTACGTCTGCTCCTTCTTTGGCAAAATAAATGGCTACAGATTTGCCTATTCCGCTGTCGCCTCCAGTAATAATCGCTGTTTTACCAGCTAATTTCCCCCCTGATTTATAATTGGGATCTACTGAGATGGGACGAGGATTCATTTCACTTTCTATTCCAGGCTGATGATTTTGATGCTGGGGTGGAAAGGTTTGCTTTTGTTTATTTTGATTATTGCTCATTTCCTAAAACCTCCATGTGTTTACTCCATATTAGTTTTAGATAAATAGGTTAAATTATGAAATAAAGATAATAAAAAAAGCGAAAGGATTTTTATCCTTTCGCCATTTCCATTATCGATAATTAATAAACTGGACATCCACAGTTAAGTCCGCTTCACGGACGAGTGAGATAATTTTTTGTAAATCATCCCGGTTCTTTCCACTGACACGCACTTGGTCGTCTTGAACCTGGCTTTTGACCTTGACACCGCTATTTTTAATAATGGTATTAATTTTTTTTGCATTTTCTTTATCAATACCTTGAACCAGTTTAGCTCGTTGACGGACTGTTCCGCCTGATGCTTTTTCAATTTTCCCGTAATCAAGGTTTCTAACTGGAACGCTGCGTTTCATTAATTTACTAAATAAAACATCTTTTAGCTGGTCCATTTTATATTCATCATCGGACACAAGAACAAGCTCTTCTTTATCTTTATCAAGTGAAACTTCACTTTTACTGCCTTTAAAATCATAGCGAGTGCCAATTTCCTTCATTGTTTGGGCAATCGCATTTGATACTTCAGATAAGTCTACTTGAGATACAATATCAAATGAGCTATCTTTTGACATAACAAAACCTCCATTTTATAACGATATCTTAAAACCACACCTGCTAAAGTTTCCCTTTATGGGTACATTATAGTAAAATATAGCAGTTCAAACAACTATTTAACGTAGAAGCGTCTGTTAGCAAGGGGTAGACTGGAACGCTTCGAATAATAAACTAATTCTCCGTGAAAAGAAAAGAGGAGTTATATATGTCTTTATATGAACTAATCGGTCAAACAACCACATTAACTGTAGCCCGCAAAACTTCATTTGGCTATTTTTTAACAGACGGGAATGAAGATGTCTTACTGCATTTTAATCAAGCCCATCAAGAATTTGAAGAAAATGATGAGGTAGAGGTTTTCCTTTATGTTGATTCGGAAGGTCGAATCTCTGCTTCAACCAATATTCCAGAAATAGCGATTGGACGTTATGCTTGGGTAAAGGTAACAGACTCAAATCCGCGAATTGGTGTCTTTATAAATATTGGACTTCCAAAGGATATATTGTTAGGGATTGATGATTTGCCCGTTCATAAATCTGTCTGGCCAAAGCCTGGAGATTTAGTCTATATTACTTTAAAGTTAAGCAGTAATTATCTGCTCTATGCGAAGCTCGCCAGTGACCCGGTGATTGAATCCATCTCTGTAAAAGCTACAAGAGCAAATTTCAATAAAAATGTGCAAGGACATATTTATCGAACAGCCAAAGTCGGCAGTTGGATTTACACAATTGAAGGTTTTAAAGGTTTCATTCACGAGTCACAACGACAACAAGAGCCTCGTATCGGTGAAAAAGTCGAAGGTCGCATTATTGATGTGAAAGAAGATGGAACGATCAATGTTTCCTTACTGGCAAGGAAAGAGGAAACACAGGATATAGATGCGGAACGGATATATGAGTATATGATGAGCAGAAATGGTGCCATGCCATATAACGATAAAAGCATGGCAGAAGATATTAAAGATCGGTTTAATTTAAGCAAAGGTGCTTTTAAACGTGCTCTTGGAAAGCTTATGAAAGATGGCAGGGTATACCAGGAAGGCAACTGGACATATGTGAAGAAAGATTAAGGTGTTTTTACATACTCTTTTCAAATTGACAGAAACTAAGTGTGAATCTATTTGAAAGGGGTAAGGTTATGCCGCATACTTCAGACAACGATAAAAAAGCGAAAGACAACAATGCCCTTCGCCATGAAAAGAATATGATGCGTGAAAAAAATCGTCAAGCTGGAAAAAATCAATATTCCAAGACGACAGACCATAAATGAATAATAAAAAATGAGTGAGGTGTAAACCCACTCATTTTTTATTTATTAAGATGGAATTTCATTTAAGAAGAAAATTGAAATCGTACCTGCACCAGTATGGGACCCGACGGCAGAACCAATCGAGGTAATCAAAACCTCAACCGGATGGAATTCTTCTTCAATCATCGCTTTCATTTCTGATGCTGTTTCTTCACAATCCGCATGGCTAATTCCAATTACTTGGTTATCCATATCAGCTCCGCGGTCCTTCATAATTTCGATAATGCGCCTCATCACTTTTTTCTTCCCGCGTATTTTTTCAATCGGGACCAATCTCCCGTCTTCTACATTTAGGATGGGTTTAATGTTTAATAATCCCCCTAAGAAGGCTGATGCTTTTGAAACTCGGCCACCCTTTGCTAAATAATCTAAATCTTCAACAGTAAAGAGATGCTCCATATGTTGGCTTCTAAACAATACATCTTCTAAGATCTTTTCTTTTCCTACATTTTTTAAAGCAAGAGCCGCTGCTTCTTTAACGACCAGTCCAGATCCCAATGATGCACATTTTGTATCGACAATTGTTAAATTAAAATTTGGATATTTTTCCTTCACTTGGTCAAGAATCATAACAGCAGTAGAATATGTACCAGATAATTCTGAAGAGAATGCTATGTAAATCCCATCTTCATCTTTTTCTGCCATTTCGGTAAAAACTTCCTCGAACAGATGCGGAGAGACCTGAGATGTCTTTGGAACAATTCCCTTACGGATTGCCTCATATACGGTGATAGGATCAATGGTTTTTACATCTTCATATTCATTGCCATTAATCTCAACTTTTAAAGGAAATAAAGTGACATGATGCTCGTCATAAAAACTTTTTGGTAAATCGCATGCGCTATCAGCTAGTATTCGTACCTGCATGTAGCTCACCTGCTTTCAAACAATTTATAGTTTCAGTTTATCGGTTTCACAATAAAAATACAATTATCTATCACAGAAAACATAATAAAGGGTTCATAATTTCTTGAAAAAGGGGTAATAAAAATGATATGGCTCCAGACAAAGAAACTAGGAGTAGTTGCAGCGGGTTCATTGTTAGCTGCCCTAGCAATGAATTTATTTTTAATTCCGGCAAATATTTATTCAAGTGGATTTACAGGGATAGCCCAACTACTTTCAAAAGTGTTAAGTGACTATACTCCTATCCATGTTTCACTGGGATTTTTACTATTATTGCTGAATATTCCTGTGGCTATTTTAGGTTGGAGAAAAGTTGGAAAATCTTTTACGATATACAGTTTTATTAGTGTTGTTCTTTCTTCGTTATTTTTAACATTAATACCTATTAATCAAGTTTCGAAGGACATCCTTCTAAATGCTGTATTTGGAGGTGTTATACTAGCCGTTGGTGTCGGGATCACGTTAAAATGGGGGGCGTCAACAGGCGGGGTCGACATCATTGCCATGGTTTTATCTAGAATGAAAGACAAGCCGATTGGACCCTATATGCTTGTGATGAATGGGGTAATTATAATTACTGCAGGATTTCTGTATGGTTGGGAAAAAGCCCTTTATACCCTAGTTACTTTATACACCTCAACAAGAGTAATTGATGCCATTCATACTAGGCATGCAAAGCTAACCGCGATTATTATTACTAAAAAGTCTGATGACATGAAAAAAGCTATACAGGAGCGACTAGTACGAGGAATTACGATCCTCCCTGCAAAAGGGGCTTTTTCAAACGAAGCTAGAGAAATGTTAATGGTTGTTATTACACGCTATGAACTCTTTGATTTGGAAAGAATTCTTAAAGAAGTGGACCCCAATGCATTTACAAATATCATACAAACCACAAATATCTATGGGTTCTTTAGAAAAGAATAAACGAGAAAAGCGGAAGCGCCTATGGCCTCCGCTTTTCTTGTGTCTAGCTGCAGCGCCTAGGGGCTCGGGGTCATAAGCCAATCAGTCATGAAGGTTAAAAAGCAACCTTCACGCCTGCTCGTCTTATGCCTGTCGCCCCTGTGCAGGCGCTTCCGCTTTTCTAGTTAAGACAGTTGATCAAGCTCTTGTTGCATTTGTTGGAGCTGGGCTTGCTCTGCCACAGTGGAATTTGCATAAGCAGAGCTTAATGCATTTTTTGCTTTCGCTATAGCAGAATCAAGATCAGCAGGGTTGGCAGCCTTCGCCGTCTCAACAAATCTTCGTGCTTCTTGGAACAATTGGTTTCCCATGTTTATATTCCTCCAAGCGAGGATTCTTGCACATTGGCCATCTTCTGAGCTTCCGCTTCAGCATAGGTCATGTGATAGGGAATACGTTCATCATGTTTACTAACCGTATCCACTCCTTGCTGGACAAAGCGTTTTGATTTGTTTCGTTTACCCATTCGAATCCCTCCAATATGCTCAAGGCTCTTATTGAAACAGCATCGCTGCCTCAAAAAATAGTATGTACCAAAATGGGGATGTTCATTTAGGTAAACACTGGCGAAAAGAGGTTAAAATTTTATATTTAACAAATCTGCCAAATATTGTCCCACTCCATCTTCTTCGTTGCTTAAAGTAACATCATTGGCAATATTTTTCACTTTATCAATGGCATTTCCCATTGCAATCCCGTGACCAGCATATTCAAGCATTTCTAGATCGTTGTCTTCGTCTCCAAAGGCAATAACTCTTTCAGCAGGGATATCAAAGTAAGCAGCCGCTTTTTTTAATCCAACAGCCTTATTTAAGCCAACTTTAATAATCTCAACCACATGCCACGGTGCAGCCCAACTTCGATGATCAATTACTTCCGCATGAACCGACGATAAATGGTCCCGAATGATCTTTAATTGATCTTCCTCTGTATGGATTAACATGCTTGTAGGTGATTCCTTTAAAAAATCGGCTAAATCGCCTGTGGTGATTTTGGGATTTCCAAAACTAAAAATGTCTAAAAGCTTTTCATCATGATAGTGGAAATACACATCATCGATTACTTCTGCGATGATATTATGAAAATGAAAACTTCTGCACGCTTCAACGATTTCTTTAGCTACTCGTATATCAAGTGGTTCGTGATAACCCCAATCGGGAATTCCAGGGTGATGCATAAACGCTCCATTGAAATTGACTATCGGTGTATCTAAATTCAATTCACGATAATACATCTCACAGGAACGATAAGGCCTGCCTGTTGCGATCATTACGATATGACCTAGTTCTCTTGCCTTTTTAATGATCTCTTTTGTTTTTACAGAAATAGTTTTATCATCTTTTAATAAAGTTCCGTCTAAATCTAATGCAATTAAGTGTTTATCTGCCATAATAACTCCTTCTAATGATAAATTTCATCACTAATTTATGATTGTCGCTTTAGGAAAAAATTCATTTACATGTTACACTGCGAATATAAATGTTGCATTCTGCTTGGAACTTTTATTATTTCTATATTCACTATGTTAACAATTTTATAACAAGACTGTAAAAAAATTCACACCAAAGTATTTAAAAAAACTATATACTTTTTTTAACGAAGTCTCAATCTAGAAAGGAATTCCTAGATTTTTGCTATAATAAAATTGGTACAAAGATATTTAAGGAGTGAAACTAAAATGAATGAAGAACTAAAAGAAAATATATTAGGTGCTTTAGAGTTAGTAATTGACCCTGAACTAGGGGTGGATATCGTAAATTTAGGATTAGTATATAATACAGAAATGGATGATGAAGGCAATGCAACGATTACGATGACATTAACTTCAATGGGCTGTCCGCTTGCTGGCACGATTGTGGATCAAGTTAAGCGAGCATTGGCTGATATTCCAGAAATCAAAGAGGTAGATGTTAATATTGTTTTCAATCCTCCTTGGAATAAAGATATGATGTCACGCTATGCGAAAATTGCTTTAGGAATTCGCTAAAATTAAATAAAAGTTCTCAGGTTCCAAACAATGTACGAAGATATTGACAAAAACAGCAGAATTTCTGCTGTTTTTTTTATACTTCACTTTTCAGACATATCTTTTGTCAGGAATGTGAGATAGTTCACTTTTTTCGAATATAAACACCTTTATAATACAGGTTAATAAGGCTGTTTGATTGAAAGAGCCGTTATTAGGAGGCGTATCCATATGGCTTTTAGCCGAGATTTTAATAAAGACCCATTTATTGTTATTTGGGAACTGACAAGAGCTTGCCAGTTAAAATGCCTGCACTGCCGTGCGGATGCACAGTATAGAAGGGATCCACGAGAACTATCGTTTGAAGAAGGAAAAAATTTAATTGATCAAATATATGAAATGAACAATCCGATGCTTGTTTTCACCGGCGGGGATCCGCTGATGAGAGAAGATGTGTTTGAAATTGCAAAATATGCTGTTGAAAAAGGTGTTCGGGTATCAATGACGCCAAGCGCGACACCTAATGTTACAAAAGAGGCAATTGAAAAAGCAAAAGAAGTAGGTCTATCTCGATGGGCATTTAGTATTGATGGTCCTAAAGCGGAAATTCATGATCATTTTAGGGGAACAGCGGGTTCATTTGACCTGACGATGGAAAAAATAAAATACTTACATGAAGTTGGATTACCTATTCAGATAAATACGGTGATTTCTCGTTACAATATTGACTATCTTGATGAGATGGCAAAAATGGTTGAGAGTTTAGGATGTGTGTTATGGAGTGTCTTTTTCCTAGTTCCAACTGGAAGAGGTCAAGAATCAGATATGATATCTCCCGTACAACATGAAAAAGTATTCAGATGGTTGTATGATTTAAGCAAACGTGTTTCATTTGATATCAAAACAACAGAAGCAATGCATTACCGACGTGTTGTGATTCAACAAAAAATGCGTGAAGCCAAGGAAACAACGGATGAAATCGAGTATTTAAGTGCATTAACAGAAAAAGGGCTAACAGGCTCCATTGACGGGCTGGGACGTGCCCCCAAAGGTGTTAATGATGGGAATGGTTTTGTGTTCATCTCCCATATTGGGGATGTATATCCAAGTGGACTATTACCAGTGAAAGCAGGGAATATCCGTGAAACGCCGTTAGCAGAAATTTACCGTGAATCACCCATATTCAAATCACTGAGGAACCCAGATCTCTTTAAAGGAAAATGTGGTGTCTGTGAATTCCGCTATGTCTGCGGAGGATCAAGGTCAAGAGCTTATGCAATGACAGGAGATTATCTAGAAAGCGAGCCCTTCTGCGTGTATATTCCCAAAGCATTAAGAGAGAAGCAAGTACAGGAAAAGTAGAAAAATTTTACAAGGCTGTCTCATTTTTGTGAGACAGCCTTGTGTGAAGTATAAAAAGAAAATAAAAAGGATGGTTGCCCATCCTATTCAATACTGCAATAGACTGCAGAACAATTTTCACAATCAATTTCCCTTTTTAAATATTGTAAATCCAAAATCGATATTTTTCCTTTTTTAACAGAAATAATGTTATCCCTTTTTAGATCACTTAAGATTCTGTTGGTACTTTCACGGGATGTACCGCAGAAATTAGCCAGTTCTTGGTTGGTTAACGGCAAATCAATTAGGATTCCATTATCTTTTTGAATGCCATAACTATTTGACATACGAATAAGAGTTGAAAAAAGTGCACCGCGTTTTCCATTTAAGACTAGGTCGCGAAATTTTGTTTGCGTTTTACGGAAATGATCACTCATCCATTTCATGAATTCAAATGCCAGCTTACTATTTTGAAATATTTCACTTTCAATTACATCTTTTTTAATTGCAACAACTTCTCCTTCCTCAAGAACCATTGCACTTAATAAATATCTTGGATTATCTGTAAAAAGGGTTAGTTCCCCACAAATATCATTTTCGCTGCAAATTCTTAATGAAAGTTCACGACCATCTGATGTGATTTTACTAATTTGAACTTTTCCGGAAATGATAATGTAAAGTTCTTCGGCAACCATTCCTTCTTGAAAAAGAAAGCTTCCTTTTTCACTTTTAAATTTTCTGTCTGCAAATTTAAGTAGTTCTTTTATTTCAATTGAATGAGTTGGTTTCATTGTCATTGGCATCGGATTCACCTCTACGTGTCATATTCACATTATTTTCCTAATAAACATGATTTACTTGTTAGTATTATTTTATCTCACAAGAAGCCATTAATATTAAGTAAACAATGACAATATAGTGAAAACTTACGCTAACAAAAAAATACTATTTTCCTAATGGTTAGCTGAAATATAGTATAATTGAATAAAAAACTTCAGAAGGAACTCTTTCCCAAAACAATTCTATATAGATTGTTAAGCATCTGGTAAGATAAGTCTTAAAGTAATAAGTATTGTAATAGTGAATAAAGTAACAGTCTTTTCTAAGATTTATTGATACACTTAAAATAGGTTCTTCAAATAATGGAGTTGAGATAAATGGAAAAAACCATTATTAAAGATAAATTAAACAGACCCTTGCATGATTTAAGGATTTCTGTGATTGATCGCTGCAATTTCCGCTGCCAGTACTGTATGCCTGCAGATCAATTTGGTCCAGATTTTGAATTTCTTCCGAAAAGCGCATTGCTTTCTTACGAAGAGATTGAACGCCTTGCGAAAATATTTGTCAGTTTGGGTGTCGAGAAAATCCGCTTAACGGGAGGAGAGCCCCTTCTTCGGAAAGATTTGCCTATTCTTGTTAAGAAACTGTCAGTTATAGAGGATTTACTTGATATTGGATTAACCACAAATGGTGTGCTCCTGCCGAAATTTGCAAAACAGTTAAAGGACGCTGGTCTCAAACGGGTTAATGTCAGTCTTGATACCTTAAACGATGAACTGTTTGGGGAAATTAACGGACGCGGGGTAGGAACTGGACCCGTATTGGAGGGCATTGAAGCGGCTAAACAAGTTGGACTTGGTGTTAAAATTAATATGGTTGTAAAAAAGGGTCTAAATGATACCGAGATCATTCCAATGGCCGAATATTGCAAAGAGAACGGACTAGAGCTGCGCTATATCGAATTTATGGATGTTGGCTCTACAAACGGATGGAAGATGGATGATGTCATTACAAAAAAACAGATATATTATCTATTGAAAGAACAATTCGAACTCGAGCCTGTAGATCCGGCCTATTATGGGGAAGTGGCGAAACTGTACCGCTATAAAGATAAAGATGTGAATGTTGGCTTTATTACATCTGTATCCGAATCATTTTGCACAAGTTGTACACGGTCGCGCCTTTCAGCGAATGGTCAGATTTTTACCTGTTTGTTCAATGGGAATGGGCATGATATTCGGAACTTTATGAGAAATGGTGCCACTGATGAAGAAATACGTGAGCGGGTGAGTGCCATTTGGAATGGCCGAGATGATCGGTATTCAGACGAAAGAACCGCAGAAACATACAAAAACCGTAAAAAAATAGAAATGTCTTATATAGGCGGTTAAACTCTCTTCTTAAGAAGAGGGTTTTTTGCAAACAAAAAAACAGCCTTGGATAACAGGCTGTTTTAATCATTATAGATATCTTGGAAATAAGATGTTGTTTTCAAGATGGACATGCATAAAGGTTAATCCTTCTAAAGCCTCTAAACGCGCATACACTAAACGATACGTTCCACAAGCATCTAAAGGAAGTGTATAGTCAGAGGTAACTGCACGGATTTTTCTTAAAATCTCTCCTGCATGGTCATGCTCTTTTTCTAATTCAACGATCATTGCAATTGCTTCTTCACGGTTTTCAACCGTTCCATCTGCCAGCTGCTTAATTAATGGGAAAACAACGGCTTCCTCTTTTGCCATATGTTCCATCAATTCTTTTTTGAATTCATAAAAGAGTTCATTTACCTGTAATAATTCTGGATGGTTATCTCCATGGACACGAGATACTTTTGTTACATAGGGACTAAGCATGGTTAGTTCCTCTTCAGATACACGATGGTAATTGGAGATGACATGATTAATAATAGTAGTTGATTCAGAGGTAGTCCAAACTTCAACATCTTTCTCAGCGTTTTCGTATGTTTCAAAGACTACGTTTAATTCCTCTAATAATGTATCGAGGTTAAGATTATTTTGAATAACAGCATCCGATAACGGGATGTTTCCTCCACAGCAAAAATCAATCCGATTTTTTTTGAAAACATCACTTGTTTTTGGTAATTCGTTTACAATATCTTTAACTAATGTATCTGCAGTAATCGTGAAACTCATGGTATATTTCCTCCTTAAAAAATAATCCTGTTGATTAACGCTAAACTAATCATAAATTAAACCGGATAAAAACTAGGTGACGTGAATCACACATTCGCTATGATTTTCATTTTTATAGATGTATTCCTTTATTTTGTGACATTTGATATGTTACTAAGTTTTTAATAAGTTTATAATGAAAATTAATCATTGATAAATGGTACATATCAAAATTAATACATATAAGTTTATGGTAGGAGCTGATAATTTTGTTCGAAAGAAGAAGACCGATACCCATTGGGGAAGCGGTCGATAAAATTATGAAATATCAATTACAAGGTGTTACCGAACATGTTTCAATAAATGAAAGCTATGGGCGCTTTTTATCAGAGGATTTAGTAGCAACAAGTGATGTGCCTCATTTTGATCGGGCACCCTACGATGGCTTTGCCGTCAGGTCAATAGATACATGTGATGCCTCATTATCCAATATTGTTGAATTTGAAGTAGTCGATCATATTGGTGCTGGAATGGTGTCAAAAAAAGTAATTGGAGCGTTCCAAGCGGTAAGAATTATGACTGGTGCGATGATGCCTGAAGGTACAGATGCGGTGGTAATGTTCGAACTTGCACAGGTATATGAAAAGAATGGGATCTCCTATATGTCAATTAAACGCAGGTTTAAAAAAGGTGACAATGTTTCGTTTAGAGGCGAGGATGCGAAGCAAGGTGAAGTTTTGGTGAAAAAAGGGACCTTAATAAATCCCGGGATACAAGCCATGCTTGCGACGTTTGGATACGAACGTGTGGCCGTAGCGAAAAAACCTCTGGTTGGATTATTTGCTACAGGGACGGAGCTATTAGATGTCAACGAGGCTCTAGTTCCAGGGAAAATTCGTAACAGTAATTCCCATATGATCGCAGCTCAAATAGAAAGAGCAGGTGGGATTGTCTTTTATTTAGGCAAGCTTCCGGATGAGTTTGACACTTGTTTTGAAGCAGTGAAAAATGCATTAAACGAAGTGGATTTGTTAATTACAACAGGCGGGGTTTCAGTTGGGGATTTTGATTATCTTCCAGCAATTTATGAAAAACTTGGTGCGGAGGTTTTCTTTAATAAAGTGGCCATGCGACCTGGAAGTGTGACGACTGTGGCACAGTATAATGGGAAACTTCTATTTGGACTTTCGGGGAATCCTTCCGCATGTTATGTTGGGTTTGAATTGTTTGCCCGCCCAATCATTAAAAG
>Ga0209795_10001396_pt1 | contig 15218 bp, 18 predicted proteins | sample AgamicOrMarz_FD_187166 | JGI IMG/M metagenome (GOLD analysis project Ga0209795, IMG submission 187166) | Agave microbial communities from Guanajuato, Mexico - Or.Ma.rz (SPAdes) (version 2) | ecosystem: Host-associated > Plants > Phyllosphere > Phylloplane/Leaf | place: Guanajuato, Mexico...
AGATAAATAGAAAAAAGCAGAGAATAACAATTATCTCCGCTCATGATTTAAGCTCTAATTTACTGTCTATTTTATCATTTATTTGTTACTTATTATGTTCTTTTATTTTCTCTATCGCCTTGTTTATCCCAGAGATTTCACCTGCTACGTACCCGTAATTATATGACTGATATACCTCCTTATTTAGTTGTGCTTCACGCTTTCCCAATAGCTTTTCTAGTTCTTTAATTAAGTCTTTTGGTTCCATTGTAGTTAGTCTCCTTCAATAAGATATTTTAAATATTATACATTGCTATTTTAATTTTTGTTAGAAGATAAAATTATCCCTGCATTAATATGGTTGTTAAATATTTTGTTATATGTATGTAGGCTTTATTGAATATAAAAATAGTACATACTGTGCAAATAAGCTGCATAGCATGTACTACAGGCTATCTATAAGTCTGCTCACTTTTAAGTAAACTTGTCCATCATTATACTATATGCTTAAGGTGAGCAGCATATACCAATCTTTTATGCGATTCTGTTAAACGAAGGTACGAAGAGTCTAAATCTCCTAGGTGAATACGGTCTAGAGCATCTGCATCCATAAAGATAGCCGCTAATTGTTTTGCTCGGTTCTTATCATGATACGTTTTCAATCTATCAATGATTTCGTGCATATCTTTATCCGAGAACATGTGATAAGAAATAATGCTTCTTAGTAACGCAATGTCTTCTTTAAATAACTCATGCTCTAACTCAAATTCACTATCTAGTTGCATACCGGTTATCTTTTCCCAACTCTTAAAACCATGAACATCGTCTTTTTCGTCATTTATACGTCCAATATCATGGTACATAGCCACTAACTTTAATATTTTCAGCTCAGTTTCATCTAGCTCGTAAGCTAAGCCCAAAGACATAACATTAAACATGACACGTTGAGAGTGTTTTAATCCATGTACACTATGTATATCGTGATATAGACGAAGGTCCATACTGTCAAATAGCTCTGTGTAATCAAACAATAGCGAGTGGGAGTTAATAAGTTCAAGTTCATCGTCTGGATTTATTTGTTCAACAACTTCTGTTCTATATACATGTTTAGGGTGAATAAGAATTTCATGCTCATTCCGATGGTTAATATAATCAATTATATGGTCTTTCTTAACAGTAGCTTTAACAAGTTGACCGATGTCACCAAATTTAGCTGCGAACTTAGCGGCAATAGCTGGTTCCACAGTCCATGATATAGCTTTGTCTAGTGGTGTTGATTCGCTTCCAATTCCCCTATAAATAGCTATCTCGTCAGTGGTACTAATGGCATTCAGTTTAAGTTTCGTCTCGTATTTCATAAACTCAGGTACTTTAGATAATGCATCTTCAATAATCCACTCTTTAATATCCAATAATCCATAGTCCAGGTACATGTATACTTCTAAGAAGGCTAAATATCGCTCCTCATCAAAAATAGAACCATATAACTTGTTAAGGGCTAGTATACGTATTCTTTCGTGTACACAGCGTAGCAAATGAATGTATTCCCCTTTATTAAAGAGTTCATTAAACATAGCGGATTGGTTCTCTATGCTCTTGGAGATGTCTGCAAAAGTAATATGGTCTTCATTCATATCACTAAGCTCAAAGAATACCGGAAAATCATAATATACATACGGGCTTCTGCTTTTTTGATTAGTTGTAAAGTATATATGTTCCGTAGAAATTCCTGTTTTATTAGCTATTTCCTGTACTTCGGAATGTATTTTCAGTTTAGAACCAGTTATTTCCTTATATTTTTGTAGAGTTTCTGTATCGGTAACAAGGGAAGATGGATAAAAGTCTTCTTCAAGTAGCGCCGAACCGCGTATTTTATAATAATTATGAGGGGACATGCTACCACACACTCCTTTTATTCAGCTGGTAATACACTTCGACATTTACTAAAAATATCCTATAGGTGTTTTTCTCTATTTTAGTTAACTGTAACTTAATTATGTAAACTAAAAACGAAACTAATCTTTTTATAGTTATATTTCTAGCTTCTTTAGCATTTATATTAAATGTTTAAAATTCATTAATTGTTGATTTACTCTACTTTCATCCTTGAATAATTATGTTATTTTAAGCAAAATTAACAGTAAGATTGGTAGTTTGCTATAAATAAGAACATAAAAAGAGCGGGAAACCTTTCTTTAGGTCTTGCTCTTTTTAATGCACTAAAATAACTTCGTTTTTGTCTTTATTATTCGAGCAAACCGCTAATGGTCCCACACATAAAAGACCCACAAGCCACATACGTAAAAACTTTATAACTTCGCCTCCTTAAACAAAGGCATGTATCCCTTAAAGGGTATTGCTCAAGGAGGGTGAGTTCCCTTTTTGTGTTTCTATATAAAAGAAAAAGAAGCCAACAATTCTGTGACTTCTGTGTATCATTTATGGGTTAGAGAAAATGTCTCAGTTTTCCCTTCCCAATTTACAGTTACTTTAAATGAATTATCCGCTTTTATCTTTTTAAAAGTATTAATCGTTTCCTTATTTGTAAAAGATTTTTGAGCATTAAGGTCAAAAGCTCCCATTCCCCACGCCCAAATGGAAGAAGTTATTGTATAGTCGAAATCACCGATTGAATTCTTTTCTTTTCCTATGTATTTAAGTGTAGTGGTTACCTCTTCTTTATTTAGTGACTTCGATTTAGTGACAACCTCTGCCCTCCAGTGGTCTCCTTGTCCATCAAAAGTAATCGGTTCGTGCTTTTGGGAAAATGCCAGGTAAATAACAAATATTATGAGTAGTGCAACAATGCTACTAATAATACTTTTTTTATTCATGATTCACCTCTCTTTGATTAGTAGTTGAAGCAATTCGGAATTAGACTCTCTACATGTTTATAACATTCTTGAAATATACTCTTACATTTTGAGATATGGCATAAATGTACCTCCAAAAAACCAACTAATGGTAACGAGAAGTACGGCTATTGCAATGAAGAGTAACCATCCTTTAACATACTTATTTAGTTCTTGTTTGTTTTGTATACTTTCTTTGTATTTTTGTTGAACAGGATGGTGTTTTGATAATTTTTTCATACAATTCTCCTTAAAGGTGTTTTTTAGCACCTTAGTAAAATGATGAATTCATTATTCAATCTTTTTGATATAAATCAAATTGTCGTTTGGTTTATTTAGTCCTTTTTCTAAATTAGGTGTATATGCCACTCCAAATAAGTGATAAAAAATAAAGAAAATAGCGGCGATTAGTGTAATGACTAAAACTCCTACGTTGTACGAGGCTTCCTCTTGATGATATTCAACTTTATCCCGATATAATTGTTGAGTATGGAAGTGTTTGCTCGCTTTTTTCAAGATTAATCTCTCCTTTTATAATTTATAAAAGTATTTAGTAGCACGCCTCCTTGTAATTTAAGTAATATTATACATTAATTTCTAATTGAAAGAAATCAAAAATCTAAATTACCTAATCCTTTTTGTGAAATATGGTGTGTGTATTTATCCGCTATTTTTAATTCAGAAAGAATACTTGATGCATCAGATAAAGACTTCTTAACTTTATACCTTGATAAAAACTTTTGAAGTTAAGAAGCTTACATGTACTTATTATCGATTTGAACGAAATTAAAGCACCGCATTCCCCTTCAAAATCTATGATTTAGTTGGAGAGGTTCACATGGTACTTAGATATCCTAATCGATAACAAAGAAGTGAAAATAAAACTGTTGTGATACAAACTCCAACAAACTCTTTTCCGTAGCTAGAATAAAACCAATTACAAATAAGAGTTACAACTAGGAAAATAGATACGAAAATAAAAATCAGTGTTATGAGAATTTCATCCCAGCACATATATAAAATAATGGACTTTTCATTTCTATACTCTCTTCTATAAAACAAAAAATGACCCCTATATTAATTGAGTCATTTAATACAATAATTATTAGGATGGATGAAGTATGTGATACCCTGCATAATAAAAAACCATTAAACTGCTTCCACCTAGCACTTCATCTTTGTGATGGGGTCTTCTCATTTAAAAGTTAACCAAATACAGGAATGGAGATGCTCCATACATAGCCCTTTTTGATATTAATTTAACCATTACCTCCCTTTTATCAAAGCATCCCGATTGTCCGCTTGAGGCGGTTCCTCTAACCAGCCATGTTTAATCATAATGTTAACCCCATCTTCAGCATAAAGAGCTACTTCAGGAATAAGGGAAGCATATTTGGAACCTAAGTCTTTTCTTGGACTGCCTGAAATAGAGGCTCCATAGTTTCCAATTCCTGCTGCAATCATGGCTGCTGTATGAAACATCATTAATTTTTCTGAAAAAACTGGGATAGTTGAATCAGAAACCGCAGAGTCCCAAGTCATCGGAGCCGGAAGGTCTTCCTTGCTTAATATATCGGAAAACATATCTACATGCTTGGAGGCAATTTCTTTTCCTCTTAAAAAATATTCTTTTACTTCTTTTGTTTTGGCAGTTTGACCAAAACCTATAAGCAGCGTTTTACCAACTATATTAGTTCGAATGTTATTAAAAAGAATTGTAATTTCCTGCGCTGTTAAAGCTCTATCACTTCCAAAAAAACTACCTAAGAAGTTCTTTTTCTTAATAAACTCCACATTATCCGGTGTTGAGATGAATGGTGGTCTCACATATGTTCCTTGTTTCAACATTAATTCTCTAGTTGCATCTTGAAACCCAACAGCTTCTTTAAGAACGCTTTTAAAAAAGGATACTACATCGGACCTTGTTACAACTCCGAGAGCGACGCTGGAACTAGCCATTGCTAATATAGACATGTTTCTTAAGTACATTAAAACAAACGCGTCGGAAAATAATTTTGGAGAATCAATATTAACATCATTGTTAGTAAATCCCACGGGTACTGGGAATCGCTCTTTTTTAAAAAGTTCCTTTAAAACGGCTATGTTTCGTTTAGAAACTTCTAGCGTAGCCTTAATAATAGGACGTACTTCCTCATCTTCTGCTTTCTTTAAAAAATGGCTGTTTACACAAATAGATACAGTGTCATTTATATATTGCGCCCACAATGTAGACATCTCGGCAGCCGTTAAACGAATTTTTGTCTTATCATTCATTAAGAAGATACACCTACTTTTTTAAATATATATTTTTAATATTCCTAGGTACAACAAAATTATTAAAAAAGCGGGTATGAATGGAAAATTGCATTCTAACAGCATGCGTTCCTTCACAAACGAGTTCATGTCTTTCGTATAACTTATATGCACATACACTCATTTATCTCTTAAGTACTTTCTCTAAATAGCAGGAAATTACCGGTAACGTACAGAATTAGAATTCGGTATGCCGTTACGCTAATACGAAGGGCGGAATTTTAATGGAAGTGTTAACAATGGAACAAATGGAAAAGGTGATTTGCGACAGGTTAGTAGAATGGGTCGGAGCGGAGAATTTACTTACTGAGGATAGCATAATTTTATCTGTTGATTTGAAACACAACAGAGACATTCAATATACCAGTGCTTATGCATTAGTACTACATGAAGAATCTTCCCTTGAAGTTCTTTACTTATTCCCGAATACTATTGGGGGTGCAGAACTATCATGCGAAAAGAGAATACAATTGTATGATATGGATGTGGATAATGCAGAGGAATTAAATTCAGCTATTCGTCATACAGTCGAAAAGGTATATAAATCCAGTGTTTCTCTCGTTAATGATGCTCAAAACAACGAGGATGGCTCAAATAGCGCGATTATGAAAGCTGAAGGAATTTATGATACATGCTTATCTTTAATCAATGTAGAGAAACCTAATGCTTCTGTTAACCAAGTAATTGTTAAAACCGCAAAAGACGTTTACGAAGCTGTATTTAGGCGTTCCAAATAAGTTTTTATAAGCGGAGCGGCGAAGGCTCATTTAAAATTGAGGAAATATTAAAAAGGCACTACTTAGGTATTAATGCATATCTAAATGGTGCTTTTTCTTGTATTTTAAATTAATCCGCGTATGAAGTATCAGAATCTTCATTCCCGTCCAGGTATCAAATAGCGTCTTTTTCATTTTACCCCTCCCTCTTTTGTCTCGCTTATATAATTGTTATTTTCTTTATAAATCCTTCTAGTGTTCTATTGAATATCTGTTGGGGTCTTGTTATGGTTATTAAGTTAAAAAACCCGTTTAAGCAATAATGTGTACTTAAACGGGTTTTATTTTAAATTTTAAATTGATTAATTAGTTCTTGAAGTTCTTCAGCCATTCTAGCAAGAGATGTTGTAGCGGTTGCAATTTCTTCTACAGAACCCAATTGCTCTTCAGTAGAAGCCATTATTTCTTGCGTTCCGTGATTTGTATTTTCCGATACGGATTTTACAAATGAAATAGCTTTATTTACTGACTGCGTATCTTTAATTAGTTGATTTACTGAGTTAGATACTTGGTTAATTTCATTTACAACTTCTGCTACTGATTTTTCAATACCTTTAAAAGAAGAACCAGCTTCTTCAACAACATGTAATCCTTTAATTACTTCTTCATTCGTTGTATACATATCACGAAGGGATTGTTTCACTTCTTCTTGAATGATACCAATTAAGTCACTAATTTTACTTGCTGAATCAGCGGATTGTTCCGCTAGTATACGGACTTCATCAGCAACTACTGCAAATCCCCTTCCGAATTCTCCGGCACGAGCTGCTTCAATTGCTGCATTTAGAGCAAGTAAGTTTGTTTGGTCTGCAATTTGAGTAATAAACTCATTAATGTTACCAATTTCAATTGAGCGTTCTTCAAGAGACTTAATAGAACTACCCAGTCCTCTTACATTGTTATCAATAAGGTTCATTTGGTTAATAACGTTATCTACAATAACAGCTCCTTGACTAGACATGTCTGATGCATTCTTTGTAACAGTAACCACTTTCTCTGTATTAGCAAAGATTTCATCTGTATAAGTTGTCATGGAATCGATAGCGGCTGACGCTTTTTCAACAGCTGCCAATTGAGATTGTGCACCAGAAGATAGTTCTTGCATCGTAATAGCAATATTTTCACTTGCTTGACCATTCTGTTCAGCACCTGCATTCAATTGTTGTGCAGAAGCAGCCACTTGCTCAGATGTACTACCAATATTCTTAATGATGGCATTTACACCAGTTACCATATTATTAAAGGAAGTAGTCAATTGACCAATTTCATCTTTAGATACATAGGTCCCTCTAACGGTTAAGTCACCTTTTTCAGCTTTCTCTAAAAGGTCTTTTATCTCCGCTGTAGGCTTAATAACTAAACGGGCTACAATTGTGCTAATAATACCTGTAATAATAAGGAATAAAACCATAACAATAATAAGTACTGTAGTTGCGTGTTTCATATCTTCTTTGTTCTGCGAGTATAAGCTTTTTGCAATATCATTATTAGAGGTTTGTAAGTCTGTTAACAACTTAGACTCTTCAGCTCGTACAGAACTTACATCATCCAGATACATTTGATAAGCTTCGTCATTTTTGTTTAAGTGAGCCAAATTAATTACGGTTTGCCTCGAATTATTTAATGTATCCATACTAGACTTAAATTCATTAAATAATTGCTTTTGTTTATCTGTTAAGTTGGAAGAGCCAAATTTATTCATTAAATCGCTAATATTGTCGACATTACTTCCAATAGTGTGTACTAATTCTTCGTTTAACGTTTTGTCTTTAGTTATCATCAATTCTAAAAGGGTAGAATCTATAATTCGGCTACTTAGGCGTATATCTCCTAACCACTGGTTTGGTATAAGCCGCTCGTTATACATTTTTTCAGAATTGGTTGCCATGCTTTTCATATACTGCATGCCCATTATACCTACAAATAGCAATGCAATAATGTTTAAAAATATAATGAGTCTAAATTTAAGTGAGATTTTTAAATTTCTCAGCAAGTTCATTTCTACTTTCCTTTCAATCGTCAAAATAGCATTCTTAAGATTCTTTTATTTAGTTCCTCGTTAGCATTAGGAGGACTAAAGAATAAACAAAATCTCAAATACACAAAAGTATTAGTGCTTGTATGACAAACTCCTTTAAATACATACAGAATGTTTAGAGTAAACCTTTACTTTTTTACTTAGTAATTAGTCAAAATACATGTTTGGTTTAAGTACCAGGTACATAAGCACCTTTAAGAAGGTTTTGGTTATTGATTATTCCTGTTGAGGCATACTAATAGCACTATCACACAAAGGAGCTGTTTAAATTGCGCAAAGAAAGTGTTTCGAACATCGCAGAAAATTCACATAACCTTATGAATAAAATTGTTATAAATACTGTTAATAGGCTGGAAGGAGCCAATTTAATTTACAAACTCGATGAAGTACTTAAATCAAGAGGTGTTACCCAACTGGAGTTAGCTAATATGACAGGCATTAGCAAAGTAACCATTTCTAAATGGGTTAATGGGAAGACAGGCATAAATATAAATAAGGTGCACCTTATTGCCATTATGGTCGCTTTAAGAATTACAGATATAACCGAACTTATATACATTGAAATTCCCAGTGAATTAGAGAATAAATATGAAGAGCAGAGTTCAGAATGGATATCTTCGAAAGAAATGCCCGCCGAAGTAAAAGACATGTTTAGAGAAAATCTCTTAGAGTCCATGAATTTAGCTGATGATAAAATTTAAGCAATACACAAAAAGACCCTGAATGTGTGTATTCAAGGTCCAATTGAATTGAATGTGCAGTTGTTTTTAAATAGATTAAAACTTTAATTCTTCAAAATGCTTATTTACTAGTTGTATCTCAGCATTAGGTAAGTTGTTAATCGTTTCTAAAATCTCTTCGTATTTTGCTATTGTTATGATTTGTTTGTAGCTTTCCTTACTTGTGTAAGCTTGTTGTGTAGCAACATATAAATTGTGATAAAGAGCATATTTTCTATCAGCTAAATGAGTTAAATAATTATCCATTTCACCTTCCCCTTTGTTGGACATTTTGTAATTTTAAATCTTCTATAAAGTTGTTATTCTAAAAAATGGTTAAAAAAGTCTTATTGTATGTTCTTCTTTAGCTTCCCTTTTCCATAAATAATACTACTTTTCTTCTAATTTTTTCTTCCTTGTTTCGTTTAGAAATCTTATTAAATAATCAAAAATATTTATTTTAACTTCCTTCAACCTCATTCAAATTGGTTCTAATTGACTATACATGTTCAAAAATAACATAGATATAATAAACACCCATATATTCCTTTATATGGTTAAATACCGGGATTATTTCCTCTTTTTTACTAGAGATATTTATACACTATTGTAAAAAAAAGTTAGTTTATGGTAATCTACTATTTGTGTTTTACAAAATTAGCAGATATAGGGGGGATTTCTCAATGAAGAAATCAGCAAAAACAAAAGTAATTACATCATCATTAGCAGCTACGTTGCTACTAGGTATCGCAGCACCGTTACCTTTACAAGCAAAAGCAGCTACAACATCAGCGACTTCATCAACTGATGCAGATGCAACTCAAAAACTTACAGCTGAAGAAATTCAAGAGCTAATTCAAGTTCAAAATGAGCTAAAAGAAAAAGGTATTACTGCTGACGATATTATTAAAGGTATCGAAGCTGAACTACCAGAAGGTACAGTTAGCGGACAAACTGGTACTTCTGGCGGTACAATGACAACTATGGGCGTTAAGTCTCAAGCCGCTAAAGTTGCTGCAAAACAAATGGTTAAAAAGTTAGGTAAGATTGGTCGAGTTTCTTGGGATAGAACTGTTACTACTTACATAAACAAGTTACCTGTTTCAAAAGGCACGAAAACGGGTCTTAAAAAATACTTAAAATATCAATTTGTAATGAGTGCACTTAATACAGTTATCGGATTCTCAGGTACAATCATTACAGGTTTATCTAACCAGTTCCAAAAGATGGGTATGCCTAAGTGGTTGTCTGATATGGCAGCAAGAGTCGTTGTAGGTATCTTATTGTAATCTGGTTGTATGAGAAGGGTAAAGGCGTTATGACTAACGCCTTTACTTAATTGCTAGTACTAGATTGCTAAACATCCATTTTACTAGTGATTTAGTTGCGAGAATAATTATTCATGTTAAAAATATCTATTTTTGGTATAATTAGAAGCAATATTATCAAATGTTAGGAGAATATTAATGGAAAAACAACCTTGGTATCGCTCTGAAAAATTCCTATTTTTCCTATGCGTCATTGCACCGCCTATCGGTTATATTGTTGTTATTGCTAATAGAAAAAAATTAACCCATGAACAGTGGATTAGTAGCCTTGTTGTGGCTACAGTTGTAACTTCAATATGGGTACTTAAGTTTTTACCTAGACCTTATTTTAACGTCATTATCTTAACTGCCGGGGGAATCTACCTTTACCACAAGTTTATCGGTAAGTCGAAAAAGGATTAAAAATAATTACAGACATAGCAAACACATCAGCTATAAATTGTCTAAAAGGCAATTTTCCAGTATTACATCGTGTTCTTTATTCTCTTACCTTAAAGAACGCGTTGTATTCCCCTTTTCAAAGACACCTAACATCTCCATTTTCTATTTTCATTAATATATATTTATAAAAGTTTTAACGTATCTTTCCTATAGGCATTTCCCCATTTATAAGTAACTATTTTTTAAGCACTTTTACCATTCTTATTTAATTTAGTTTGTATATACCCATTAAAAAAAGACCACTACAAAACAATTTGTAAGTAGTGGTCTTTTTCTATTAAGGTAATTGTAAATCTATAGCTAATGCATTTGGTTCTTCTTCAACACCTACTAAATGAACGTTCCAATTCACACCGACAAGTAAATTATCTTTATCCATTCCTGGTAACCAATTTTGAAGAAATGAACCGAGCGGAATAGCGGTTGCTATATAATGAGACCATTCTTTTTTAGCGCATTGTTTAGCATATGCTTCATCTGACCAAAACGGCATAACTTGTGTATCATGGTATTTAGTAGAGTCGCACACACACCATTTATCATCTATCTGTAAGCCCCACACAACTTCGTTTTCCTTAACGCGTTTTAGAAACATGTCATACCGTTTTTTAGATTCAATCTTTAGGTTATAGTTCATAGTTAAAGTCCCTTTCTGTACCTTACCCATACGTAGCGGCAAGTTTGATATATATCACCTTATACATGTAATAATTTATTTTCTACATGTTAGTCAAAGTAGATGTGTCAATAGAGCCGGTAAATGGAATAACCTCAGCTGTATCTCCTTTACCAATAACCCTTATATAACCATCTTCACTTTCTTCTACTCTTACCATATATTCATTCATATCTAGGACAGGTAGCTGTTCTGAAGGGTTAAACAATAAAGCCTGTCCAATGTCATCAGTAAAGCAGTCATCCCCATGGAGAGACTTTAAGTACTCTTCATATTGACCATCTTGAATAGCAAGTGCGTACCATAGTTTAGTTGTCATATTTGTTCTCCTTATTCTCAAACAATTCATTAAGCGAAAAAGGATATTCAGCAGGAAGTTTGCGCATTTTTCGGGTAAGTTCTGCTCGATACCCGCTAGGTGCTTTAATTACTATCTCATCTTTTTTAATAAGTAGTTTATTAAGGCTTGCACCAGCATAAAATGTAGCTAATTTCTCTATATGAGCTGTAGCTACTTGATTTGTTGTTAAATCTGTAACACGTAATGTGTAATCTGTCTCTGTTATATGGTCTATAGGTACACGATAAACAACTTCAGCTTTGTATTTTTTGTTTTCTCGTTGAAAATAAACGAGTTCAGTATCTAAACCATTCTTTTTTACAAAAGAGATAACAGATTCTATTTTATCTATATCTAAATGGTCAAAGTCAGCTATATAACGTAATCCTTCAGCGATACTTTCTAGTAATAGTTGTTCTTTTTGCTCATTACTTGCTTGTTGATAAGCCTCCCAATCTATAGCTGAATAAGTCATCTTATACCAGGACTCCAATGCAACCTCCTGCTTCGCTTCTAAGAGGTTTTTAGCTATGTGGATATGTATTTGCTTGTAAGATGGCAAAAGCACGCCTGAGGCACGTAAAAGGTTGCTGAACAGCTCTGAATAACGATAGCTAAGTGAATCAAATAAATCATAAAGGTCATGTACTACAAATTCCTCAAGTAAATTCGTTAACGGTCTCACATTTAACTTATCCTGTTCCACTAAACAATCAATGCGTTTGGCATAGTTGTTCTTTTTTCTATTAGAAAGTTCCTTACTATATTCTTTTAATTCTTCTTGTGTAGAGGGAATAAATGAGCGACAGCGTTCGTAATCTAACAAAAGAGCTGATTCTTTATACTCTAAACCTTCTTTTACCGGTAATTCTTTTGCTTTTACAATAGCTTCTTTTATTTTTAAGAAGCTACTTTGAAAGTCATGAATATTAAGATGTTTACTATCTGTAAATTCATGAATAAGCTCCATCTCAGCCATACTTCCATATAAAAGGCGGAGTTTAACGGTTTTCTTTGTTTTAGGAGGATTTGCTATAAAGTGTATATAGAGACATTCAAAAGCAGAACCGTGAAATGTACCAATTAGGTGCTCGTTTAAAAATGTTTCTAGCACTTCTAACGTGGGATTGACAGTTTCTTTCGTACTAAAATCCTTGTATTCTATTAAGAATCTCATATCGGGTACCTCATTCATTTAAATTAGACTTATATTCTTACTATGAACGTATACTAATCCAGAAAAAAGGTAAAGAAAAAACCAGCAAATATCCAAAGAATACAGCTGGTCCTTTCCTTACCTTTATAACAGCAGCGTGATGTTATAGGTATGCATTACAGGTTGTTATGCAAATGTCTAAAACAAGAGAAATAATCGAACAGACATTATAATAGCATGTTTAATTCTGAATTACTACTGAAAAATAATTCTGTTTTAAAATAAAGTTTAATATAAACTCTTTCTTTTAATTATCTTCTGCTTTTTCTTTCTTAGTTTGTACAATTGATGCGGCACAACCGAAAAGAATATAAAAAAAGACTAGTTATTACATATTATTAACTAGTCTCATTCGTCTTAAGTGTCAGTTTTTGCAGGATTAATCAAGGAAAAGTAAACCTTCTTCTTGTGCCATTTCATGGTATTCCATTCGCTTATGTCTAAATGGTTTATCTAAAGATACGTCCCCGTCATGTTTTAGTATCATATCTAGGTATTCGGTAGTATTATATAAGGCGAAACTGTAGTAATCATATTCTTTTGTTTCGTCAAAACTAGATAAGGCTATTAATGTCGGGTCAATAACTTCATTATTCTCATCAATAATAAAACAGTGTCGAGCCATTAGATTTTCAATAACTGGATAATACCCATATGCAATTTTCCATCCACGATTTTTAAAAGTTATTCTATTTTTATCATACACATGAAAAACATTGTGGTAGCAGTATCCCGTTTCTATTAGGTGTTTCCATTTTTTGTATAACGATTTGCTTTCTTTAAGGTTTAATTTGTGTTTTGGTAACATAAAGATTCTCCTGCCTTTTTTCACATTTTAACATATGTATAAAATGGTAGGGTGAACTTGTTATAAATTATAAAAAAACCAACAAGCTCCTGCTATTTCAAGGAACTTGTTGGTTTTGTAAATAATAAATCAAATTATTTTGTTTAGTCCGGTTTTTCTACTTTAAAAGCAATAACAGCAAACTCACCATTTAAAACAGACATTGGAACATCTAATGTCACTTCTCCTTCAATCACTAAAAAAGGAAGTTCTTTTTTGGTAGAGAAATTCTTTCTCCATTGTTTTGCATTTAAAATAACCGTTGTATTCACTTGAGTTGGTTTGGGTAGTCCTCTAGGAGGAACTGATTTCCCTCCCTGAACATAGTCAAGACAATAAATGGGTTTATCATTTAAAGTTGCTTCTCGAACCTTTACAGGTGTTCCTGTGATTTTAACTTTTGCAGGCATATACATTACCTCCTCCTATTAAAGTTTTTCAACCAAAATCGTACTATATTCATCAATGTTTAGTTGTTTTCCTGCTACGTAGGAAGAATAACCGTCAATTAGGTAGTAACCCTCTTCTTCTTTAATAGCAACTAGAGCACGATTAAATTTGTTATTACGGTTATAAAAGTCGATTTTATCTTCAACCTTCTTTGGATTAGGTGGATTATTTTGAAATTCTATAGGGATTTTAATTTCATCAGATTTTAAGGTAACTTTGTCCTTCCATTCATACGGGACACCTTTTATATATAATTTTTTGCTTTCTCTTTTTTTACTTTCTCCTAAGATATCCCTTGCATTTAACTTTTTAACAACTGTATTAGTTTCTTTATCCGTTAAAGCAATCATTGAAATAAAACCATTATCCATTACTCTTATTTGATTCACTCGATTTTTAGAATCCCAAGACCAAAACATACGATATTTATCATCCATAAATTGTAACGCGTATGTTTTTGGAAAAGAAATAAGGAATTGGTACGCCTCATCATTTTCTATTCCAACCTCTTTAGAAAATGCCTCTACAAAGCGTCTATCAATTCGGGTATGTGGCAGTGGTTTATTGTATTTACATTGAGAGCAAATAATATCTTTTTGTCCATCCTTTTTAACTACATGAATAACACGCTTATCACATCGTTGACCACATGAGCTACACACACCATTCTTTTCGGCATGAAGATGTATTTCTTCTTCCGTCATATCGTGTAGTGCTTTCGTGTAGCGGTTAGAGCGCCCTTGCTTCTTTTTTTGCTTGGCAATTTGAACAGTTGCCTTCTTCTTTTCTGGTGGTTCCACATTAATTGTTGAAAAATCAGTATTTATATTCTTATCAATTTCAATTGTAGATTCAGTTGTTTTCTGTCCTTCTCTAAAAGGAATATATTTAACCGAAAAAGCAATATATGTAATATCGCTAAAGGATATATCTTCGTCAAATATAGATATAATCTCTCCCACTATTAGTAGGTGATTACTAGTTTCTATAGTATCCCCAGCTTCATTTATTTGTTTCAATAAACCCTTCCACTGTTTTTTTGAAATAAGTGCAGTTGCTGTAATTTCTTCAGGCTTAGGGAGGTTAGCTGGCGGAGCCGCTTTTGAAGATTCTTCAAAATCTAAGCATATTATAGATTTCCCTTGGTATTGAGCCTCACGAATACGGAGTGGTCTGCCTTTAACTTGAAATTGTAATGCCATATTCTTCACCTCTTTTTTTGATAAGTCTATTCTAACAAGGA
>Ga0209795_10001399_pt1 | contig 15193 bp, 7 predicted proteins | sample AgamicOrMarz_FD_187166 | JGI IMG/M metagenome (GOLD analysis project Ga0209795, IMG submission 187166) | Agave microbial communities from Guanajuato, Mexico - Or.Ma.rz (SPAdes) (version 2) | ecosystem: Host-associated > Plants > Phyllosphere > Phylloplane/Leaf | place: Guanajuato, Mexico...
ATTTACTGGAACTGCAACCGGGCCAATTGATGAGTTGGGATTTGCGCAACCAATTGCGTGAAGTGCGTCCGGTAGAGCGTGAAGGCACGGACGATGATCGGGAGTTGTACTTTTACGGAGGCGATGGCCTGCGGCGACGCAAGATTCGCTTAACTCAAACCCACGCTCGTTCGCTGATCTCGCAAGTGCGCTATTTGCCGGGCCTGGAAATGCGCACCCGCGAAGCGACGGGCGAAGTGCTGCAAGTGATCTGCGTGCAGGCCGGTCGCAGTGCAATGCAGGTGTTGCACTGGGAAACAGCTCCACCGGCGGGTATTGCCAACGACCAATACCGCTACAACCTGACCGATCATTTGGGCTCCAGCAGCCTGGAGCTGGACAGTGACGCGCAGGTGATCAGTCAGGAGAGCTATCACCCCTATGGAAGCACAGCCTGGTTTGCTGGACGCAGTGAAGTGGAAGCTGGGTACAAGACGGTGCGTTATTCGGGCAAAGAGCGGGATGCGACGGGGCTTTATTATTATGGGTTCAGATATTATGCGGCTTGGTTGCAGCGGTGGATTAATCCGGATCCAGCCGGGAATGTGGATGGTACGAATTTTTATCTTTTTGTGCAGGGTAATCCATGCACACGATTCGATGTGAACGGATTGTGGGGGGTGGAGGATCAACAATTAAGAAACTTTAGATTGCATCCGCCTCAGACGATACTTGAAGGGGTTAATCATATAAATTTGGCAGCTTCAACCAATCAGTATGTTATTGCCCATGGTCTGGATAACTTTGATGTTGACGAGCGAGGTGCAATAAATGATGCGTTGTTCAGTGCGCCGTTTGTGTTACAGGAGGCCCAGTGGATGCTGCAGAACCGCCCTGATATCAGTCAGCCTATTCTTCAGAGTATTTTTGGTGCCGAACATGCTCAGGAGCATCCAATAATCGTGGAGGCTTGGTCACGCACGGAAAAATTGTTGCGGCAATATCATAACACTGGGTTTGGGCGTGGGAAGTTTGTAAGAAGCGGAGGGGAAGCAATGTCGAATGCATATGTCTTTCCGACGGATCTTCAAGGTCATGTATTTATCGGAGACAGGTATAAGTCTTTGTCGGCGGAGAAGAAAATTGGCGTTTTAATTCACGAAGTAAGTCATCTGTCTTGGGTGAGTCGATTTGCTGGTGTGGGCTCTAACACAACGGATTATTACTATTTGTTTGATTGGGCAGCTGATGAAAGGCAGTTGGCCTCTGAAATTGCTGAGCGTGGGAGTGTCCGGGCTGAACACCTAAAATATACTTCCGGATCTTTTATACGTGGGGTTGTGGAATGGGGCAATCAATCATTGTGGGGGGCTGCAAATATTTCGTGGAATGAAAATGTTTCAATTTTTTATCATAATGCATTTCCAAGCCTGCGTTCTCATTTGGCGGCGCGCAATCCTGATAGTCTCGCGTTGGCCGCGCTGCGGCTAAGCAACGCTTTTTATAATGTCAGGCGGGCTCCATAAAATAAGCTGTTCTAGCTGTGTTAGGGTTTAACTAACTGTTTAAGAGAATCGCATATGTCCGGGTTGGCAAATGGTGCTCATACGCATACTCCAACATTAAGAGTGTTAAGTCCAAGTGCGCTTACGCTGCGCTCCGTGGCTTATTGCCGTTCCGTTGAGACGACACTGCCCGAAGAGCGGGTCAACCGCGATGCCTGCGACGCGCTGGGACGGGTGGTTGAACAATGGGACCCGCGACTCTGGGCTTTGCGTGCAGAAGACACCGCAACACCCGCCAACGTGAATAATCGTTACTCCTTGTCAGGCAAAATCCTGAGTGCGATCAGCGTCGATGCGGGCGAACGAATCAGCCTGTTCGGCGATGGCGACCACCTGCTCCAAACCTGGGACAGTCGCGGCAGTGAACGTCGGATCGAATACGACGATCTACTGCGCCCGTTGGCGATTTTCGAACAGGGCGAAGACGAAGCGCCACGCTGCACTGAACGGTATGAGTACGCCGGCGCAAGCGTTGATTTCGCCGCACGCAACCAATGTGGTCAGTTGATTCGCCACGATGACCCGGCGGGCACCCTGACGCTGAACGAATATGCTTTGACCGGCGGTGTGCTTGAGCAGACCCAGCGCTTTCTGAGTTCATTGGAGACACCGAATTGGCCGTCAGGATTGCCGGACAGAGATGCTCTGTTGGAGTCTCTCCCACAGGCAGCGACCAGTGCTTCTCGCTTCAACCCTCTGGGCGACGTGCTGGAACAGACCGACGCCAAGGGCAATCGCCAATCCTTCGTCTACACCGTTGATGGCCTGTTATCCGCCACCCATCTGCAACTCAATACTCATGGGACTCCCCGTACGCTGGTCAGCGACATTGCCTACAACGCCTACGGCCAGGTCGAACAGGAAACCGCCGGTAACGGCGTGCTCAGCACGCTGACTTACCGTCCCGAAGACGGACGCCTGCTCCGACTCCAGGCTCGCCGTGGAAGCGAAGCCCTGCAAGACCTGCGTTATGACTACGACCCGGTGGGCAATGTGTTGAGCATCGAAGACGCGGCGTTGCCGATCCGCTTCTTTGCCAACCAGCGGGTGGAACCGGTCAAGCATTTCCGCTACGACTCGCTTTACCAATTGACCGAAGCGACCGGCTGGGAGGCGGGGAGTGCCAGTCGTGGACCGGGATTCAATCGCTTCGACGATCCACGCGCTATTGCCAACTACCGTCAAACCTACCGCTATGACGCCGGTGGTAACTTGCTGGAATTGATCCATGTCGGCCCGCAAAACCATGGCCGAAAACTGACGGCGGCGCGCTACAGCAATCGCTGCCTGCCGGAGCGAAACGACCGGCCGCCGACCGAGGAACAAATTGCTGCGGCGTTTGACGGCAACGGCAATTTACTGGAACTGCAACCAGGCCAATTGATGAGTTGGGATTTGCGCAACCAGTTGCGTGAAGTGCGTCCAGTAGAGCGTGAAGGCACGGACGATGATCGCGAGCTGTACTTTTACGGAGGCGATGGCCTGCGGCGACGCAAGATTCGCTTAACTCAAACCCACGCTCGTTCGCTGATCTCGGAAGTGCGCTATTTGCCGGGCCTGGAAATGCGCACCCGCGAAGCGACGGGCGAAGTGCTGCAAGTGATCTGTGTGCAGGCCGGTCGCAGCGCGATGCAAGTGCTGCATTGGGAAACGACCCCGCCCTCCGGAATCGCCAACGACCAGTATCGCTACAACCTGACCGATCATCTGGGCTCCAGCAGCCTGGAGCTGGACAGCGAAGCGCAGGTGATCAGCCAGGAGAGCTATCACCCCTATGGAAGCACAGCCTGGTTTGCTGGACGAGGTGAAGTGGAAGCTGGGTACAAGACGGTGCGGTATTCAGGCAAGGAGCGGGATGCGACGGGGCTTTATTATTATGGGTTCAGGTATTACGTATCGTGGTTGCAACGGTGGATGAATCCGGATCCAGGTAGGTTTGTCAACGGATTGAACCTTTATCGAATGGTGAACAATAATCCGACGGCAAATATTGATCCGGATGGAATGGACCCGGCACGGGCACGGGCTCTTTGGAAGTTCTCAATCGAAAGCGTAATCAAGGACCGTGAGTCACGAGATGTAATGACTCTTGCTCCCGGTATTATTGGAGTAGCAATCACAGGTGGAGCAGCAGAGTTTGAAAAGATAGGTATCTCTCAGGAGAGAAAGTTTGTGGGGGAACGCTCAATTTTTTATCTTTCTCTTGACTCAAGATATGAAAGCAAGGTCGTAGGTGGAGAAGGGCATGTTTTTTTAAAGTCAAGTTCCACCGAGCATTTGAATGCTTTGATTGGAAGCCCGCATTCCGAGTTTTCCGCGTATATTAACTCGGGTTTTTATAATGCGGGAAAGCGTGCTGATGCCAACGCGCCATCGTGGGCCGCGATTGGGCCTATCTCGGTGAACGGAACGCCTCGGAGGTCGATAGCAGTGCCGGAACGATATAAATATGATTATTTACCCATCATTATGGATGACGGTTCATTTATTCACACGGGTCCCTTGTTGGCTAGAGGGGGATCTGTGGTGTTCTCTGCCGATGAGCTTAGCAACCCTAAATATCAATTTTCTGAAGAAAAAAATATTCCAGGTCATATGGCGCATGCGAATAGACCTAATAATAGGTCGGCTATCAGCCTTCCTGCCAAATCGAGTGCCGCGGGCTCTCGTACTCGGCTTGTGATTGGGTTGGGGAAAGGGCGAGGCGATGACTCTCCAGGCTTTACCCTTCCGGAGTGGGCTGAAGTAACGAACAGAATCGATCGTTTGAATCGGCAGCCTGGGCTTTCGGTTAATCTGGATGGTGGCGACTCAAGCGCCCTTGGTGTCCTCAATCAGAACGTATCATTGATGGACGCACAGGCACCGGGAAGTGCTAATAGGAGAGTCGGGAGTTTTATTGCTTTTTCAATGAAGCGATAGCTTTGAGGGCAAGCGGATAGAAGTTCGCAACCCAGGAGTCTGTAAATGGATTGCCATGGATTGGTATTTTGAAGAGACGTGTCCGGGAACGGCACGCGGTATGCCTTCAAATCGCCTTGTTTCGAACAAGCCCCTCTTCGCGGATTTTGACCCGCAGCGCATCAAAGAAAAAGAGCGGATACATCTGTTCAAGAGGCCTTTGCTGCCAAGCGCCAATTTCCTCCATGGCCTGCACTATGCAGACTCACCCCGAATGCCACCAACGGCTCCGAAATCTGCCTTATCGCGTCCATCAACTGCTTTACCTAATCCTGCTTCAACGTCTCACTGAAGCAAAAGCACGGCACCTTGCAATGCCGAATGCAGCTCATTTAATGAACCCAGCTCCACCGCCGCCTGTCCCCTGTCTGTCAGGAACGACAACATGGAGCCGCTGATGCGACCGATCTATCTCACCAGTCTTTCTTTCGCCGCCGTCTTCTGCGCGGCCTGTTCTAGCCAACCGCCTGCTACCTGGAGCTACCAGGACGCTCAAGCCCGCACACCGCAACCCCCTGATCAGCTGTATCCGGAGCTGTTCGAAGCGGTGCAGCGCCAGCAGGTTTTCAGCGACCAGAAGCATTTCGTCGATGCGCTGCCCAACCGCGACCCGGCGCAGATCCGCGCCGATTACCTGGCCCGGCACGACGATGCGGGATTCGATCTCAAGGCCTTTGTGAAGGACAACTTCACCGAGTCCGGCCAAGCCGAGAGCCCAGCGCCCAAGCCTGGGGCGCCGATAGAAGAACACATCGACAAGCTCTGGCCGGTATTGAGCCGTACCTATCGTGAAGTGCCGCAGTTCAGCAGCCTGTTGCCCTTGCCGCAGCCTTACGTAGTGCCGGGCGGACGTTTTCGCGAGATGTATTACTGGGATTCCTACTTCACCATGCTCGGTCTTGAACGCAGTGGTGATAAGGCTCAGGTCCGCCAGATGACCGACAACTTTGCCTATATGATCGACACCTACGGGCACATCCCCAATGGCAACCGCAGCTATTACCTGAGCCGGTCGCAGCCGCCGTTCTTTGCCTACATGGTCGAGTTGCAGGCGCATATCGAAGGCGACCAGGCCTACGGGCGCTACCTGCCGCAATTGCAGAAGGAATATGCCTACTGGATGGACGGCGCCAGCACGCTCAAGGCTGGTGAGGCGGTCAAGCATGCGGTCAAGCTGGCCGATGGCAGCGTGCTCAATCGCTATTGGGACGCCAGCCCGACGCCGCGCCAGGAATCCTGGATGCAGGACGTCAAGACCGCCGGGCAGGCGCCGGACCGCCCCAAAGAGGAGGTCTGGCGCGACCTGCGTGCCGGCGCTGAAAGCGGCTGGGACTTCAGTTCCCGTTGGCTGGGGGATGGAAAAAACCTGGCGACCATCCGCACCACGTCCATCGTCCCGGTGGATCTGAACAGTCTGGTCTATCACCTGGAACGCACCATCGCCAAGGCTTGCGAAACGGTGCAGAACCCTTCTTGCGTCCAGGCTTATGGGCAGCGTGCCGAGCGCCGTCAGCGGGCCATCGAGAAGCATCTGTGGAATGCCGACGGTGGTTTCTATGTGGACTATGACTGGCAGCGTCACCAGCAACGCCAGCAACTGAGCGCCGCCACGTTGTTTCCGCTGTACACCGGGCTTGCCTCGGTCGAGCACGCCAATAGGACCGCCGATGCGGTGCGCGGGGGACTGTTGCGTCCCGGTGGCATTGCCACCACCCAGGTCGACAACGGTCAGCAGTGGGACGAGCCTAACGGCTGGGCGCCGTTGCAATGGGTGGCGGTGGAAGGGTTGGACCGCTATGGGCAGTCGGTGCTGGCGCAACAGATCGGCAGCCGTTTCTTGCAACAAGTCCAGGACCTCTACGGCAAGGAAAACAAGTTGGTGGAGAAATACGATCTGTCCGGCCAGGGAGATGGCGGGGGAGGTGGTGAATATGAGTTGCAGGATGGCTTCGGTTGGACGAACGGGGTGACGCTCAAACTCATGAGTAAATATTCGGGAGGCGTCCCGCAGCGTATGGCTGGGGAATGACGTAAAGGAGACAGAGAGAGGCGCAAGCGCGCCCCTCTCTTTCTTCTAGCCGCAAAAAACTCTACTCAAGTCACCGGCACGGGAATCGCGCCACCGCTCTCGGGTAACGCAATGGCGCTGTCGTTGCCCGGCGTCAGGATCACCTTCCTGCAATCCTCCTGCTTCTTGTCGAATATCTTGTAGCCCTCGGCCGCCTGTTCCAGGGACAGACGATGGCTGATGATCACTTCCGGAGACAGGCGCCCGGTCTCGATGTGCCCGAGCAACTCGGGCAGGTAACGCTGTACGTGGGTCTGGCCCATCTTGAAGGTCAGGCCTTTGTCGAACGCGTCGCCGAACAGGAAACCGTGGATGAATCCGGCATAGACCCCAGGAACGCTCACGGTGCCGTCGCGCCTGACCGCCGCGATGCATTGGCGCAGCGCTTTGCCGCTGCTGCCTTCGAGCTTGAGGTTTGCCAGCAGCGTTTCGGTGGTGCTGCCCTTGGCTTCGAAGCCGACCGCATCGACCACCCCATCCACGCCGCGCATGCCGTTGGTCTGGCGGATGATGGTGTCGGCGGGGTCGTCGTCTTCATCGAAATTGATCGGAATCACCCCGTAGGTTTTCTGCGCGTAGGCCAGGCGGTAGGGGTGATGGTCGACCATGAAGATCTGTTCAGCGCCGAGCATCCTGGCGCAGGCGGCGCTCAACAAGCCCACCGGGCCGGCGCCGTAGATCGCGATGCTCGAGCCGTTGCTGATGCCGGTATTGGTGACTGCCTGGAACGCGGTGGGCAGGATGTCGGACAGGAACAGGACTTTTTCATCCGAGAGTGTCCCCGGCACCTTGAAAGGGCCGGTGTTGGCCTTGGGCACCCGCACATACTCGGCTTGTCCACCGGGCACGCCGCCATACAGGTGGCTGAAACCGAACAGAGCCGCCCCCGGCGGGATCGCCTTCTTGTTGAGGATCGCACCACGCCCCGTATTGGTGGTTTCACAGGCAGCGAACAGGTCCATCTGGCAGAAGAAACAACTGCCGCAGGCGATCACGAACGGGATCACCACCCGGTCGCCGGGCTGCACGGCGGTCACCGCTGAACCCGCTTCCTCGACGATGCCCATGAACTCGTGTCCAAAAATGTCGCCGTGCTCGACGGTGGGGATTTTCCCGCGGTAGAGGTGCAGGTCGGAACCGCAGATGGCCGTCGCGGTGACCCGCAGGATGATGTCGTCGCTGTCTACCAGGATCGGGTCAGGGACGGTATCGACTTTCACGTTGTGTGCGCCGTGATAGGTGAGTGCTCTCATGACGTGTCGTCTCTCTCGATGGCTTGATGGTAAAGGGCAGAGGGATCACGGGCGATGGAAGTTCAGAGCGATTTGGGGGCACGGGACTGGCGGTCGCTTGCGCGAATATCCGGCGCTGCGCCTGGTGCCGGTCAGGCGCTGACCGGCGCAACGTTCGAAAGAGGGACTGCATGTCGATTGGCCGCGGTAGGTTCTGTTTGTGGTCTATAGTTTCCAGCAGGTCGCAAAACCCTTTCGTGCGGGCGCTCAGGAACTGCCCACCTTACCGAGCCATTGCCGTCCGCAGCCTAGGTATTGATCATTGTAGGGAGCACAGCATGCTGATCCAGCGGTCGGAGGCACTGAGGTCGGCCCCAGATATTGCCTCCAGCGCAGAGTCCACTTCCAGCACCATGAGCCGCATGGTTCGGCGCGTCTTTGACCAGGCCAGGGAAGCCTACATCCTGTTTCCCCTGTTGGCCGGTTTGTTGTTGCTGGCGATCTGGGCCGGCACCCTGTACCTGATCCAGGTTGAACAGGCTCGTGCACAGCAGAGCATCGCCGAGGCGAGCCTGGAAATTGGCGCTACCTATGAAGCGCAGATTCTTCGGGCCGTGCGTGAGATCGACCAGACGCTCAAACTGGTCAAGTTCACCTACGAGGTGGAGGGTGAACGCAACCCGTTGCCCAAACTCAAGGCGCGGGAACTGCTGCCATCGCCCTACCTGTTTGACGTCAGCGTGGTCGATGCCAATGACCTGGTCGTCGCCAGTACCCAGGCGCGTGAGGCCGGCAGCGTTGTCGCCCAGGGCGAGTCGCAAACCGTCCGGCACGCCAATACGCTGTCCATCAGCCGTCCCTGGAAGAGCCCCGGCACCGGAGAATGGCGGTTGCGCTTCAGTCGTCGGCTGGATGGAGCGAATGGCACGTTCTCGGGGATCGCCATGGTCGAAGTCGATGCGGCCTATTTCGCCAGCAGCTACGACGCCGCCAAGCTTGGCGCCAGGGGCGTGCTGGGGCTGTTGGGGACCGACGGCATTTTTCGCGTTCGGCGCACCGGGGAAACGGTGATGGCCGGTGACTCGGTCGATTATGCGGCGGTGGTGCCGGACACCGAAGAGACTGAAGCCGTGCTCTCGACCAACAGGTGGGACGGTGTGCGGCGCTATACCAGCGCCCGGCAACTCTACGATTTGCCGCTGGCCGTGGTGGTGGGGTTGTCCGAGCAGGAACAATTGGCCGCCACCAATCGGCAGGCGCGCGTTTATCTGTGGCGCGCCGCTGGTGCCAGCCTGGTGCTGGTGTTGCTGGTCGCTCTGTTGAGCCGGATGAGCTGGCAGCTGGCACAAGGTCGCCTGAGGGCCGCCGAAGCCAAGGTCGCCTACGCCGAACGTATCGAATACCTTGCCTATCATGACGGCCTTACCGCGCTGCCCAATCGTAGCCTGTTCAGCAAGGTCCTGGCCCAGAGCATCCGCGAAGCCGATCGCTACCAGCGGCAGCTGGCGGTGCTGTTTCTGGACCTGGACCGGTTCAAGCAAATCAACGACACCATGGGGCATGACGCCGGCGACCAATTGCTGCAACGCGTCGCCTTGCGGCTCAAGGCCGCGCTGCGGGCCAGCGATACGGTCGCGCGGCTGGGCGGTGACGAGTTCGTGGTGTTGCTGCCCGAGCTGTCCGAGGACAAGTATGTGGCAACTACGGCGCAGAAAATCCTGTCCGCCATTGCCCGGCCGTTCAAACTGCAAGGCCAGGAGTTTCGCGTGACGGCCAGTGTCGGCATCAGCATTTTTCCCCAGGATGGCCTGGATGAGCAGACCCTGAAGAAAAACGCCGACATCGCGATGTACCAGGCCAAGCAGAAGGGCAAGAACAACTTCCAGTTCTACTCCGAGAAACTCAATGCCGATTCGCTGGAGCGAATGACGCTGGAGCTGAGCCTGCGTCATGCCCTGGAGCGCCACGAATTCCAGCTGCACTACCAGGCCAAGCGCGACATGCGCAGTGGCCAGATCACCGGGATGGAAGCCCTGCTGCGCTGGAACCACCCGGACCTGGGTACGGTGGCGCCCATGCAATTTATCCCGGTGGCTGAAGACACCGGCTTGATCGTGCCAATCGGCAAATGGGTGCTCTGGACTGCCTGCCAGCAGAACGTTGCCTGGCAACGACAGGGTTTGCCCAGGTTGAGCATCGCGGTGAACCTGACGGCGCGTCAGTTCAATGATGAGAATCTACTCTCGGACCTGGCGCAAATACTTGAAGAAACCGGCATGGACGCCAGCCTGCTGGAACTTGAAATTGCGGAAAGGTTGTTGATGCAGGATGTCACACGGGCGTTGACGGTGTTGACCGGACTCAAGAACCTGAACATCCGGATCGCCATCGATGATTTCGGCGTTGGTTATTCTTCGCTCTCTGCGCTCCAGCAGTTCCCCCTCGATTCGATCAAGATCGATCGCTCGTTCATCTGTGACACCGCCAGCGTGCCGGAAGACAAGGCATTGACCGAAGCGATCATCGCGATGGGCCGGACCCTCAGCCTGACGGTGGTCGCCCAAGGGGTGGAGACCAAGGAACAGGCCGACTTCCTGCGTGACAATGCCTGCGATGAATTCCAGGGTTTCTACTTCAACAAACCGCTCCCCGCCGCCCAGTTCATGGCCCTGTTGCAAGCGCAGACCACAGACCCGACCTGAACCAAACACCGCACCCTGTGGCGAGGGGATTCATCCCCGTTGGGCTGCGCAGCAGCCCCAAAGCAACACCTCGGTGTGTCAGCCAGATTGCATTGAGTTTTCTGGGGTCGCTTCGCAACCCAACGGGGATGAATCCCCTCGCCACAGGTCTTCCATCTTCTGGACAAAAGCAGGCCAGCGGCATTCTTGTGCAATGTTCACTGCGAAACAGCCGGCAGCGCCTTGACGCTGCCATCCAACTCGCGGGTGTCGATATAGCCGATGGTGTCGGGATTCTCGGCGATACGTTTCTTGACCTCGGCGCTGTTGGAGACGACCTGCGGCGGTTGCCCGCGGCCGGTGAAGATGATCTTCGACCAGTGCGCCTTGATCTGCGCCGCCGACTTACCGGTATAGGTCGAATAGAACTCATCCCGGGTCGCGGAGCCTTCCGGTTGATCGATCACGACGGCCTGGTCGCCGCCGGGAAGGCGATTGGACTTGCCCAGGAAAATATCGGCGACCTGGTTACGCGTCAGCGTTTCCAACGGACTGGTCGCGGCGACCACCACGACCACCTCGGCCATGACACAGGAGCTGCCTGCATACAGGACAGTTCCCAACAGCGCATGCGCAATGCGTTTGAGACCCGGCATGATCGGCTCCATCAGAAGACAAAATCCACGGACAGACTCAGCAGGCCAAACGTGCCACCGCGCTCGTAGTCTGGCTGCAGATTGGTTAGCTGGCCGTTTGAGCCATTGTCCAGGCGCGTATGGTCGTACTGCAGTTTGGCATCCATGTTCTTGGCGAAGTCCCAGCGCACGCCCAACGACCAGGTTTGTTGGCCACTGCCCGATGCCAGGATGGTGTTCAGCGCGGCGTTGAGTTCTGTTGCAGCGCCGGCGAACTCTGGCGGCAGGTTCGATGTGCTCAGGCCGGGGTCGGAAGTGTTACTCAGGGTCTTTGAGCGGGCATAAGTGACGTAGGGCGTGAACTCATCGATTCGATAGCCGCTGCTCAAATACCAACCGCTCAGGGTCCCGATGGCCGAATTGCTGTCGAGATGGCCCCATTCGCCCATGACGAACCAGTCGCCCGGGTCATAGATGGCTCCCACGCCGATGAACGCCAGGAGTTTGTCCTTGGAGTCGTACCGGTCCGCGATGCGATTGCCTTCGTCACCGAACAGCCGATAGTTATCGAACAATGGATTTAGCGACTCTGCAGTCAGGTGGGTCTCCAGATAGGTGACGCGGGTGGTCAGGGCGCCATACTCGGTCAGATTCGAAATCCCCCACGATTCCTTTGCCGTAATCTTGCCGGTACCGTCGGGCAGTCGTGGTTCGCTTTGACCATAGTTGCCCTGCACGGTATTGATCACGTCACCAAAATGCAGCCTGTAGCTGAGGTCCACACCGTCGATGTTGGTGACCGGAATCAGGCTGTAGACCTCGCCCGGCGGCCTGACCCAGGGCAGGGTGTAGCCGACTTTGCGGGTGTCGGAAAACAGGAAGGCCGGTTGCACCGTGCGCCCGATGCGAATGCTGAAGTCGGGGGTGAATTGGTACTTGAGGTTGGCCCATTCGAAGAGGGGGCGATGGCTGTTGTCGTAGCGTTGTTCGGAAATGACCTGCACCACCGCCGACAGCTGTGGTGTGAAGTTGGCCGTCAATTGCGCGGCGATCAGGCTGTCGACGTCGGCGTTCCAACTGCGGGTATGACCGGCTCCATTGGGCTTGAAGATACTCGGGGTGAAGTCGGCATTTTTTTCGCTGGAATGGACGATTCCCACCGTGCCGAAACTGCTCAAGGAGAAGATCGACCGGTCTGCGTCGTCGGCGCTGGCGACACAGGGATAAAACGCTACCACCGCCCAGGCCAGAGTATTGAGTCTTGCCGCCATAGGATCACCGCGACCTCTTCGAAAAATAAAACACCTGCGCTCCAGGTGCGTTTGAACCACCGCACGCCCCGGTGCCGTGACCAGGACGTTGCCTATTCAGTGATCGCCAGTTTCAGAGTGAACATCGCGCCACTTCCCGGCCCGTCGCTATGGGCTTCCAGGGAACCGCCCATCTCCATGGCGGCCAGCACGCAGCTGTGCAGGCCAAAGCCATGGCCGTCTTTACGGGTGGTGAATCCATGGGCAAAAATCCGCGTCAGGTTCTCCGGAGCGATGCCCTCGCCGTTGTCGATGACCCTGACGATCAAGGTGTCGCCCTGGATTTCACTTTCCAGGGTGATCCGGGGGCTCAGGTCGGGTCGGTCATCCATCGCACTGCCGGCGTTTTTTATCAGGTTCACCAGAATCAACAGCACCCGGTGCTTGTCCAGCGGCAACGGTGGGGTGTCGGCGAAATGGCGCACCACGTTGATTTGCCGCGCCGCGAGAATGCCGGCGTTCATGCGCAGGGCATCCTCGATCAGTTCCTTTATCTGGACGGTCTCGGCGATGCTGGAGGCGCCGGCGTAGGATTGCTGGGCGGCGACGATTTCCTTGATGTGATCGACACTCTTGGACAATTGCTCAAGCTCGTCGGTCATGCTCTGTTGCTCGGTCGCCAGCGCTTCCACCAGCTGGTTGAAGTACCCGGGCAGCAGCTTGCCTTTTTCATCCTTGGAGATGAAATCGCCCAGGTCATCGGCGTGCTGGTTCATCAGCTGTACCGCCTTGCCAAGCCCCTGGGCCTTGCTGGTGCGCAGCTTGCGGGTGAGCAGTTCTGCGGAGATGTTCACGCTATTGAGCACGTTGCCGACGTTGTGCAACACGTTGGTGGCGATTTCCGCCATGCCGGCCTGGCGGGCCACGGCGGCCAGTTGCGCCTGGGTTTCGGCGGCACGCAAACGGCTTTGCGCCAGTTGCCAGCTCATCCGGGCGAGCAAACCCACCAGCAACACCAGCAACAGGCTGCCGCCCGCCGCGCGCCACAGGTAGGTGTGGGCTCGCTGGGTCACCGCCGCCAGTTGTTCTTCCTCGGACAACCCGACGATCACCGCCAGCGGGAAATCGTAGAGCTGGCGGGCACTGGTATAGCGCCGGACGTCGTCCCAGCCACTGATCGCGAGCACCGCGTCGGTGTTTTCGGCGTCCGGCACGACCGCTGCGTAATTGACCTCATCGCCCGCCATGACGGCGTCTGCGGTACGTCGGACCCGGAAGATCCCATCGGTCCCCAGCAGTCCGAGCACGCCCTGGTCGCCAAGTTTCGAGGCGTCATAGCTGCTGACAAAATAGGCTGCATCGACCTCGACCCGGGCGATCCCGGAGAGACTGCCGTCCGCCGCATCGAGCCGACGGCTGAAACGCAGTCGCCAGTCTCCCGTGGCAGAGCTTTTCCAGGGATGGCTGATGGAAAGGGCATCACTGTGGCGCAGGGTTTGCTGTTCATCCGGGTCGGCGATATTTTCCCGCTCGTGGGCCCGCGTGCTGGCCACCAGGCTTCCGTCCGGCTTGACTACGCTGACGTCGAACACCAGGGACGGCGGCAGCAAGGCGCGCTGCTGGAGCTTGCGCAGGGGTTCAGGCTCACCCTCGGTCTCGAAGGTGTATTTGACCAGCTTGAGGGTCTGGTCGATTTCGTGAATGGCACGCAGCATCTGCGCTTCGTAAGTGGCGCCGATTTCCACGCTGGCCGCAGCCGCGCTCTGCTGGGCGCGAATCCGCTCAACCTTGATCAGGTACAGGGTCGCTGTCCAGATAGCCAGCAGCAGGAATACCGCCAGCAACGGAAACAGGATGTAGGCCTCCTTGGCCTGATCGAAAACCCGCCGGCCCAGGCTGGCCCCGGTGGCGGGCTCGGGCGCTGTGCAATCGGTGATGCCAGGGGCCAACCGCAATGTATCGGGCCGCTGGGTCGACATAGTGTGCTCCCTGCATTGTTCCACGACTCGAGGCTAGTGAAATCCTGCGCGGTTCCGGCTCCAGGGCGTGCTGCTCCTGATTGCCCGGGCCAGAATCGCGGATCTGCCAAGAACTATAGACCACAAAACCGGAGTGCCAATAAGTGCTGTTGCGCGGCGCCAGGCGTCAGGCCGGCCACGCCCGGCGCAGCGCACTCATACCGCATGCCTGACCTTGCGCTGCACCCATCGGGCTTCGTTCTGCAGTTCAAGCACTTGCCAGTGGAAGTGCTCCAGCGAAGCGCCATGCCCGACACTGATCAGGATGGCCTCTGGCAACGTCTGCTTGAGCAACTGATAGCATCGCGCTTCGTTGACCGCATCCAGGGCCGAGCTGCTCTCGTCGAGAAACAGCACTGCCGGACGGGCCAGCAGCGCCCTGACGAACGCGCAGCGTTGCTGCTCGCCGATGCTCAGGGTCTGCGCCCAGTCCCGCTCCTGGTCCAACTGATCCTCCAGGTGTTGCAGGCCGACTTGCTCCATGGCCTGGCGCAGCGCGGGGTCTTCGTCGTGGCGGGGGGGATTGGGATACCAAAGCGCCTCGCGCAGGCTGCCCAGCGGCAGGTAAGGCTTCTGCGACAGCGTCAGTGCGCGCTCGCGGTCATAACAACTGGAGCCGGACGCATGGTGCCAGAGCCCGGTAATGGTCCGGATCAGTGTGGATTTGCCGTAGCCGGAGGGGGCGCTGATCATCAGGCTGTCGCCGGGCTTGAGGGACAGGTTGAAGCCCTTGAACAACTGCCGGCCGTTCGGCAGCCAGATGTCCAGGTTCTTGATGTCGAGGCCGCTGGCCTGCTGTCCGAG
>Ga0209795_10001401_pt1 | contig 15173 bp, 10 predicted proteins | sample AgamicOrMarz_FD_187166 | JGI IMG/M metagenome (GOLD analysis project Ga0209795, IMG submission 187166) | Agave microbial communities from Guanajuato, Mexico - Or.Ma.rz (SPAdes) (version 2) | ecosystem: Host-associated > Plants > Phyllosphere > Phylloplane/Leaf | place: Guanajuato, Mexico...
AGGTCGCTCCACATGCCATGCAGGTGAATCGGGTGGGTCATCATGGTGTCGTTGATCAGCACGATGCGCAGGCGCTCGCCGTACTTGAGCAGCAGCGGCGCGGCATCGGAGAACTTCACACCGTTGAACGACCAGGCGAATTTCTCCATGTGTCCGGTCAGGTGCAGTTCGATCGTGCGGCCCGGATCGCGGCCGTCGGGGTCGGGGAAGGTGCTGCGCAGGTCCGAGTATGCAAGGACCTTGCGGCCGTTGTTGCGCAGACCGATTCCCGGGTCGTCGAGTTTTGCAGTGACGCCCATGGCCTGCATGTCCACCAGTGGGTTGTCCCGCTCGGTGTCGGGATGGGACCACGGAGCCATGCCGGCCATGGCTCCGTGGTCCATGCCGGCCATGTCGCCCATACCCTGCATCTGGCTATGGTCCATACCCTGCATTTGACTGTGATCCATGCCAGGCATGTCGGACATGGAGCCATGGTCCATGCCGCCCATTCCCATGTCGTCCATGGTGAGCAGCGGCCGTGGATCCAGCGCAGGCACCGGGGCCGAAAGCCCGGCCCTTGCCGCGAGGGTGCCACGGGCGAATCCGCTGCGGTCCATCGACTGGGCGAAGAGGGTGTAGACCTCTGCGGTGGGCTCGACGATGACATCGTAGGTTTCGGCTACGGCGATCCGCAGCTCATCGACGCTCACCGGTTGGACGTATTGGCCGTCGGCTGCTACCACGGTCATCTTCAGGCCGGGGATGCGCAGGTCGAAGTACGTCATGGACGAGCCGTTGATCAAGCGCAGGCGAAGCCGCTCGCCGGGCTTGAACAGGCCTGTCCAGTTCATATCCGGTGCCTGGCCGTTCATGAGGTAGGTGTAAGTGGCACCGCTGACATCGGCCAGGTCGGTGGGATTCATTTTCATCCCGGCCCACATCTTGCGATCGGCCACGGTAGCGCCCCAGCCTTTGCTGGCCACATCGTCGATGAAATCGCCGACGGTGCGTTTGTTGTAGTTGTAGTAGTCCGACTGCTTCTTGAGGGTGCGGATGACGTCGGCAGGGTTTTCGTCGGTCCAGTCGGTGAGCATCACCACATAGTCCCGCTCGTACTGGAAAGGCTCGGGCTCCCGGGCGTCGATCACCAGCGGGCCATATACCCCCGACTGTTCCTGGAAGCCGGAATGGCTGTGGTACCAGTAGGTGCCGTTCTGCCTGACCTTGAACTGATAGACATACTGGCCGTCGGGCTCGATCCCTTTGAAGCTCAGTCCCGGTACGCCGTCCATGTTGGCTGGCAGCAAAATGCCGTGCCAGTGGATGGAGGTGGTTTCCTTCAGGCGATTGCGGACTCGCAGGGTCACGGTATCGCCCTCGCGCCAGCGCAGGATCGGCCCAGGGATACCGCCGTTGATGGTCTGTGCGACCCGCGGATGGCCGGTGAAGTTGACCGAGCTGTCTCCGATGAACAGGTCGAACTCGGTGCCGCTCAGCACGTTGGGTTGGCCGGGACTGGTCACCGCCCAGACAGGCGGACGCCATAGTCCCAGGCCCCCCAGGATGCCGCCCGCGGTCAGGCCTTTGACGAAAGTTCGCCGGGAAGTCTTTGTTTGCATCGATGGAAGTCCGTCAGTCGATTCGCAGCAGGTTTGAAAAGACGATGACATAAGGCGGCGCGGGAGGTGATTACATTTCAGTCAGCTTGGCGCGGGCAGGGGGCACAGGTCAGAAGGATCTTTTGCATCGACGGGATATTCTGTAGCCTTGCCGGCTTCACGCTGTCCCGTGCCTGATTCAATTCACTTTCCCGGCGGTACCCGAGTGGTCCGGAGCCGGGTGTATACTCGACTTTCGCGCAAATGCGCCTGCAGGTCTTGCGAACATGACGCAGATTTCCGAACGCCTTCTGGTCCAGGCCCACCTCGATGCCAAGCAGCCCAAGCCGCTGAGCGCCGAGCAAGAGGCCTGGTACCGTGCCGCCATCGCCGCCGAGCTCAAGGCTCAGGATGCGGTGCTCGTCGCCCATTTCTACTGCGATCCGATCATCCAGGCCCTGGCCGAAGAGACCGGGGGGTGTGTGTCCGACTCCCTGGAAATGGCCCGCTTTGGCAACGCCCATCCGGCCAAGACCGTGGTAGTGGCCGGGGTCCGGTTCATGGGCGAAACCGCCAAGATCCTCAATCCCGAAAAGCGCGTCCTGATGCCGACGCTGGAAGCCACCTGCTCTCTCGACCTGGGATGCCCGGTGGACGAGTTCTCAGCGTTCTGCGACCAGCACCCGGAGCGTACGGTGGTGGTGTATGCCAACACCTCGGCGGCGGTCAAGGCCCGGGCCGATTGGGTCGTGACGTCCAGCTGCGCACTGGAAATCGTCGAGAGCCTGATGGACAACGGCGAGACGATCCTCTGGGGGCCGGACAAGCACCTGGGCACTTACATCCAACGCAAGACCGGCGCAGACATGCTGCTGTGGGACGGCGCCTGCATCGTCCATGAAGAGTTCAAGTCCAAGCAATTGGAAGACATGAAGGCGCTGTACCCGGACGCTGCGATCCTGGTGCACCCGGAGTCACCGTCCTCGGTCATCGAGCTGGCGGACGCCGTGGGTTCCACCAGCCAACTGATTGCCGCTGCCCAAAGCCTGCCGAACAAGACGCTGATCGTCGCGACCGACCGGGGCATCTTCTACAAGATGCAGCAGTTGTGCCCGGACAAGGTCTTCATCGAGGCCCCCACTGCCGGTAATGGCGCGGCCTGCCGCAGTTGCGCCCACTGCCCATGGATGGCGATGAATACCCTGGAGCGTACCCTCAAGAGCCTGCAGGAAGGCGCCAACGAGATCTTCGTCGACCCGGCGTTGATTCCCCAGGCCATTCGCCCGCTCAAGCGCATGCTGGACTTCACCCAGGCGGCGCGGATGAAGCTGGCGGGCAATGCCTGAGTCCTGATGTCCGTTCCCACGCTCCGCGTGGGAATGTTTCTACGGACGCTCCGCGTTCGGCTTTGGGACGCGGAGCGTCCTTGGCTGCATTCCCACGCAGAGCGTGGGAACGAGACGTGTGAATCACTTGGTCTTCTTGGGAATCCGCACCAACTGCGTCTCCGAATAGATGTCATGCCAGCTGCGCTTGCGCTTGTCGAACAACGACCAGATAAAGCCCAGCCCCACCGGCAGCCACGAAGCAATCGACACCACGAACCGTAACAGGGCCTGCCACAGGCTGATGGCGGTGCCGTCGGCATTCTGAACCCGGATGCCCCACACCTGCATGCCCAGGGTCTGGCCGTTGTGGGTCCAGAATTTCGCGAAGAAGCCAAACAGCACGAACAGCAGCACGGTGGACAGCAGCGGATCGCCATCCAGCGCACCGGCTTCGGTGAGGGCGCGCATTTTTTCTTCGCCGATGATGCTCATCTGGATCATTTTGTAGGCGCCGCTGGTGACGATCAGCAATGCGGTGCACAGCAGAAAGTCGTAGAACATCGCGGCCAGGCGACGGCCGAGGCCGACGGGAGGAAAGTCGCCTTGGGGACTGAGCAAATGTTTCGGCATGACGGCCTCGAACGAAAAAGAAGCCATTCTACGGATTTACGCCCATAAAAAAGCCCCTGATATCAATCAGGGGCTTTCGGGTCGAAGCTTAGGCTTCGGCGATAACTTCGTCAGCCTGCATGCCTTTCTGGCCCTGCACTGCAACGAAACTGACTTTCTGGCCTTCTTTCAGGCTCTTGAAGCCGTTGCCCTGAATGGCGCGGAAATGTACGAACAGATCCGGACCGCTTTCAGGAGTGATAAAACCAAAACCTTTTTCGTCGTTGAACCACTTGACGGTACCGTGCTGACGTTCAGCCATTTTCTTATTTCCTTTGACGCTTAAATTGATGACAGCCTCTTTCACATGAAAGAGTACTGGGGCTGGGTTGCAGGAAAGTAAGAGACGTCGAACGGGATGTAGCGAACTTCATAAGCTACTGCCCAGGTCACGATTCCAAGCGACCCATGCAAACACAGTGACCAAACTCTACGCCAACTACCAATGAAAAAACAACCCCCTCTGAAAGGCCCGTATTTCCTAAGCTTCCTGCCATTTGTGCGCTTTGCTGGCGCGGTCTTGGTCGATAGGCTGGTTCAATTGTTTGTCGATGTTATAAATTCCTTTCAATCAGGAATAAATGCACCTTTTTATGGCGGTTGCGTTACACATTAGTGCATGCATAACGCAAGCGCGTTACTTATAGAAACAGTCAATCAACCACGATAGTAGCGTTGTGGAACAAATGGCATTTTGCTTACAAGCAAAGGCACCTTTTTCCCACGAACAATGGCCCACACAGGCGTATCCAGCGCAACATAGGCACTGTCCAGGTAACCCATCGCCAAAGGGCCGCCCAAGGTCGGCCCGAAGCCTCCGCTGCAGACCGTACCAATGTTTTCGCCCGCTTCGTTGACGATTTCCGCGCCTTCGCGCACGGGCGTGCGTTCCTGGGGCAGCAGGCCGACGCGTTTACGGCGCACGCCGTTCTGTTGCTGGGCGAACACGGTTTCTGCACCGGGAAAGCCTCCCGCACGAGCGCCGTCGGCACGCCGGACTTTGGAGATGGCCCACAGCAGGCTGGCTTCGATGGGGGTGGTCTGGGTGTTCATGTCGTGGCCGTAGAGGCACAGGCCGGCTTCCAGACGCAGGGAATCCCGGGCGCCAAGGCCGATGGCGGCTACTTCAGGCTCGGCCAGCAGGGCGCGGGCGAGTTTTTCCGATTCGGCGGCAGGCACGGAGATTTCAAAACCGTCCTCGCCGGTGTAGCCCGAACGGCTGACAAAGCAGTCCACGCCCAGCAATGTGACACGCTGGAATTGCATGAAGGTCATTTTTGCCACGGCTGGCGCCAGGCGTGCCAGTACCGTGACGGCCGCAGGGCCTTGCAGGGCGAGCAGGGCGCGGGCTTCGAACAGCGGCTCGATGGTGCACTGATTGCCGATGTGGGCACGCAGGTGGGCGAGGTCCTGCTCCTTGCACGCCGCATTGACCACCAGGAACAGCTCGTCGTTACCGAGGTTGGCGACCATCAGGTCGTCGAGGATACCGCCGTTTTCGTTGGTGAACATGGCATAGCGCTGCATGCCCACCGGCAGGTCGATGATGTCCACCGGCACCAGGGTTTCCAGGGCCTTGGCGGCGCCTGCGCCGGTCAGGCGGATCTGGCCCATGTGGGACACGTCGAACAATCCTGCCTGATCGCGGGTGTGCTGGTGTTCCTTCATCACGCCCAACGGGTACTGCACGGGCATGTCATAGCCGGCGAAGGGCACCATGCGGGCGCCGAGTTCGAGGTGCAGTGCGTGCAGCGGGGTCTTCAACAGTGTTTCGGTGGACATATCGACTCCTGGAAAAATGAAGAGGGGCGCATCAGCATTCGATGATGTTGACCGCCAGGCCGCCGCGGGCGGTCTCTTTGTATTTGCTTTTCATGTCGGCGCCGGTCTGGCGCATGGTGCGGATGACTTTGTCGAGGGAGACGAAGTGATGGCCGTCGCCACGCATGGCCATGCGCACCGCGTTGATGGCTTTCACAGAGCCCATGGCATTGCGTTCAATGCAGGGCACCTGTACCAGGCCGCCGATGGGGTCGCAGGTCAGGCCGAGGTTGTGTTCCATGCCGATTTCAGCGGCGTTTTCCACCTGCTGCACCGTGCCGCCCAGCACTTCGCACAGAGCCCCGGCCGCCATGGAGCAGGCGACGCCGACTTCGCCCTGGCAACCGACTTCGGCGCCGGAGATCGAAGCGTTTTCTTTGTAGAGGATGCCAATGGCCGCGGCGGTCAGCAGGAAGCGCACCACCCCGTCCTCGTTGGCGCCGGGAATGAAGCGCATGTAGTAGTGCAATACGGCCGGGATGATCCCCGCCGCGCCGTTGGTGGGCGCGGTGACGACGCGTCCGCCAAAGGCGTTTTCTTCGTTGACGGCCAGGGCATAGAGGTTGACCCAGTCCAGCACCGACAGCGGATCGCGCAACGAGGCTTCCGGGTTCTTGCACAACTGGCGATGCAGTGCTGCCGCCCGGCGCTTGACCTTCAACCCGCCCGGCAGGATGCCTTCGTTGCGGCATCCGGCGGCTACGCAATCCTGCATCACCTGCCAGATCTTCAGCAGTCCGGCACGGGTCTCGGCTTCGGGGCGCCAGGCGCTTTCATTGGTCAGCATCACCTGGCTGATGGACAAGTCATAGGTGCTGCAATGTCCCAGCAGGTCCTTGGCGCTTTTGAACGGGAAGGTCAGGGGCGTGGCGTCTTCGACGATGCGGTCGGCGCCAGCGGCGTCTTCATCGACGACGAAACCGCCGCCCACCGAGTAATACTCGCGACTGCGCACTTGCAGGCCCGCACCATCGAAGGCGCGGAAAATCATGCCATTTGGATGGAAGGGCAGCGGCTTGCGAATCATCGCCAGGTGCAGTTTTTCGTTGAATTCGATGGCGTGCTGGCCAAGCAGGTTCAGGCGACCGTTGCTGCGGATGTCTTGCAGGCGCGCAGTGACGGTTTCGGTGTCCACGGTATCCGGGTGTTCACCTTCCAGGCCCAGCAATACAGCCTTGTCACTGCCGTGGCCCTTGCCGGTGGCGCCGAGGGAGCCGTAGAGCTCTACCTTGACGCTGGTGATGGTTTCGAGCAGGTCATCACGGCGCAGCCCTTCGACGAAACGGGCGGCGGCACGCATCGGGCCGACCGTATGGGAGCTGGAAGGGCCGATACCGATCTTGAACAGGTCGAACACGCTTAACGACATGGTGTTTCTCCGGTTTCTTTTTATGGGATCGAGTTATCAAGGTGTGGCGCCGCATCCGTTGTGGGAGCGAGCCTGCTCGCGATAGCGGGGTGTCAGTCAACACATCTGTCGGCCGTCACACCGCTATCGCGAGCAGGCTCGCTCCCACAGGGGGAAGCGGCGTTTGTTGAGAGAGGGGCGGGCAATCCCGCCCCTCCTACAGGTCAAGCGTAGCTTTCGATCGACGGGCAGGCGCAGACCAGGTTGCGGTCGCCGAACACGTTGTCGACCCGGCCAACCGGTGGCCAGTACTTGCCTTCGATCAACGACGCCACCGGATAAACCGCTTGTTCGCGGCTGTAGGGGTGGGTCCAATCGCCGACAAGTTCCGCCGCCGTGTGCGGGGCATTTTTCAGCGGGTTGTCGTCCTTGTCGAGGCTACCGTTTTCCACTGCGCGGATTTCTTCGCGGATGCAGATCATGGCTTCGCAGAAACGGTCCAGTTCTTCCTTGGATTCACTTTCGGTCGGCTCGATCATCAGCGTGCCGGCCACCGGGAACGACATGGTCGGGGCGTGGAAGCCGAAGTCGATCAGGCGCTTGGCCACGTCATCGACGCTGATGCCGCTGCTGTCCTTGAGTGGGCGCAGGTCGAGGATGCACTCGTGGGCCACCAGGCCGTTGCTGCCGGTGTAGAGCACCGGATAGTGCTCTTCCAGGCGACGGGCGATGTAGTTGGCATTGAGGATCGCCAGCTGCGAGGCGCGCTTGAGGCCCGCGCCGCCCATCATGCGGATGTACATCCAGGTGATCGGCAGGATGCTGGCGCTGCCGAACGGCGCCGCGCACACCGCGCCTTCCTTGCGTTCCATGTTGGCGTGGCCGGGCAGGAAGGGTGCGAGGTGCGACTTGACGCCGATCGGACCGACACCCGGGCCGCCACCGCCGTGGGGAATGCAGAAGGTCTTGTGCAGATTCAGGTGCGACACGTCGCCGCCGAACTTGCCCGGGGCGCAGAGGCCGACCATGGCGTTCATGTTGGCGCCGTCGATGTACACCTGGCCGCCGTTGTCATGAATGATGCCGCAGATTTCGCGGATGCCTTCCTCGAATACGCCGTGGGTGGACGGGTAAGTGATCATCAGCGCGGCGAGGTGTTCGCGGTGCTCGATGGCCTTGGCCCGCAGGTCTTCGATGTCGACGTTGCCACGGGCATCGCAGGCGGTCACGACGACGCGCATGCCGGCCATGTTGGCGGTGGCCGGGTTGGTGCCGTGGGCCGAGGAAGGAATCAGGCAGATGTCGCGACGCGCTTCACCACGGCTCTGGTGATAGGCACGGATCGCCAGCAGGCCGGCGTATTCACCCTGGGAACCGGCGTTGGGTTGCAGCGACACCGCGTCGTAACCGGTGGCGGCGCAAAGCATGGCTTCCAGTTCATCGGTCAACTGCTGGTAACCGGCGCTCTGCTCGGCTGGGGCGAATGGGTGCAGGGCACCGAATTCGGCCCAGGTCACCGGGATCATTTCGCTGGCGGCGTTGAGTTTCATGGTGCAGGAGCCCAGCGGGATCATGGTGCGATCCAGGGCCAGGTCCTTGTCGGCGAGCTTGCGCAGGTAGCGCATCAGCTCGGTTTCGGAGTGGTAGCGGTTGAACACTGGATGGCTGAGGATCGCCGATTGGCGTTGCAGGGAGGCCGGAATGCGGCTCTGCACGCTGGCGGCCAGCGCAGCGAAGTCTGGCAAGGCCTTGCCATCGGCAAACAGCGTCCACAGGGTCTCGACGTCGGCCTGGCCAGTGGTTTCGTCCAGGGACAGGCCCAGGCGTTCAGTGTCCACCACGCGCAGGTTGATGCGCTGGGCGCGGGCCTTGTCGTGCAGGACGGCGGTTTGCGCGCCGGTGTGCAGGGTCAGGGTGTCGAAGAAGCTGTCTTGCTCGACGTTCAAGCCCAACGCGCCCAGGCCCTTGGCAAGGATCGCGGTCAGGTGATGGATGCGGTTGGCGATTTGCACCAGGCCCTTTGGCCCGTGGTACACGGCGTACATGCTGGCGATGTTCGCCAGCAGCACCTGGGCGGTGCAGATGTTGCTGGTGGCTTTCTCACGGCGGATATGTTGCTCGCGGGTCTGCATCGCCAGGCGCAGGGCTGGCTTGCCGAAACGGTCCACGGAAACACCTACCAGACGGCCCGGCATGTCGCGCTTGAAGGCGTCCTTGGTGGAGAAGTAGGCCGCGTGCGGGCCGCCGAAGCCTAGCGGTACGCCGAAGCGCTGGGCGCTGCCAATGGCCACGTCGGCGCCGAATTCACCCGGCGCGCTCAACACGGTCAAGGCCAGCAGGTCTGCCGCGACCGCTACCAGGGCGTTGGCGGCATGGAAACGTTCGGTCAGTTCGCGGTAGTCGAACAGGTCACCGTTGCTGGCCGGGTATTGCAGCAATGCGCCGAAGAAGGCGCTGACGTCGCTCAGCTCGCGCTCGTCGCCCACCACCACATCGATGCCCAGGGGCTCGGCACGGGTGCGCAGCACGTCGAGGGTCTGGGGGTGACAATGGCGTGAAGCGAAGAACGCATTGCTGCCCTTGTTCTTGCTCAGGCGCTTGCAGAAGGTCATGGCTTCGGCTGCAGCGGTGGCTTCGTCCAGCAGGGAAGCGTTGGCGATCGGCAGGCCGGTGAGGTCGCTGATCAGCGTCTGGAAATTCAGCAGTGCTTCGAGACGACCCTGGGAAATCTCCGGTTGGTACGGGGTATAGGCGGTGTACCAGGCCGGGTTTTCCAGCAGGTTGCGCAGGATCGGCGCCGGCGTATGGCAGTTGTAGTAGCCCTGGCCGATGTAGGTCTTGTACAACTGGTTCTTGCCGGCGATGGCCTTGATCGAAGCCATTGCATCGGCTTCGCTCTGGCCGTCACCCATGTCCAGCACGCTGGTGCCCTTGATACTTTCAGGGATGACGCTAGCGCTCAGGGCTTCCAGGGAGTCGTAGCCCAGGCGTTCGAGCATGGCTTGCTCGTCGCTGGCACGGGGACCAATGTGGCGTGCGATGAATTCGTTGGCGGTGCCCAGATTAACGGTCATGTAGCGCTCCTCAGGCTTCGGCGTTGGCTTTGATCAGGCGGTCGTAGGCGTCCTGATCCAGCAGTTGGCCAACTTCAGCGGCATTGGTTGGCTTGAAACGGAAGAACCAGCCTTCGCCCAGCGGATCTTCGTTGACCAGTTCAGGATTGCTTTCCAGGGCCGGGTTGACTTCCAGCACCTCACCATCGAGGGGCATGTAGACACCGCTGGCGGCTTTCACCGATTCCACGGTAGAGGCTTCGTCACCCTTGGCGTAGGTTTGCAGTTCCGGTAACTGAACATAGACCACATCGCCCAAGGCGTTCTGTGCAAACGCGGTAATGCCGACCGTAACGCTGCCATCGGCTTCGGCGCGCAGCCATTCGTGATCTTCAGTGAAACGCAACTCGCTCATGGAAACTCCTGGGGCCAGACTCGTCTGGTGGACGCGATGAAAGGCGCGGGGCTTGGCCCGGCCGAATGGAATACCCTTAGCAAGAATGCGGCCAATGTTTATAAGCGCTTATAGATCAATGGTTTATGGGCGTCGATGGTGAGTTGGGGAACGGCGACTGTAGCGAAATCGCTACAGCTTGAGGGCCGGATAAAATCGTTGTGTGATCAAAGCCTTATCTGGCGCTGCTTGGGATGGTGCGTAGCGATATCGTTCCACTGTAGCGCTTTCAGTACAGGTGGAGGTCGTTTTTGGCATTTATCTGACGCAACATCGAACCCTGTGGGAGCCGAGCTTGCTCGCGATGAGGGAGTAACAGGCAGCATTTATGTCACTGTTACACCGCTATCGCGAGCAAGCTCGGCTCCCACAGGGGGCGGTGGTGCATCGAAGGCTACGCCTTCCCGGAAATCCCGTACTTGCGCAACCGATGGGCAATCGCCGTGTGAGAGGTTTGCAGGCGGCTGGCGAGCTGGCGGGTGGAGGGGTAGTTCACGTAGAGGCTTTCGAGGAGGTTTTTCTCAAAGGTTTCCACGGCCTGTTCCAGGCTTTCGACTTCCACATCGCCCTGGCGGGCGACGGAGGTGCCGGCGATGTCCAGGTCGCCGATGTCCACCAGGCTGCTTTCGCAGATGGCGGCGGCGCGGAAGATCACGTTTTGCAACTGTCGCACGTTGCCCGGCCAACGATTGCCCAGCAGCGCCGGATAAGTACCGGGTGCCAGACGGCAGACCGGGCGCTGGATCTGCGCACAGGCCTGCTGCATGAAATAACGCGCCAGCAGCAGGATATCCTGGCCGCGCTCACGCAACGGCGGAACTTCGACGTTAAGCACGTTCAGGCGGTAGAACAGGTCTTCGCGGAACGAACCTTCGCTGACCATTTTCTCCAGGTTGCGGTGGGTGGCGCTGAGGATCCGCACGTTGACCTTGATTTCCCGGTCGCCGCCGACCCGGCGAAAACTGCCGTCGTTCAGGAAACGCAGCAGCTTGGCTTGCAGGTACGGCGACATTTCGCCGATTTCGTCCAGGAACACCGTGCCTTGGTTTGCCAACTCCATCAGCCCTGGCTTGCCGCCCCGTTGCGCGCCGGTGAAGGCTCCGGGGGCATAGCCGAACAGCTCGCTCTCGGCCAGGTTCTCCGGCAGTGCGGCACAGTTGAGGGCGAGGAACGGAGCGCCGTGGCGCGCACTGATGGCGTGGCAAGCGCGGGCCACCAGCTCCTTGCCGGTGCCAGTTTCGCCCTGGATCAACAGCGGTGCATCCAGGGCTGCCACCCGCTGGGCCCGGGCCTTGAGGGTCCGGATCGCCGGGGATTCGCCCAGCAGCGCGTCAAAGCCTTCGGCATGGTCGTGGTGCAGCGCTGACAGGCGTTCACCGATACGGTTCGGCTGATAGAGCGTCAGCAACGCACCGGCGTCGGTGATGGGGGTTGCGTCCAGCAGCAATGTCTGGCCATTGAGGGTGACTTCCCGCAGCGGCATGCGGAAACCGTTTTCCAGCAGGGCACCCAGCAGCGCTTCGTCACCGAACAGCCCGGCCACGCTTTCGCCAGTCGGCTCACGACCGTACAGGGCGATCAGCGCCGGATTGGCCAACAACACGTTGCCGGCGCTGTCCAGGGCCAGCACCGGGTCGGTCATGGCGGCCAGCAAGGCGTCTAGCTGCAGATGCCGGCGCTGGCCCGGCAGGATGTCCACCACGGTGACCGCTTGCACGCCCCGTACGCTGAACAACGCCTCGCGCAACTCGTCCAGCACTTGCGGACTCAGGGTCGGCGCATCGATGTAGACGTTGGGCGGCACCATCTCCACCGCATCCAGATTGAGATTGCGTCCACCGAGCAACGCCAGGACTTCCTGGGTAATACCGACGCGGTCGATGAAGCTGACGTGGATACGCATGGTGCGGTTTCGGGTTCTGGATTACGGAGGGTGGCAAGTATGCCTTGGGGCGGGCTTTTGGTGAAATCCTGGTGCAGTATTCGAGGCTGTACGCAAACCCCTGTGGGAGCGAGCTTGCTCGCGATAGCGGTCTGACTTTCAACATCAATGTCAACTGACACACCGCTATCGCGAGCAGGCTCGCTCCCACAAAGGCCCCGGGCTTACAATCCCACATCCCACTCCGGAGGCTCGGGAAACTTCTCCACGAGGAAATCCACCAGGCTGCGCAGTGCCGACGGCATGTGCTTGCGTGAGGCGTACACCGCGTACATGTTCATCCGCCGGGGTTCGGCGTGGGGCAGCAGGCGGATCAGCTCGCCGCGCTTGATGTGGGCGCCAGCCTGGAAGCTGGGCAGCATGGCGATGCCGGCGCCGGCCATGGTCGCTCTCAGCAGGGTACTGGCCTCATTGGCGGTGATGTTGCCTTGCACCGGCACTGAAACCTGCTCGCCGTCCTGTTCGAAATGCCACAGGCTCTTGCCGACGTAGGAGTGGGTCAGGCAGTTATGTCGGCTCAAGTCCTCCACCCGTTGCGGTGTCGGGTGTTCGCGCAGGTAATCGGGCGAGGCGCAGATCACCGAGCGGCACACGGTAAGACGCCGGGCGATCAGGCTCGGGTCCAGGTCGTTGCTCATGCGGATCGCCAGGTCGATACGCTCATCCACCAGATTGACGGTGCGATCAAGCATCTGCAGGTCCACGCTTACCCCGGGGTAGCGCTTGACGTACTCCGCCATGGCGGCCGCCAGTTGCGTCTGGCCGAACGAGGTGCTGGCGCTGATGCGCAGCATGCCCCGTGGCGCGTCGTCCGGGGTACTGACCGCTGCTTGCATGTCGCCGGACAACTCCAGCATCTGCCGACAACGCGGCAGGATCTCCGTACCGGCGGCCGTCAGGCTCAGCTTGCGCGTAGTGCGGTGCATCAACCGGGCGCCGACCCAGTCCTCCAACTCCGCCAGATACCGCGACACCACTGGCCGGGACAGGTCCAAGTGCTCGGCCGCCGCCGATTGGCTGCCCAGGTCCACCACCGTGACGAACACTCGCATTGCTTGGAGACGATCCATGATTTGCCCGCTTTCAGAAACAAACTATGTTCGAGCATCGCATTTTTTGGAACTTGTCAGGTAACTAAGCTGGGTTCATCGGCATCGCTGACATTTCAAGCTTCGTTAACCACTGGAGAACACCATGAGCAAAATCGCAATCATCGGCGCCACCGGGCGTGCCGGCAGCCAGCTGTTGGAAGAAGCCCTGCGTCGCGGCCACAGCGTGACGGCCATCGCCCGAAACACGGCGAAGATCGACGGCCGGGCCGGGGTGGTCAGCAAGCAGCTGGACGTGTTGGACAGCGAGGCGTTGATCGAGGCGATCACTGGTCACGACGTTGTGATCAGCGCTGCGCATTTCTCCACCGTGCCGGCCGACAAAGTCATCGCGCCGGTGAAGGCCGCCGGGGTCAAGCGCTTGCTGGTGGTGGGCGGGGCCGGTTCGTTGTTGCTGCCGGATAACAGCCGGGTGATCGACAGCGACGGTTTCCCCGAGGAATACCTCGCCGAAGCCACGGCGGGGGCGTTGTTCCTGGATGTGCTGCGCAAGGAACCGGAGCTGGACTGGACCTTCCTGTCGCCGTCGGCGGAATTCGTCGAAACCGAGCGCACCGGTCGGTTCCGTGTCGGTAAGGATCACCTGTTGTTCGACGACGCCGGGCGCAGCTGGATCAGTTTCGCCGACTACGCCATTGCGTTGATCGATGAAGTGGAAACGCCGCGGTTCTCGCGCACGCGGTATACCGTGGGCTACTGATTCGACCCCATCGCGAGCAGGCTCGCTCCCACAATTTCATCGGTGATTGCAGATACTGCGATCATCCATATCCCCTTGTGGGAGCGAGCCTGCTCGCGATGGCGGTGTTACATACAGCATCGCCGCAAACTGATCCACCGCTAATCGCGAGCAGGCTCACTCCCACAGGGATTCTCAAAACTCAGGTATGAAGCCTCACCCAAACGCTCACCAATACCGTCGCGGCCATCAGCCAGGCCACTGCCGCCACGGCCAGTGACGCCTCCAGGCGCAGGCGGTCGACCATCACATACAGCGTCGCCAGGTACACGAAATACGGAATGATCGACCACATGCCAAAGACGATAGTGGTCTTCAGGTCGTCCACCGAACGGCCCTTGCCGACGATGTAATGGGCGATGAGAGCAAAGGTCGGGAACAGCGGCACCAGCCCGGCGATGTAATAATTCCTGGTCTTGGCGAGCATCGCCAGGATCACCACCACGGCTGCTCCAAGCGCCGCCTTGAAAATCAGGTCCACAGGTTCACCGTCCCCGGTTAATGGCTCAGGCCATATTTTTTGACTTTGTCGAACAGCGTGGTCTTGGCCATGCCCAGTTCCTGGCTGGCCTGGGTCAGGTTGCCACCGCTGCGTTGCAAGGCGTCCACCAGCAGATTGCGCTCGAAGGCCTCCACCGCCTCGGCGAAGCTCAGGCCCTGGTTGCCGGAGCTGGTGCCGGATTTCTTGAAAGCCGGCAGCCCGAGGGCGTAGCGTTCGGCGACGTTGCGCAGTTCCCGCACGTTGCCAGGCCAGTCGTGGCTCATCAGGTTCGACAGGGTCTGGTTGTCCAGCTGCGGCACCGTGCGGTCGAAGCGCAACGAGGATTGTTGGAGAAAGTGCTCGAACAACTGCAGGATGTCTTCGCGCCGCTCGCGCAAGGGTGGGAGCTCCAGCGTCACCACGTTGAGACGGTAATACAAGTCGCTGCGAAACTGCCCGGCCCGGCCCAGTTCGTCCAGGTCGGATTTGGTGGCGGCGATCACCCGGCAATCCACGGCCACGCTCTGGTTCGATCCCAGGCGTTCGAGGGTGCGCTCCTGCAACACCCGCAGCAGTTTGATCTGCAAGGGCAGGGGCATGCTTTCCACTTCATCGAGAAACAGCGTGCCGCCATCGGCGTGCTCGATCT
>Ga0209795_10001402_pt1 | contig 15171 bp, 18 predicted proteins | sample AgamicOrMarz_FD_187166 | JGI IMG/M metagenome (GOLD analysis project Ga0209795, IMG submission 187166) | Agave microbial communities from Guanajuato, Mexico - Or.Ma.rz (SPAdes) (version 2) | ecosystem: Host-associated > Plants > Phyllosphere > Phylloplane/Leaf | place: Guanajuato, Mexico...
TTAGAAGGGTTAGATTTTGTTGCATTAAACGGTGGACCTCACTTTATATTTACAGAAGCAATTTCATTCATCGTTCATTGTGACTCCCAAGAAGAAATAGATTATTATTGGGAAAAATTATCAAAGGATGGAGATAAAAATGCACAAGCATGTGGTTGGTTAAAAGATCAATTTGGCGTATCTTGGCAAATTGTTCCAACCATTTTACCTAAACTATTAAATGACTCCAATCTAGAAAAATCTGAACGAGTAATGAAAGCAGTTCTCCAAACTAAGAATAAAATCAATCTAAACAACTTAATTGAAGCATATGATGGAAACCCCTCTTCGAATTAGAATAGGGGTTTTAATAATAAATTACATTTCCCTAAGGTTCCTATTACTTCTCATTAAGTCCAAAAAGAGATAAAATAAACCTATCTAAATTGTATTTTTTGAAATTAATGGAGGTATTTTCTTTTGAGTAACGAAAATCAATCAATGTATGATTATATAGGGAAAGAAAAATTAGAAGAGCTCGTGGATACTTTTTATTCTTATGTTTCAAAGCATGAGAGGCTGTCACCAATATTTCCAGGTGACTGGGAGGAAACAGCACGTAAACAAAAGCTATTTTTAACACAGTTTTTAGGTGGACCACAATATTATAGTATGGAACGTGGTCATCCAAGAATGCGCGCGCGTCATTTGCCTTTTCCAATTACAATTGAATTAGCTCATGACTGGTTAGATTGTATGGGAAAAGCGATGGATGATGTCGATTTAGATGAAGAAATTAAAGAGCCATTATTACAGCATTTAAGAAATGTTGCGTACCATATGGTGAACCAAGAATAATCTTTAGGGGATATATTATGAGTGAGAGGTCAATTATTTTATTTGATGGTGAATGTATTTTATGCAATGGGGCTGTTCAATTTATTATTAAACATGACCAAAAAGGTTATTTTCATTTTGCAGCACTACAATCCACATTCGGAGAAAATCTTAAGAAGGATCACCCCGAACTTGGTTCAATCGATTCAATTATTCTTGTACAAAATGGAAAAATAAAAATTGAATCATCAGCTGCACTTTCTATTGCAAAAAATTTAAAAGGTTGGCCAAAATTTTTCTATGCCTTTATCATAATCCCATCAACAATACGTGACTATTTATATAGACTGATCGCAAGAAATCGTTTTAGATTCTTTGGAAAAAACGAATCGTGTATGATCCCATCAAAAGAAATTAGGGATAGATTTTATTTATAAAAGTCCTCTTCAATTGAAATAACCACAAGGTTAATATTTCCCCTTGTGGTTATTTTTTAGTACCCGAATTAACTTTTTATTAGAAATCTTGTTAAAGCAAGCCCTAAAAATCCCACACCCATTCCAATTAGCCAACCTGAATGAGGTTCATGTAATAAACTACCAATTCCTCCACCTAAAAACATACAGCCTACAAACACGATGCCTCCAATACCAGCGCCTCTATTACTCAATATCGGACCATCCTCTCCAAATAAATATTTCCTATCTATTTGCGATTAGATATCTTTTTGTATTTCTTTATTTTTTATTTAACTTTTCCCTAAAAAATTCCAGTAATATTTTCTAATTTACATATTTATTAGAATTTTATTACTATTTAACAACATATTTTATATAATACTATTAGACGTTAAGAATTTTTTTGAAATCATATATACATTCTTAATTGCATTTTTTAACGTCAAACAATTATGTAAAATCTTACCCGGAGCGTGATTAAATTTGCAGAAGCACAGACGTAGAAACACACCAGCATTTACTGTTTTAGCTTACTTTACATTAGTTGCAGGAGTATTTTTATTTTGTATCGGACTTTATAATGCAGATATGGAATTAAACGAAAAAGGTTATTATATTGCAGTTATGCTATTAGTAGCAGTAGGCTCAATTTTAACTCAGAAGGTTGTTCGTGATAATGCCGAAGATGATGATATTATCGCGGATCAAGAAGTTCAATTAAAGATGAAGTTAGATAGCTCAACAAAGAAAGAAACAACTAATTTATAAAAACAAAAAGGGATCACAAAAAGTACTTTGACTTTTGTGATCCCCTTTTTTATGATAATAAAGTTTTTATTCCCAAACTCGTTTTAATTTAAAGAATTCTTGAATATAGCCATAAAGTGAAACTGGCGACATAATCATTTGATAACATAATAGGAAGAATAGAAATCCTATACGATTATTTCTTATTCTTAAATTTAAATTACGGAAAACATAGTTTTTCTGGTAAAAATAAAGGATTGAATAGCTAATAAATGTTAATGGGAGAACTAATAAAGTCATTGGACCAACTATAATGTTGATTCCAAAAAACGCTAAAATCAGTCCAGGAATCCAACATAAAGTGTAAATAAGATCTAAGTAAACCATCATGAGATTAATACCGGTTAAATACTTCGTATAAACTTGTGGTTGTTGCCACGGTTTTATTTCAATCAGTCCTTCAACCATACCTCTTGCCCATCTTGATCTTTGTTTAGCAAAATGACCAAAGGTTGTAGGAGCATCTGTAAATGCTACTGCTAATGGTTCGAAGTATACCTTCCATTGCTTTTGTAAAAGTCTCCATGTTAAAACGATATCTTCTCCAATAGCATCTGGCCAACCTTTAACTTCTTTTACACAATCAGTTTTATATAAACTAAACGCCCCTTGTGCAACAAGTGTTCCTTGATATAATCCCTGTAGCCTTTTTATTGACGCAATTCCTAAGAAGTAGTCCCACTCTTGAATCTTAGTCCAAAATGTTTCACGACTATTACGAACTAACATTGAGCCAGCAACAGCACTAACATCAGAAGGGCTACTTTTTATTCTTGAAACTAAGTATCTTATTGCAGAAGGATGAATTAATGTATCTGCATCTAATGTAATGACATATGGTGTTTTTACATACTCCAAGCCTAAATTAAGTGCATGAAACTTACCTGGTTTTGGTTGATGTAATAAAGTAATATTTGAATTTAACTCTTTTTTCGCCCTCATTACTTCACGATCTGTACCATCAGTTGAATTATTATTAATTACGATAACGTTTATTTCACCAGTATAGTCTTGAACTGAAATATATTTTAACGTATTAAAAATAGCGCCTTCTTCATTATACGCAGCCACTAATACAGTTACCGAATCACTTGGAAATTCATTTTTAAAATTCGGTTGTTTATCGAGTAGTAAACTTATGACTAAAAACGTGCTCATATAGCCTGGTATATAAGCAATACCGCTTATTATGAAAATTGCTACTGGCGTAGTAACAACATCAGATAAATCCTTGACCCAAGGAATTGATAAATAAATTGAAAAAAGTAACCAAGAAAATGAAATAAAATGGCTAAACCAAAATTTCTTATTTACTGTTAAATAGTATCGGTTTCCTTTTTTTTGTATAGGAGACAAGTTTGGTTTCAATAGCCTTACCCCTTTTTTTAAAATAAAATCGATAAACAACATTATATCACTATAATTTACAATAATATCCTAGCAACTTATGGAAAAAATGAATTAATGACAAAATAAAAAAGAACTGAAATTCTATCAGTTCTTGATCTAGCCAATATTATTTTTTAAAAGATAATCCTTTCACTTCCAATGCATTTTTAATTGTCAAAATCGCCTTAGGTCCCATCCCATGTAATTTTAATACTTCTGCTTCACTTAATTGTGTGAATTGCTCCAAATGTAAGTAACCTGCTGAAGTTAATGCTCTAATAGCAGGTTTAGCTAATCCATTTGGTAGTGAATTTTCACTCATTTTAAATCCCCTCCTTTTTAAAATTTTTATCAAGCCAATTGATTATGTCGTTTTTCATACTACTTGTGATCGTATGATTTACATCCTTATATTTGAGAAAATCTATATAAGAATGATGTTTTGTTGTTAAGAAATCGAGTTGCCCTCCAATTGGAATAACTAAATCCTGTTCGCCGTGTAAGAATAAAACAGGCTTTCTTATTGTACAATCTTTAAATTTGGGATCATATTTGACAAACGTTTCCAATTCACTTTCATTTAATGGGTCTCTTCTATCTTTTTTACGAAAATCCTTCTCAGAATAAATATAAGAACTTGATCCATTAATATTAATTAATCCGGCATAACAATTATTTGAAAAAACATTCCACTTGCAATAAAAACACCCATTGAACTTCCTAAAGGATTGTATTTTCTTTTTGTAAACAAAACTAATCTATCATTTCATCTTCTTCATCAATTGATTCAAATATCGTTTTCCAAAAATAAGTTTGTAAAATCTCTTGATCGAAATGGTTATTCAGAGCTTGTCTCGAATCATGGTATTTAATTTCGGGAATAACAACTTTATATCCTAATTCAGATAGCTCTTTACCAAGTTGTATTTGTGATTCAATCGTTGAACCCCAGCCATGAAACATGATGATTGTTTCTTTCCTACTAATTATATTTGGGGTTATTTCATAATAATTAATCATTTTTCCCACCTAAATTTCTTTATTTTCTATCGTAATATTAAATCATTCTAATAATAACAAAATTATTTGAATTTTGAATTGCCATATTTAAGAAAATGCTATAAAATACTTATGTTTGTATACAATGATATTATCTTTAAAATAAATTTTTGCCTATTTACTTCACGCGGAAAAATCGAGGATGTGTATGATCAATGGTTCAACATTTAAACTTAATAATTAGTCACTATGGTTATTTAGGCATCATTTTAGCATTAATAGGAGGCATTATTGGATTACCACTACCAGATGAAATTCTTTTAGTTTACATAGGTTATAATGTATTTCTAGGTAGATTGTTATATTTACCTTCAATAGCTTGTGCCATTATTGGAATCATTTGTGGAATCTCATTAAGTTATTTACTTGGATACATATTTGGTTTACCTTTACTTAATAAATATGGACCAAAAGTTCATATTACAGAGAAAAAAATTGAAATGACAAAAAGCTTATTTACAAAATTTGGACCATATATTCTTATAATAGGATTTTTTATTCCCGGAGTCAGGCATTTAACTGCTTATTTTGCTGCCATTAATAAATATTCTTATAGAAAATTTGCAACATTTGCATTTATTGGAGCAATCCTTTGGGGATTTACTTTTATAACATTAGGAAAAATTTTTGGTGAAGAATGGGATAAAGTGGCGTCTATTTTTGCAAAGTATAGTTTAGTCATATTTCCAACTGCCTTATTGCTTGCGATCGTATTCTTTTTCCTATATAGAAAACGATTAACTACAAATTAGAGTTGGTTTTAGAATTCTTAACTATTAGAAAGACGAGACAGTGTGTTTCGTCTTTTTTTTGTTGAAAATGAGTATGTCAATTATACGTGAATAGTGGCCTGCAAATAAATTCTGAAAATCGCAATTAAAATTAAAAATCCCCCATACCCGTTAAGGTATTATAGCTAAAAATCATATAATAGTTGATCCTTTCAAAAGGAAAACTAGCAAATATACTCTAAAATCGATTAAAAACTTGATAAAAAGCTTCTAATCCACTAAAAAACAACGAGCATTTCATATCAAAATAAATTGAGCTGTTGAGATACCCTTCACGTAAGTACGTTCTTTTATTATTTTTAAAAATAAAAAGAGGGCGCCTATTTATCAGTTAATCTGACAGATAAGACAGCCCTTTTTTACTTAATTATTTAGCAACTTCTTCTACAATTGCAATGACCATTTCAGCAGTTTTTACTAACTCTTTAATTGGCATTCTTTCATTTGTAGTGTGGATTTCTTCATAACCGATTGCTAAGTTTACAATTGGGAAACCGTGACCTGCGAATACGTTCGCGTCAGATCCTCCACCACTTTGTTGTAATGCAGGAGTACGTCCAATTTTTTCTGCTGCACGTTTTGCAACTTCAACAACGTGGTCTCCTTCACCAAATTTAAATCCTGGGTACATAATTTGAACTTCTACTTCAGCACGTCCACCCATTTCAGTAGCTGCTTCTTCAAAAGCAGCTTTCATTTTAGCTACTTGAGCTTCCATTTTTTCACCGATTAATGAACGGGCTTCAGCTAAAATATTCACTTGATCACATACGATATTTGTTGCACTTCCACCTTCGAAACGTCCGATATTAGCAGTCGTTTCTTCGTCGATTCGACCAAGTGGCATTCTTGCAATTGCTTTTGAAGCAATCGTAATCGCTGAAACGCCTTTTTCAGGTGCAACACCTGCATGTGCTGTTTTACCATAAATAGTCGCAATTACTTTAGCTTGAGTTGGAGCTGCTACGATAATGTTACCTACTTCTTCATCGCTATCTAATGCATATCCAAATTTAGTAGTGATTAATTTTGGATCCATTGCTTTAGCACCATGTAATCCAGATTCTTCACCAACTGAGATAATGAATTGGATTTCACCATGCTCAATATTTTGTTCTTTAATGATTTTTACAGCTTCTAAAAATGCTGCGATACCAGCTTTATCATCTGCACCTAGAATTGTAGTTCCGTCAGTAACGATATATCCATCTTTGATTGATGGCTTGATTCCTTTACCTGGAGTTACTGTATCCATATGACAAGAGAAGAAAATACCGTCAACGCCTTCTTTAGTAGCAGGAATTGTAGCAACAATATTTCCAGCACCGTGACCTGTAACACCCATCGTGTCGTCTTCAAAAACATTCATTCCAAGGGCTTCTAATTTTTGTTTTAAAACCTTTGCAATTTCAGCTTCAAACTTAGTTTCAGAGTCTACTTGTACTAATTCTAAAAATTCTTCAACTATACGTTGTTCATTAATCATTTGTGTCATGCCTCCATATTGAATATGTAAAAAAATGTCTACAAAGGTATATTACCATGTTTTTTTGCTGGGCGCTTTTCAATTTTGTTTTTTAATACTTCTAATGATTGAATAAGCTTTTTTCTAGTCATCCTTGGATCAATAACATCGTCAACTAAACCGTATTTTGCAGCAACATAAGGATTAGAAAATTTCTCTTTATATTGATCCATCCATTCTGATCTTAACTCATCTGGTCGATTACTTTGAGAGATTTCTTTTCCGTATAATATATTTACAGCACCTGCAGCACCCATTACAGCGATTTCAGCGTTTGGCCATGCAAATACTAAATCTGCTCCAATTGATTTACTATTTAATGCAACATATGCTCCACCAAATGCTTTTCTCGTAATGACTGTAACTTTTGGAACTGTTGCCTCAGAATACGCATATAAAAGCTTAGCACCATGCCTTATTATACCTCCATGCTCCTGTTTTACACCAGGGAAAAACCCTGTCACATCAACAAAAGTGATGATTGGTATATTAAAACTATCACAAAAACGAATAAATCTAGCCCCTTTATCAGCAGAATGTAAATCTAATCCTCCAGCCATAAATTTTGGTTGATTACAAACGAGTCCTACTACTTCACCATTTAATCTAGCAAATCCTACAACTAAATTTTTAGCAAAATCTTTTTGAACTTCAAAAAAGGAATCATCATCTACAATCATTTTTATTATTTTTTTAACATCATAAGGTCGACTACTTTCATCAGGAATTAACTCCATTAAATCATCTAAATCTTTTTCACTTTTCATTTTAGTAGGTGCTTTTTCTTCCCAATGTGCAGGTAAATATTCCATTAAATTTCTAACGACCTTAAGGGCTTCTTCTTCCGACTCAGCTTGGAAATGAGCATTTCCACTTATCTCATTATGGACTTTAGCTCCACCTAAATCATCTGCAGTGATTTTTTCACCTGTTACACTTTCAATTACCTTTGGTCCAGTAATAAACATTTGGCTAGTTCCATTAACCATGATAACGAAGTCAGTAATTGCTGGAGAATAGACTGCACCACCTGCACAAGGCCCCATAATAACTGAAATTTGCGGTACGACCCCAGAATAAATCGTATTTCGGTAAAAAACATGTCCATAACCATCTAAAGAAAGGACACCTTCTTGGATTCTCGCACCACCTGAATCATTTAAACCAATAATCGGAGCCTTACACTGTACTGCCATGTCCATTAATTGACTTATTTTTTTCGCATGCATTTCACCTAAAGCACCGCCGAACACAGTAAAATCTTGCGAAAAAACAAAGACCGTACGATCGTTAATTTTTCCATAACCTGTGACAACTCCATCACATGCACCTTTTTGTTCATCCATTCCAAAATCTGAACAACGATGCTCGACAAAACTAAATAACTCAACAAAACTCCCTTCATCTAATAGCATGTCTATTCTTTCTCGTGCTGTAAACTTTCCACGTTCATGTTGTTTCTCAATCCGTTCAAATCCTCCACCTTGCTCTATTTCAGATTTCTTTTCATAAAGTTTATAAAGATCATCATACTTGCTCATTAAACTCCCCCCTTTTTTGAACAATTTCGATTAATACTCCGAATTGTTTAGGGTGGATAAAGGCAACTTTTGAACCCTCACTCCCTTTACGTGGTGAATGATGGATTAAATTGAATTGGCGTTTTTTAAGTTCTAATAGGGATTTTTCGATGTCATCTACTTGAAAAGCAATATGGTGCAAACCTTCACCTTTTTTTTCAATATATTTATGTACAGGATTCGTTGATGTAAGTGGTTGGATTAATTCGATGTTTATTTTATTTGTTTTAAAAAATGCGACTTCTACACCTTGGTCTTCAACTATTTCTCGATATGAGTATGATAAACCTAAATCACCTTCATACTTTTTAATACTCTCGTTTAAGTTTTTTACACAGATTGCCATATGATCTATATTTGTGAACATTTTTTTGCCCTCTCCTTCAAATCAATGCTTTTTTTAGAAACATATGAGATTTTTTATGTACTTTGATCGGTTCAAAAGTACATAAGCTATTATTTAAACAATATTCAAGAAAGTGGACAAACATGATTAAAAACCGTAGCAGTATACAACCGTATTTTAAGAGATAACAATGAAAATGACGCTATGATTTTGAATCATAGAACAATTAAGCTAAACACCAAAATTACAAGCAATTAAAAATAGTTCGACGGCATTCCCCTCACTTTTCTCAATTAATAAAACAATATGACTACTTAACAATCGAGGGGTTAAATAGACTCGATATAAAAGACTTATTTTTCCAAAAAAAAGTGCAATTATTGCAGTTTTTTGTAGTTTGTAAACCTACTAGATTACATGATAGTATTAGCTCGTTATCACTATTTGTAACTAGGGAGGAATTTAAGTGAACAAAAAAGTTTTAGCAGTTGGGTTATCTTTAGGTTTAGCAGCAAGTAGTTTTTCAGTAACAAATACATATGCTGCACCAAAAAATGTGTTATCTAGCTACAAGTATAATGAATCTGTAGGATCTCCTGAATTTGTATCTGGTCAGCTGACAAAGTCATCAACTCAAAGTCCTGAGAGCATTGTACTAGGTTATGTAAATGCTAACAAAGATAAATTCAAACTCGGTTCGAAATCCTCAGAAGAATCATTCTCCATTAAGTCTAGCAATAAAGATATGTTAGGTACCGCTCTTCGACTACAACAAGTATATAACGGTGTACCTGTTTGGGGTTCTACTCAAACAGCATTAGTTGCAGACGATGGTGTTCTAACAGCTTTCTCTGGTACGGTAGCACCTAATCTAGATACGAAAAAAGGACTTAAATCTGAAAAGAAAGTAAAAGCCAACAAATCTATTAAAATTGCAGAAGCCGACCTTGGTTATACTCCTATCTATGAAAAAGACCCTACAGCAGATCTAGTAGTTTACACAAATGGTGATGAAGCAACCTATGCTTACCTTGTAAACCTAAACTTCCTTTCTCCTAAACCTGGAAACTTTAATTATTTCATTGATGCATCAACAGGAAAAATATTAAATAGCTATAATAATTTAGATGAAGCAGATAGTAGTGCTCCTGCTGCAAAACCAGGTGGTACAGCAAGTAGTACGAATACAACTGGAACAGGGGTTGGCGTGCTTGGTGATTCAAAAACACTAAATATGACCCAATCTGGTTCAACTTACTATTTACAAGATAATACTAGAGCCTCAGGTGGTATTTTCACATATGATGCAGCAAACCGACAACGTCTTGCTGGTACACTTTGGACAAGTCCTGATAACCTTCTAAATAGCACTTATGATGCAGCTGCAGTTGATGCACATTATTTTGCTGGTTTAACATTTGATTATTATAAAAAAGTTTTTGACCGAAATTCCTATAATAATAAAGGCGGTGCACTAAAATCGAGTGTCCATTATAGCCGTAATTACAACAATGCGTTTTGGAACGGTACACAAATGGTTTACGGCGATGGTGATGGAACAACCTTTAAACCATTATCGGGTGGTATTGACGTAGTAGCACATGAGTTAACTCACGCAGTAACAGAAACTAGCTCAAATTTAACTTATCAGAATGAATCGGGTGCACTAAACGAAGCAATTTCTGATATTTTTGGAACATTAATAGAGTTCTATAATAATAAAAATCCTGATTACGAGATTGGTGAAGATGTTTATACACCAAAAATTGCAGGTGATGCACTTCGTTCGATGAGTAATCCAACTAAATATGGAGATCCAGATAATTATGCAAATCGTTACACTGGAACTTCTGACAATGGAGGAGTTCATACAAATAGTGGTATTATTAATAAAGCTGCTTATTTAATCACTCAAGGTGGAACAGCTTACGGCGTGACTGTTACAGGAATCGGAAATGATAAACTAGCTCAAATTTTCTATCGTGCAAATACTGTTTACTTAACAGCTTCCTCTACTTTCAGTCAAGCACGTGCAGCATGCGTGAAAGCAGCTTCTGACCTTTTCGGTACCAGCTCCGCTGAAGTAACTACAGTAAATAAAGCATTTGATGCAGTTGGAGTTAAGTAAAATTTTACTTTACATTTTGAGTAAATAAGGGATGTCTCGTAAGCTAAAAATGCTTATGAGACCCTTTTTTATTTTGGAAAAAGGTAGCGTAATTATTAGACAAGGGAATTGAATAAGCTTAGACTGTAAAAAATATCCTACATATGCTAAAATAGGACAACACTTGTATGATTCTAAATTATTAATAAATTGTAATTCTTTACTATAAGGTGGTAATCACTTGAGAAAAAAAACACAAAAAGTAGTCGTTATGATTATGTTAATTTCAATGCTTGCTACTACTTTACTTGCAGGTATCGCTGCTATGTTATAAAAGGCGGCCAAATAATATGGAAAAAGAGGATTCATCATCAAGATCTTTAGATTTTGATAGTGAATCCTCTTTATTATTTGATTGCACCTTGTTCACGAGCTAGTTGTTCAAATGAACTTGATGATGTTGTGATTAACACTTTCGTTCCATAAGGGATTTTATCAAAAAGTTCATTCACATCATTTGTATACATTCTTACACATCCATTTGATATATATTTACCAATTGATGAAGGGTCATTATTTCCATGTATACCATAAATCGAACCATCTGTACCTAATGCGTCAAAACCAATCCATCTAGTTCCTAGAGGATTTTTAGGATCGCCTCCTGGAATATTCTTTTTGCGCCAATATGGATTTTTGGCTTTATATGTAATATTAAAAATACCTTCAGGAGTTAAATCTGCTGTTTTTCCGGTAGCAATTCGATAAATCCTTAGGACTTTACCATCTTCTATATATGCCAAATTATTTACTTCTTTATTAATGATAATAAACGGTTCTCCTACCCTTGGATTTTGTCCAAGTGGCCATACTGGACCAATTACTAAAAGTAGTGATAGAACTAGTTTAAGCAAATAAAGCAACTCCTTTTTAATTTCACTTAACGTATTTTCCCTTAAACTTTGATTTCATAATCAAAAAGCTTTCCATTTCATTGATGATGGTTAAAACCGCTGCTCGAGTTTCAAAATCATCAGATGTTTTTGGGAGTGGCATTGCACGAAACATATGATAGATTTCTTCTAACTGATGTAAGCATATAACACCACTTATAATTGGATTTATTGAAAAGCTTAAATCATTAAAAAATTTGGATAAAATATGAGATTGTTCGTTACTCACTTTAATGTCACAAACTGTGTCAATAATACGATGGATAATTTCAAGTTGTCGTTCTCTTAATAAAAAGTATTCATAATCTTCATCATTGGATGATTTAAAATAATGATTATCGATTTCTAATTTAGAAATTCTTATCGCTTCTTGAAGCAATTTTACTGTTTCATCATATTCTTCTAAAAAACACTTATTAGTTGGTTCTTTTAAATAAATAGAAATCTTCTCAAAAATAAAACAAAATTTAGAATCAATTTGTACTTTAAAGTTTTTTATTTGATCATCTAAACTAGGCATATATAAATTACAAAGTAAAGCTACACCAATTCCTATTACAATTACAGTTAACTCATCTACTATTATTGGAGCTGTAATTTTTTTTAGTCCATATAAATGTAGCATGATAACAGCACTAGAAATGACTCCTTCTTGAATTTTAAGCTTTACTAAGCTTGGAATAAAAAATAAAAGTAATATTCCAATCGCTAAAGGTGTATAACCAAAAATATGAAAGAAAAAAATACAAAAAAGGATGATCAGAACGCATGCAGAAAACCTTCTTAATGCTGTATCTAATGAACGCTTTTTAGTAGTTTGTATACATAATATTGTTAATGTTCCAGCAGACGAGTAAAAATGAACTCCCACCGATTGTGCAATAAAAATTGCAACTGCACTCCCTAACGCCGTTTTAACAATTCTTGAACCAATTCTATACATAATATCACCTATTATCTTAAGAATTATTGCCGTGTTTTGTTGCATGTTATATTCCCTTGTTTTATAAGGGGTTTGTGTCTTTGTTTTATTATCTCTTATTATTATTTCTCGTAATGTAATTTATATTTTGGATTCAAAATGGATTCACTTATTAAATTAATTTTTCATGTTTAACGACATTCTTAAACCACTTTTTCTCATCTTCTGTCCATGCCTTCTTATCACCAAAAATCCGTTCATAAATATGAAAGTCTTTCTTAAAACCTTCCTAATAATCAATTAAATAAACCTCACAAACGACATGGTTCTTTCCAGCTATTTCTTCAAGTTTCTTCTTCCTGGATTTAAAATATTGTATAATAAAGCTAATTTTAATAATTTTGGAGAAGTTGATCATGTTTCCTTTAAAAAAATATTACGAATCATTCATCAAGAAAGAAATAGTTGGTATGAAAAAAGAATCAGTTTTAAAACGACTAGGAAATCTATTGGCTTGCCCAGTTGTTACTAAAGATACTAAGGAATCTGTTCATTTTAGATTTTTTACTTGTCCTATGGAAATGAAACCGAATATGGATAGATGGTTAGGTACAATTGCATTGAGGATTGAAAACGGAATTGTGAAGGAATCAGCTATTAGTGTTCCAGAGGATAAAAAGAATCCTTAATTACAATGAGATTTTAGGTCTTAATGCCGAAATTTTCTAGAAAATTAGTTTCTATATAAATAGATAAATTATAATACTAAAGAAAACTCTGCTCAAGTTGACCGCTCAAAGTCAAAAGTGGTTTATTAATCCACTTCTTATTACACGTAGTGTTTACTATTTAAAAGTTTTATGTAACAGAAATTTAATATTAATGATATTGATTATCATTATCGATTAAATTATTATATTACTTAGAAATAGAAATTATTATGTTAATACCTAGGAGGAGAGTTATGTTTATCAATATTTTAAGGCAAAATAAAAATGTCTCTATACTTTTGGCCGTGTTACGTGTATATCTTGGATACACGTGGGTTATGGCTGGTTGGGGGAAAGTAGCAAACGGAAAATTTGATGCATCTGGTTTTTTACAGGGTGCATTAGCAAATGCTACTGGAGAGCACCCTGCTGTCCAAGGATGGTGGGTTGCATTGTTGAAAAACTTGATTATTCCTAATATAGAAGTATTCAATGTTTTAGTTACTTTTGGAGAGTTACTGGTCGGGATTGGTTTGTTGATTGGTTGTTTCACAAAAACAGCGGTCTTTTTCGGTATGATGATGAATTTTTCATATATGTTTAGCGGCACGACAAGTACAAATCCGCAAATGGTTTTAATATCCATGTTCATCTTAGTATCTGCAATGAATGCAGGACGATATGGGTTAGATGTTATGATAATGCCAACCATTAAAGATAAACTATTTGCACAGAAAACAAAAAAAGTAATAGATGTTGCTTAATCTTTAATACATATTCCTTAAAAGATCACACATTGAGTGGTCTTTTTTGACATGTCAAGAAAATTATCAACAGCATTCCGATTGGATTTTACTTTTAAATAATGTAATAAATACAATAAAAGATCATAAAGGGTTCTAATAGAATTTAAACTCGCTTATTCAACTACCTTGGGAGTGCAATAAAAACTTCCATTCACTGTTGTGAATCCGAGGATTCATGTTTGGCTAACGTATGCTTTAGTTTAACAATATGATTGGCTGTGTTGTCATTTATTATTGCAATAATAGATCAATACAAAAATAAACAGGTATTCAAATTAATAAATACCCTTATTATTTATTTCTATAATTAAATTGGCTCTACATGAACATGGACATTGTATACCCCGTAATCCTTTGTCATAACTTTTTCTACATGCGTGGCAATGTCATGTGCTTCTTTAATATCTAAGGTATCCTTTACAAGAATCACGACATCTATTACCTCATTATTTCCGTAGCTTCTCCCTTTGATTTCCTTAATTCCCTTTACCCCATTTAAATTTCTAATTACATGTTGGTAAAGTTGGATTTTCTCCTCATCAAATCCATCAGAAAGCTCATGAGAAGCCTCTCTAAAGATTTCCCATGCTGTTTTACATATTATTAAACCAACTATGATAGCAGTTAACGTATCTAGCCAAGGCATATGTAACTGACATCTATGCACACCTGACAAATGATATGGAAGAAAAGGCATCAAAAAAATTCAGTTCCTTAATGGAAAATTTATTAAATTAAAACAAAAGGATTTAATATGGATTCACAACCTATGATTTTAGTAAAAAACCCTTTAAAAATAAAGGGTTTTTTCAGAGTGTTGAAATATAAAATCGTCAATAGGTAAAACGGACATTAAATGAACATTTAATAATGATAAAATTAGCATTTTTTGAATGATCTTT
>Ga0209795_10001404_pt1 | contig 15170 bp, 11 predicted proteins | sample AgamicOrMarz_FD_187166 | JGI IMG/M metagenome (GOLD analysis project Ga0209795, IMG submission 187166) | Agave microbial communities from Guanajuato, Mexico - Or.Ma.rz (SPAdes) (version 2) | ecosystem: Host-associated > Plants > Phyllosphere > Phylloplane/Leaf | place: Guanajuato, Mexico...
CGCTGATTTGTCCTGATCGTATTTGCGGAGGTCTCTATGTTCCGTCAGACGGTATTGCCAAACCTTTGCATGCCATTGATAAAATGACTCGTTTTTCTAAAGAGTGTGGAGTAGAATTTTACGGTCATACAGAAGTGACGAATATCGAAGTGACAAATTGTCAAGTAAAAGCAGTTTACACGAGCGCTGGAAAATTTGAAGCAGATGTAATCGTGTGCTGTGCTGGGTTTTGGGGACCTCGCATAGGAGAAATGGTCGGTGTAACGATTCCTCTTCAGCCAATGGCTCATCAATATGTGTTTACAAATGATTTACTTGAATTAAACGGAGAAACGGAAGAAGCCGCGACTCCTCTTATTCGAGATCAGGATAATGCAATTTATTTTCGTCAGGTAGAGAAAGGGCTTGGGATTGGATCATATCAGCATGAGCCGTTTCCAGTCGAACTCAGTGACATTACAAAATACGGAGAAACAAAAGAAATGCCTTCTGTTAAACCTTTTACACCAAAAGATTTTGAAAAACCGTGGGAAGATGCATTGGAATTAATTCCGGCATTAAAACAAGCAGGAATAAAAAAAGGAATGAACGGCATTTTTTCCTTCACACCTGATGGGATGCCGCTGCTTGGCGAATCACAAGCAGTAGGGGGATTTTGGGTAGCCGAAGCCATATGGGTAACGCACTCTGCAGGTGTCGCTAGGCAAATGGCTGAATGGATGATGAATGGTGCACCGACTGTGGATTTGGAGCTATGCGATATTAATCGTTTCGATACGTATGCATGCAGCCCTGTTTATTACAAACAGCGGTCTATTGAAGAGTATGAAGAGGTTTATAGCATTCATCATCCATTTATGCAGCGAAAAGTATCGCGAAACATGCGCGTAAGTCCATTTTATATGCGTCAGCAAGAACTAAAAGCGTATTTTAACGAAAAAGCAGGGTGGGAGCAGCCGCAGTGGTATGAAGCTAACTATCCGCTTATATCCACATATGAAAAGAAGATGGTAATAAGAAAGGGGTGGTCCGCTGAATATTGGTCACCGATTATCGAGGCTGAACAGTTGCATACTCGTCAGTACGCAGCGATTTACGATACAACGGCAGCAAAGAAAAGGTTGGAAATTAAAGGGGAAGGAGCTCTCCAGTTTTTACAGAAGCTAACGACAGGAAATATAGACATTACAGTAGGTCAAAGCATACGTACGTGTATGTTGCATGAGCGAGGCGGCATAAAAGATCAAATAACGGTTATTCGCAAAAATATATCCACTTTCTTGATTGTTTGTACGGGAGCTGTAGAAGCAAGCTGGATTCAAAAACGCGTGCCTCAAAACGGTCAAGTTGTTTTTCAAGATGTAACGTCAGGGACATGCAGTATAGCATTAATTGGTCCTAAAGCTACAGGAGTAATGAAGTCCGTGGTTCAACGCTCAGACCTTAGCAGCACTTGGATTGAAGGGCAAGCGAAAACCCTGTTTATTGAAAATAGTTCAGTTCTTGCTCTACGTGATTCCTACGGGGGGATGGAGAGCTGGGAGTTGATTACGACTTCTGATCAAGGCCTGAATTTATGGGATTTATTAATTGAACAAGGACAGCCTTATCAGCTGATTGCCGCGGGAGACCGAGCTCTTGAAAACCTTCGAATTGAATCTTTTTCGTTAAAAAGCGGGAAAGACTTTTGGAGCGAGCATCATCCATATGAAGTTAACCTTCATGAAATGGTTGATTTAACAAAACCAGTTTTTATTGGAAAAGAGGCATTGCTTGATCGTCAGCGAAAAGATTCTGAAACAGTATTAGCGACGCTCATATTAGATGATCCTTCAGCGATAGTAATGGGATATGAACCGGTCTTTTATGGAGAAACAGTCCTCGGATTTGTGACAAGTGCTGGATATTCATACAGCTTAGGAAAAGGAATTGTACACACCTTATTATCTCAAGCTGTAAATGAAGAAATGGTTTTAGAAGTTGAATACTTTGGTCAGCGTTATAAAGCAACAATGATGACACACTCCCCAGCGGTAGTTTAATTGATCAATCGAAAGACAGGAGGAATGCAGATGTCAACACATTATGATGTCATTATTATCGGATTAGGAGCTATGGGGAGTACGGCTGCTTATCAGCTCGCCAAAAAAGGTCAGCGGGTATTGGGGTTAGAACAATACGGTCCCGCTCATGACCTAGGATCGAGTCACGGCGGTTCTAGAATCATTCGACAGTCGTATTTTGAAGACCCTGCTTACGTTCCATTATTGCTTCGCGCCTACGAATTATGGAATGAAATTGAAAGAGAAAGCGGTCAAGAAATTCTTACGGTTACCGGTGGACTTATGATGGGACCTCCTGATAGCTTGACGGTTTCTGGAAGCATCGAAAGCTCTAAACAGTGGAATCTTGCGTATGAGATTCTAGAAGCAAAGGATATTTACAAACGGTTTCCGGCGTTTACACCTTCACCTGCTACGGTTGCTCTATATGAAGAAAGAGCTGGATTCGTTAGGCCGGAAGCGAGCGTATATACTCACCTTCTTCAAGCAGAAAAGTACGGAGCTGAGCTTCATTTTTTTGAGGAAGTGGTGTCGTGGGAAGCTCATCCTTCTGGTGAAGGCGTGCGCGTTGTAACAGCTAATGGAATATATGAAGCTGGAAAAATCATTATTTCTGCAGGCGCTTGGGCACCCGATTTATTACGGGATTTAGGTGTTAGCTTACAAGTAGAGCGTCATGTGCAAATGTTTTTTGAACCAACACAAGGAATAGATGTTTTTTCAGTGGGAAAACAGCCGATTTATATTTGGGAAGCAGATGATTATGTACAGTTGTATGGTTTCCCTTCTTTTGGATTAAAGGCTGAAGGAGCAAAAGTGGCGTTTTTCCGAAAAGGAACAGCGTGTACGCCGGAAACGATTGATCGAAATATATATGAAGACGAAGTGAACATGATGCGGCACTATCTAGCTCAAGGTATTCCGCAGCTTAACGGTCGATTTTTACAAGGGAAAACGTGCATGTATACCAATACACCAGATGAACATTTTGTCATTTCACTGCATCCTGAATATCCTCAAGTAGCGATTGCAGCGGGATTTTCTGGACATGGGTTTAAGTTTGCAAGCGTAGTAGGAGAGATTTTAGCAGATTTAGTGATAGAGGGAAAAACCAATCACCCAATTGATTTGTTTACTCCGCAGCGATTTGCGGCGAATAAAATAGTATAAATCGTCGTCAGCTCTTGCGAATGGTTCTATTTAAATGTTTCTAAAGAAGCGAAGGAGGAATAGTAGATGGTTATGGAACATGGTTTAGTGAATGATAATGGGAGACTTGAGCCCACGTTGAAAGGAGAGCTGTATACATCTTCGGACATTTTTAAGTTAGAAAAAGATCATATATTTTCTAAATCATGGAGTTTAGTTGCATTTGAATACGAAATAGCGGAACCAGGACAATATATTACGACGAGAGTTGAAGGCGAAAATATTTTAATTACTAGAGGAAAAGATCACGTGCTGCGTGGATTCTTGAACGTATGTCGACATCGAGGAGCTAAGCTGTGCAGCCAAGCATCCGGTAAAGCAGGTGTTATTCGCTGTCCATATCATTCATGGAGCTATAGCTTAGATGGTGATTTAGTGGGTGTTCCTAACACAAGCCGCTGTCGAGAAGAACTCGTGCATAATGAAAATTACGGACTAACATCCGTTCACATTGAAGTGTGGCACGGCATGGTTTGGGTTAATTTATCTGACAATCCTATGTCTGTTGAATATCAGCTAGACGCACAAATTTTTGATCGTTTTGGAGAACTTTATACGTTTGCTAGATATGAAATTCAAAACTTGAAATCCGCTCATCGTGAAGAATATGAAGTCGAGGCAAACTGGAAGCTTATTGTAGAAAACTTTCAAGAGTGCTATCACTGTTCCTCTATTCATCCTGAACTTACGGCAACGCTGCCTGAATTTCGTTCGGGAGTCGGCACTCAAAGTTCCGTGGGAGGCGGAGCTAAGTTTGGGAATGAATTAGAAGCTTTTTCAATCAGCGGGAAAGGAAGCCGTCCTATGTTAAAAGGATTGCTTCCTGAAGATGACCGCACGTATTTTGGCATTACCGTTCTGCCGCTTGTATTTATCAATTTAACACCGGATCACGTTATTATTCATCGTATTATTCCAATTAGTGCGGAAAAGTCTAAAGTGATTTGTGAATGGTTATTCGACCCGGAAGAAATGGCTAAGCCTGATTTTGACCCAAAAGATGCCGTGGAATTATTTCACCGCGTTAATTTACAAGACTTTGAAGCGTGTGAGTGGTGTCAAGAAAATATGAGCTCAAAATCTTATAAAGAAGGAGGTATTTTAGTACCTATCGAACAGCACGTTTCTCATTTTTACAATTATGTATTGGAAGCAATCGGTATGAAGGTCGAATAGTAAGTAGAAGTGGTCTGACACGTTACCTTGAGGTGTCAGACCACCTCTAACAATCTACTTTAAAATAAGGGGGAAATAAATTGAGTACAAGCTCTAAACTAACAGAACCCATTATCCGCGTTACCGATGTTTCAAAAGTATTTGGTCGCCAAAAAGAACAGGCTCTTAAGCTACGAGAAGCTGGAGAAAGTAAATATGAAGTCGAACAAGCTACTAAGACAACCGTTGCTATTTACAATGCTCATTTCGAAGTGAAAAAGGGAGAAACCTTTGTGTTAATTGGATTATCAGGAAGCGGGAAATCTACTTTACTTCGATGCTTGAACGGGCTTGTAGAACCGACAGAAGGGACGGTATATCTAGAAAACACAGATATTTCTCATATGCCAAAAAGACAGCTTCAGGAAGTCCGGAGAAATAAAATTGGGATGGTCTTTCAAAATGTGGGCCTCCTTCCAAACCGCACCGTGATTGACAACATTACGTTCGGTCTAGAGATACAAGGTGTATCAGCAAACGAAAGAGAAAAGCGAGGGAAAAAGGCGCTTGAAATGGTGGGCTTAAATGGACAAGCTTATAAAAGAATTTATGAATTATCAGGAGGTATGCAGCAGCGGGTTGGACTAGCGAGAGCTCTTGCTTCTGAACAGGAGATTTTGCTGATGGATGAGCCTTTTTCAGCTTTAGATCCTCTTATTCGAAGAGATATGCAAAAGCTATTTCTTGATATTCAGGGAGAAGTACAAAAAACAGTTATTTTTGTGACGCATGATTTGGATGAAGCATTAACTTTAGGCCACCGGGCTGCCGTGATGAAAGACGGGGAAATTGTACAGCTTGGAACCGCTGAAGATATTTTAAGTCAACCGGCAACTGATTATGTAAAGCTGCTTGTTCAAGACGTTAATTACGGCAAAATTCGCCTTGCTAAAGACGCGGTGGTTCCGGTAGAAACGGCTGCCTATGAGTATGAATCACCGCAAGTCGTATTAAGAAGAATGAGAACCAATCATTTATCTACTATTTTTGTTCTTGATAGCGCTGACCGCTTATTGGGCTTAATGAGCATTTATACAGTGATGGAGCTGATAGAAGCTCATAAGCATGATTTAAAAGGGAAAAAAATGATACAGCCGCATTGTGTTAATCCTGATATGTCTTTACAAGAAATGATTCCTTTATTTACAGACAGTCATTCGCCTGTAGTCATTGTTGATAATCATCATCGCCTACAAGGTATGATTTCCCCAAACACTCTTATTGCAAATCTCACTGAACGTACTGCAGTGACCGAGCAACAAGAAGTTAAGTCATATCAAATGGAGGTCCGATAAATATGATGGTAAATTCCGCGACGATTCCTCGTATCCCTTTAGATAAATGGGCAAACTCATTTGTTGATTACATGATTGATAGTTTTTCAGGTGTATTTACTGGAATCAACCAGATAATGACCAGCTTAATAAGCAGTCTCGAATGGGTATTGACCGCTTCTCCTCCGCTAGTAACGGTCGTTGTTTTTGTTCTATTAGCGCTATGGTTAACAGATTGGAAGATAGCTGTATTTACGTGTTTTGGTTTACTTCTTATTATTAGCTTGAATTTATGGGAAGCATCGATGCTGACCTTATCTCTCGTTTTAGCTTCTACTATTATCTCACTTCTATTTGGCGTTCCTTTAGGCATATTATCACACCGCTTTAACAAAGTTGGAGCAGTGATAAAGCCCATTCTTGATATTATGCAAACAATGCCTGCTTTTGTTTACTTAATTCCGTCCGTACTTTTATTTGGATTAGGGAATGTTACAGCTCTTATTGCTACTTTTATTTTCGCAATGCCGCCTGCCGTTCGTCTGACGCTGCTTGGACTTCAGCAAGTTCCCCAAACCACTTTAGAAGCGGCAGAAGCTTTTGGAGCGACGGAATGGCAAAAATTAATTAAAGTCCAGCTGCCGCTCGCTTTGCCTATGATTATGTCGGGTGTAAACCAGGTTATTATGCTATCTCTTTCGATGGTTGTTATTTCTTCAATGGTCGGTGCAGGGGGCTTGGGTGCTGAGGTATTAAGAAGCATCAGTATGTTGGATGTAGGCTTAGGATTTATCGGTGGGATTGCGGTTGTCATTATTGCCGTTATTTTAGATCGTCTGACGCACCTTTCTACTCAAAAAAGAAAAGGTATTCAATCAAGTAAATAAAATGAATAAAGGTGGGAGTATATGAAACAATCAAAAAAATTTTCTTTTATTATGCTAACAATTGTCATTATCCTGCTTGTCTCCGCATGTGGCAATAGCAATACGGCAAGCAGCACGACGACTAAAAAAGAAATTACAATTGGATACATACCATGGGACGAAGCCGTAGCTGTTACGTTTCTATGGAAGGAATTATTAGAGGAAAAAGGTTATAAAGTTAAAGCAGTTCAAAGCGACGTAGCTCCGCTTTTCTCAGGAGTTGCTCAAGGAAACATTGATTTATTTTTGGATGTATGGATGCCGACCACCCATAGTTCTTATATGAAAAGATTTGGAAAACAAGTTGACGTGCTCGGTACTTGGTATGATCAAGCAGATAGCGGATTGGCCGTTCCCGACTACGTAGACGCGCAGTCACTAGCTGATTTAAAAAATAAGAAAGATGAGTTTAACGGAAAGATTATTAGTATTGAACCAGGATCTGGAATAAACGGTCTTGCTAAAGATTATGCGATGCCAAGCTATGGGCTAACAGACTGGAATTTAGTAGAAAGCAGCACAGCCGCCATGTTATCGGAATTAGATAAAGCCATTGCTAATAAAGAACCCATTGTTGTTACGTTATGGCGCCCGCACTGGGCTTTTGAAAAGTATAATCTCAGATACTTAAAAGATCCCAAAAATACGATGAATCCAACTGGACCTGAAAAAATACAGTCGATTAGCAAAAAGGCATTTAAAGAAGATTATCCAGAAGCAGCAAAGTGGCTGAAAGATTTTTCTATTAGTGCCGATCAACTAGCATCTTTAGAATCAGAAATTAACAGTGCAAAAGACGAAACAAAAGGTGTGAAAAACTGGATTTCTAAAAATAAAAAAGTGACGGAAAGCTGGGTAAAGTAATAAAAGGGCTGTCTCTTAGGCAAGTTATTGACTAAGAGGCATTTTTTTGTGGTGATATACCTATTTTTGTATAAAGCTTATCTCTTTTATGGAAATGGGCATCCTACATTAAAAGGATGGTGAAAGGCAGTGGCAATCGATAGAATCTGTACAATTGGACCTGCTAGTAATAAAAAAGATGTACTAGAGAGACTGTTGGAAAAAGGAATGACAATTGCTCGGCTGAATTTATCTCATGGGTCGCATGAAAGTCATAAAACAATTATAGATACGTTAAGGTCTTTAAATTCCTCTATTCAAATTTTAGGAGATTTACAAGGTCCTAAAATTAGACTTGGAGTGACAAAGTCAAAAGAAGTAGTGTTAAAAGAAGGCGCATCGTTTATTTTATATACAGAGCAGATGTCAGGAAATGAAAAAGGAGCCAGCGTTGACTATAAGGATATCGTGAAGGATGTTCAAACAGGAAGCAAAATCTTAATGAATGACGGTCAAGTAGAACTGGTTGTTGAAAGAGTAGAAGAAGATACACTTGTCACAAAGGTAAAAAAGGGCGGATCTATTTCGTCTCATAAAGGAGTAAATTTGCCAGGTGCGCGCGTCCGTTTACCAGCCATTACTGACAAAGATAAAAAAGACATCGTATTCTTATTGAAAGAAAAAGTAGATTTTCTTGCTTGTTCGTTCGTAAGAACCCCTGAACATTTAAAAGACATTAAAGATTTTATCCATTTAAAACATCTAAATACACCAAAGCTGATTGCGAAAGTGGAAACAATGGAAGCTATAGAAAATTTCAAGAAAATATGTGAAGAAGGCGATGGAATTATGATTGCACGAGGAGATTTAGGAGTAGAGCTGCCTTATGAATGGATTCCTTTGCTCCAAAAAACATTAATCCATGAATGCCGGATGCAAAACAAGTATGTGATCACAGCGACACAAATGCTTCAATCAATGGTGAGCAGCGCAATTCCTACAAGGGCTGAGGTGACAGATGTGTTTCAGGCAGTACTTGATGGCACGAATGCAGTGATGCTTTCTGCTGAAACTGCTGCTGGAAAATATCCGATCGAAAGTATAGAAGCGCTTTATAAAATATCGCATTTTGCTGAAACGCTTCAAAATAAAAATGTTGCGAGTCTCTCAGAGATTTTCGCAATGTTAAAGAGCTCGAGATAAAAAGTACAGCAAGTAGATATGTAAGTTTAAAAAATATATTTAAATTAAAAAAAGTGGCACCGTTTTCTACTATCCAAGTACAATTTAATTAATGAATGCTTTACGTTTCATATGTAAGTATTTATTTATACCTATGTTGTCATAATTTATGTGATTCCCCAAAGCATAAATTACTTTTCATTACCTTATTGTGTACAAAAATATTGTAAGATAGGCTCATGCTTTTAACAGCATGGGCCTATTTTTATAGACAGCTTGAAAATAGATATTTGCAAACTGGAAAATTAATCTTTCCCTCTTGTACAATAAATATTCTTCTGTACAAAAATAGAGTGTATAATAGGAATGTTGAATTGATAGGAAAAAGAGAGAAGCCCTATCAAACAAAGGAAGATGGAGTGGAGAGTGTATACTGAAAGTGAAATTGTCCAGCGGCAAAAATAAACATGTTTTTCGAATGCTTCTAGAAGAATATCTAGAATGAAAGTAGGAACATTATGGAAAAGAAAATGAGGTTTGGCATCAAATCCAAAATTATTATTGGATATTTAATTGTTATTGTCTGTTTATTTATTGCATTTATTGTTTTAAACAGTCAAATTTCATCTTTGCAAAAAGAACGAAATTTTATCATTGATCATGATATTGAAGTGCATGATCTGACCAATCGAATTGAAAAACACCTGCTCGATATGGAAACCGGACAAAGAGGCTATATTATTACAGGAGAAGCGAGTTACTTAGAACCTTATAACAGCGCAGCATCAAGTTGGGAAAAAGATTATAATGCGCTGTATCAGCTTCTAAATAATAATCCAAATCAGCAGGAGAAACTGGAGAAGATTAAAGGGAGCATTCAAGACTGGATTGAAGCTGCTGGTGAACCGACCATTGCATTAAAAAAAGAAAATAATACAAAAGAGCTTCAGCAATTTTTTGAGAAAGATCCTGGGCGCCAGTATATGGACGATATACGCAGCCAGTTTACTTCTTTTAGAAATGTAGAGAAAAAATCGACTGAAACAAGAGCAACAGAGTTAGACGAGAAAAATCAAAAAATTAAAATTGGACTTTACGGTTTGCTGTTATTTGTTACGCTTATTTCACTTGCTATCGCTATTGTTTTGTCCAATTCCATTGTGAATACGATTAAAGAAGTTACGCAAACGATCAAACGAATTACGGCTTCAAAAGGCGAGTTAAAAGGAAGAATTAAAGTTCGATCTAATGATGAAATTAAAGATTTAGGGATAGCCACGAACGCGTTGTTAGAAAATATTGAAGAGCGAAACTGGCTTCAAACGAACATTGCTCATGCTGTAACGATGTACCAAGGCATAGCATCTGTAGACAAGCTTGCGGAAAAATTTCTCTTTACGGTTTCAGAAATGACAGGAGCTTCTTTCGGAGCATTTTATGTTCGAGAGGAAAATGATAAAGGAGATCTATTCGTCAAACAAGCTGCTTTTGCAGATAGAAAAGGCGACGCGGGAAGAGAGAGCTTTTTGATAGGCGAAGGGCTCATTGGACAAGCTGCTTTAGAAAAAAGAACCCTTGTCATAAACGATGTACCTGACACGTACCAGCTCATTGCTTCAGGATTAGGAGACGTAAAACCTAAGAGTATTTTTATTGTACCCGTCTTGTTTGAAGATGAAGTAATTGCAGTTATCGAGCTGGCATCGCTGCACGAATTTACAGTTTTAGAGCAAGAACTTATTAGTCAAGTGATTGAAACGTTTGGTCTCACTATCAATGGTGTAATCAGACGTATGGAAATTGCCCGTCTATTAAAAGAATCTCAGGCGATGACAGAAGAGCTCCAGGCTCAGTCTGAAGAACTTCAAACACAATCAGAAGAACTGCAAATGCAGTCTGAAGAGCTGCGTATGATTAATGAACAGCTAGAAGAAAGAACAAAAGATGCAGAAGAAAAATCGTTTGAATTAGAGGCTGCAAAAGAAGATTTAGAAGAAAAAGCGCATCAGCTGGAATTGAATTCTCAATACAAATCCGAATTCCTTGCTAATATGTCGCACGAGCTTCGAACACCGCTTAACAGCATTCTTATTTTGTCTGAAATGCTTGAGGAAAACGCGGCTAAAACGCTATCTGAAGATGAAGAAGAATATGCTCGTATTATTCATTCTTCAGGAAAAGACTTGTTGGCATTAATCAACGACATCTTGGATTTATCAAAAGTAGAGTCTGGAAAACTAGATGTCTTGCTTGCTGAGATGAATATGAGTGAGCTTCCAGATCAAATTGAACGTAATTTCAGCCACGTTGCTGAACAGAAAAAAGTACAATTAAAAATTAATAAAGCACAAGATGTACCGGACATCATTCACACAGATGAAAAGAGATTCCAGCAAATTGTGAAAAATCTTTTATCAAATGCATTTAAATTTACGGAATCGGGATCTGTCACAGTATCCATTCAACGAGTAGCTGACCATCGTCTTACAACAGCTATGCGTACAGTGGATACGGATTGCTGGCTAGAAATAGCTGTAGCTGATACAGGGATTGGTATACCAAAAGAAAAGCATCAGCTTATTTTTGAAGCGTTTCAGCAGGCGGATGGAGCTACGGTTCGCAAGTACGGAGGAACGGGACTTGGCTTATCTATTTGCAGTGAGTTTGCAAAATTATTGGGCGGCTGGATTTCCCTAAGCAGTGAAGTAGGAAAAGGAAGTACGTTTACACTCTATCTTCCTAGTCTCTCTAACGGTCTTGTTGACTATGAAAAAGTAAATTTTGCATATGAAGAAGTAGCAGTATCTGTAGAAGAAGCAGAAATAACTGAAATTGATCATCCTGTACAACCAGTTGAGCCTTCATTGCAAGATGATGAAAATGTGTTTCAGGATAAGCGAGTGCTCATCGTAGATGATGACCAGCGCAACATCTTTGCCTTAAAAACTGCGCTAGCTAAACAAGGTATGACCATTATGACAGCTCATAACGGAATAGAGTGTCTTGAAATGATGAAGAATAGTGAACCATTTGATCTCATTTTAATGGATATTATGATGCCGCAAATGGACGGATATGAAGCGATGCAGAAAATTAGAGGAGAGCTAAAGCTTGTTGATTTGCCTATTATTGCACTAACCGCTAAAGCGATGAAAAATGATCGTGAAAAATGCTTGGAAGCTGGAGCATCAGATTATATCAGCAAACCTTTAGATTTAAATCAGCTGTTCTCCGTTATGCGTGTATGGCTAGTAAATTAAGCGGGGTATGAAACATAAATGGATATGAAGCACCTAGATTTAAGTGAAGACTTAGTTATGAATAAAAAAACAGATTTAGAGATTGATTTACTGCTGACGGCTATTTATCGATTAACAGGATTCGATTTCAGACAGTACGCTAAATCTTCTATCTGTCGCCGAGTCTATAATCGAATGAAAATTGAACGTATTCCAACCGTGTCTCGATTGTTAGAAAAAGCGATTCACGAAGAAGAATTTATGAATCAGCTTTTAAATGATTTTTCGATAAATGTAACAGAGATGTTTCGCGATCCAAGCTTTTTTAAAGCATTTCGCACAAAAGTGATTCCGGTATTAAAGGATTATCCGGAAATTCGCATTTGGCACGCTGGCTGTGCAACGGGCGAAGAGGTATTTTCTATGGCGATTCTTTTAGAAGAAGAAGGGTTAATGGATAAAACGGTCATTTACGCAACCGATATGAACGAAGATGTATTAGAAAAAGCAAAACAAGGTGCCTTTTCTTTACGTAAAATGAAGTCATATACAAAAAATTATATTCAAGCCGGTGGAAAGAACGCCTTCTCGGAATATTATCAGACGGACCATCACTATGCATATTTTCATCCGTCGCTGTTAAAAAATATTATCTTTGCTCAGCATAATTTAGTCACGGATCAGTCATTTAATGAATTTCACGTCATCATTTGCCGAAACGTCCTTATTTATTTTACAGCTCAGCTGCAAAATCAAGTGTATAATTTATTTTCAGAAAGCCTGTGTGCAAAAGGATTTCTTGGGCTTGGCGATAAAGAAACGCTTCGCTTTGCTGAAGGAGCAGCTTCTTATATCGAGTTTGCAGGGAACGAGCGCATTTATCAAAAGCAATAAAAAAAGACCTCATTTGTGAGGTCTCTTTTTATTGTGCTTGTGCTTGAATCATAAGCACGCACATGTCATCAGGCTGATTTAATTTTTGTTCTTCTGAAAAAATTTCATTCATAAATGCCTGCGGATTTGTCCATTTTTGTTCAGTAAGCTTTTGAAGACGAAGAGCAGATTCATTTTCGCAAGGGCCCATTGATTCAAGAGCTCCGTCTGTAAATAGCAAAATTTGCACATCGTTCTCAAAGCTGACAACAGATTTCTGAACGTCCATTTCTTCAAAAAACCCTACAGGGCAGCTTCCTCGTTGAAGAGGAACGAGCATATGTTCATCCACTAACATATAACCTTCTGGATGCCCGGCATTCACATATTCTACTGTCTTAGCTTCCGTATCAATCACTAAATAAATAGCAGTGAAATAGTAAGGGATTTCATCTTTTTCGCTGTGCAATAATTCCATGTAGCGATTCAACTCTGTAATAACTTGCTCAGGGTCTATGAGAGACTTGATAGCTTCTCTGAGCACAGACGAAATAAACATACAAACAAGCGAGGCAGAGATGCCGTGCCCCATCATATCAAAAAGAATAATTCCGTACCGATGCTCGTCAATTTTGTGCCAATAGTACATATCACCCGCTAATTTAAAAGAAGGATAATATGAAACTTCCATTTGAATATCTTTCTCTCGTAAAGGGGGACTGAGTAAGTTTTGCTGTACGTGCGTAGCTAAATCTAACTCAGTTTGAATTTTCTTTTCATGTTCCGTGTGCCAGTCAATTTCTGCTTTAAGGCGTAAAGCTACCCGCATACGAGCCAGCAGTTCCACTTTATTGATCGGCTTTGTGACGTAATCTGTTCCGCCGGCGTCTAGAGCTTCTACTAATTTGCTGCTGTCTTCTAGAGCTGTGACAAAGATAATTGGAATATGTTTTAAGCGTTCTACCTGTTGAATTCGCCTGCAGGCTTCGATTCCATCAATTTCGGGCATCATAATATCAAGTAAAATCAAATCGACCGAATTCGTTTTTGAGTTCTCATCGTCCAGGTTAAGATAGTCGAAAAGGGCATGGGCAGACGTAAGAGACACACAGTTATCGTAGCCAGCGCCTTTTAAAATTTTTTCAATCACAAATAGATTGACTTGATTGTCATCTACTAGAAGAATGGTCATGCTTTATTTCCCCTTATTATGTTTGAAGACTAATGATTGAGTATGTAGTTTTCAAGCATTTTTATACTTTTCTGTTTTTCTATTTATCTATTATACAGAAAAGACAGCGTTTAGGGTATTTTTTAAGATTATTCTTTTCTATTAAACAAGTTATTCGCTCCCAGAAAAGGAGACAAATGACTTTTTATAGCAGCTTGTATAACGCAAATATCCCGAAAGTCAGTACAACCGCTCCCGAAATACGATTTACCCAGATCAAGCTGTTATTCGTAAACTTCGACCGGGCGAGACTAATAGCAAAACTGAGCGAAAGCCACCAGCAGGCCGATCCTAAAAATACGCCTGCAACCATTGTCAAAACAGAAGCAGCATCAAATGCTGATTTACTAATGCCTACACCAGAAAATACGCCAATAAAAAATAAGATCGTCATTGGATTCGTAACCGTTAAAAAAAGAACGGATGTATAAGAACGAAGCAAACCCCCTCCTTTAGCAGCGGCAGCGTGCTCTGCAGGTTGAGAACGAAAGGTTTGTACACCTAAATAACATAAAAATAATCCCCCAATCAGCTGAAGCCAAATCTTTTGGGTTAGTAAAAAGGTTGTAATGAACGTTAGGCCAAACGCAGCGATGCATCCATAAAGAGCATCTGCTGTAGCTGCTCCCAGCCCGGATACAAATCCGTGTAATCGCCCTTTAGATAACGTGCGATTAATACATAAAATACCAATGGGACCGACGGGCGCAGCAACGGAAAAGCCGATCACTAACCCCTTTAGAAAATAAAATAAGTTCATCTTTTAAGTAGCTCCTAAGAAGTTTTTCTTTAGTATAGTACAAAAGCAATCGTGAATGAAGCCAATTTTGGGAAAGTTGTTAACACATATTTTTAGTCTGTTCGGGTACATCATAATGATGTTATAAAAAACATCACTAGCAAATTTATTTTAATCATTAAAAAGTTCAAAAACTAAATTATTTTACACAGAAAATTAAATGTAGTAAAATATTTCACTGTTACATATATAGAAAGATCTACCACTAAAAAGTAGTCATTCGTAATGAGATGAAGAGAGGTTAGTCATCATGAGTAATCTGTTTGCAAAAAAAGATGTTAACAAGCTGTTAGAGGAAAATGCAGCAAAAGAATCA
>Ga0209795_10001407_pt1 | contig 15158 bp, 16 predicted proteins | sample AgamicOrMarz_FD_187166 | JGI IMG/M metagenome (GOLD analysis project Ga0209795, IMG submission 187166) | Agave microbial communities from Guanajuato, Mexico - Or.Ma.rz (SPAdes) (version 2) | ecosystem: Host-associated > Plants > Phyllosphere > Phylloplane/Leaf | place: Guanajuato, Mexico...
AGGACACTGTAACCCTCGAGTTCGCCAACCATTCGGCTCAGGCGCTCGCGGGCCAGTGGTTCGTCATCAACGATCAGGACATTCATATTGCGCTGGATTCCTGCGTGAGTCTCGCACAAGGATAGCGTAGACAGGGGAAGTGACATCCGTCACCGCGATCCACGCTAAGACTCGCTCGAGGGCCAAAAAGTGCCGCGAGGCGGTTGCCTATCTTTACCAGCGCTTGCCGACCGATGCTCGGGGCCCGTTGTCGCACGGCGTCGCCGTCGGGATTATCAAGACTCGATTCGATCAATATGAGCACCTCCCCGTCTGGATTCGTCCGATGCGCCATGGATGAAAAGCTGTCGTCCTATCGTCCACTGTAGACGGTTGCCACGACGATATTGCTCAATTGAAAAATATCCTTGTGCAAAAAAATCATCGAGCGCCCGGTTTCAGCCAAAAAACCTGCCGGGCAGTGCCAGCGCCACCCCCGGCAACCCTGTTATCATCCGCCGCAGCCTTTAACCGCAATTTCCCCACAGCCGATCACGAGCGAATTCATGAGCACTGACAAGACCAATCAGTCCTGGGGCGGCCGCTTCAGTGAACCCGTCGACGCATTCGTTGCCCGCTTCACCGCCTCCGTCAACTTCGACCAGCGCCTGTATCGCCACGACATCATGGGTTCGATCGCCCATGCCACCATGTTGGCCAAGGTCGGCGTGCTGACTGATGCCGAGCGCGACAGCATCATCGACGGCCTGAAGACCATCCAGGCTGAGATCGAAGCAGGCCAGTTCGACTGGCGCGTCGACCTGGAAGACGTGCACATGAACATCGAAGCGCGCCTGACCGACCGCATCGGCGTGACCGGCAAGAAGCTGCACACCGGCCGCAGCCGCAACGACCAGGTGGCCACCGATATCCGCTTGTGGCTGCGTGATGAGATCGACCTGATCCTGGCCGAGATCACCCGCCTGCAAAAAGGCCTGCTGGAACTGGCCGAGCGCGAAGCCGAGAGCATCATGCCCGGCTTCACCCACCTGCAGACGGCCCAGCCGGTGACCTTCGGGCACCACATGCTGGCCTGGTTCGAAATGCTCAGCCGCGACTACGAACGCCTGGTCGATTGCCGCAAGCGCACCAACCGCATGCCCCTGGGCAGCGCCGCGCTGGCCGGCACCACCTACCCGATCGACCGCGAATACACCGCGCAACTGCTGGGCTTCGACGCCGTGGGCGGCAACTCGCTGGATAACGTCTCGGATCGTGACTTCGCCATCGAATTCTGCGCCGCCGCCGGTATTGCGATGATGCACCTGTCCCGGTTCTCCGAAGAGCTGGTGCTGTGGACCAGTGCACAATTCCAGTTCATTGACCTGCCGGATCGCTTCTGCACCGGCAGCTCGATCATGCCCCAGAAGAAAAACCCCGACGTACCGGAACTGGTACGGGGCAAGAGCGGCCGCGTGTTCGGCGCACTGATGGGCCTGCTGACCTTGATGAAAGGCCAACCGCTGGCCTACAACAAGGACAACCAGGAGGACAAGGAACCGCTGTTCGACGCCGCCGACACCTTGCGCGACTCGCTGCGGGCATTTGCCGACATGGTCCCGGCCATCAAGCCCAAGCATGCGGTGATGCGCGAAGCGGCCCTGCGCGGTTTCTCCACGGCGACAGACCTGGCCGACTACCTGGTGCGCCGCGGCCTGCCATTCCGCGATTGCCATGAGATCGTCGGTCATGCCGTGAAATACGGCGTGGACAATGGCAAGGACCTGGCGGAAATGAGCCTGGACGAACTGCGCCAGTTCAGCGACCAGATCGAGCAGGACGTGTTTGCGGTGCTGACTCTGGAAGGCTCGGTCAACGCCCGTGATCACATTGGCGGCACGGCGCCGGCGCAGGTCAAGGCCGCAGTGTTGCGCGGCCAGGCGTTGCTCGCCAGCCGCTAAGCTGAAAAAGAGCATCGCGAGCAAGCTCGCTCCCACAGGGATTTTGACGGACGCACTACGAGTGTCCAACCAAGACCACTGTGGGAGCGAGCTTGCTCGCGATGGCTGACTTCAGTGCGCCACGAATCTCACTTCTTGGCCGCGACCATCGCCAAAAACTCCGGCATCGCCGCCTCCTTGTCCGCCGCGATCCGCTGCACGTTCGGATTCGCCTCCAACCGCTCCATCAGCGCCTTGGCCGTCGGCATGTCGGCCAGCAGGTCGATATCGAACACCTTCCTTCCCACCTGTAAAGCCAGCGAGACACTGTAGAGGAAATACAAGTCGGCGAGGCTCATCCTATCGCCCGCCACGTAGGGTGAGAATTTGCCGTGGCGACCGAGCGTGGCGAACCCCAGGAGCAATTCTGCCCGGGTCTTTTCCTTGATGGCGTCGGGCACCGGCATGCCGAAAAACGCCTCGGCGTAGCAAGCCCGTCCCGGCAACTCGATGTACAGTTCGATTTCCCGGCACAGGGCGAGTACCTGGGCGCGCTCGAACGGGTCTTCTGGCAGCAGGGGTTTGCCTGGTTGGGTTTGTTCGATGTATTCGAGAATCACGCTGGTTTCGTTGATAAACCCGCGTTCGGTTTTCAACACCGGCACCTTGCCGCGAGGGCTGACGGACAGCACCTCGGGAGTCTGGTTTGCGTAGAACGGCACCTCCTTGAACGGCAGTCCTTTCTCCAGCAGCGCCAGCTTGACCATGTTGTAATAATTACTGACAGAGAAACCATAAAGCTCGAGCATTTACACATGCCTCCAGGCCGTGTGGGGTTGGCAGCCTTGGGTTATAGACTGTCCGCATATTTCTCGCCAGGAGCATCACGTCGCTGAATGCAGGTAGACTGGCGACTTTCCTACAGGAGCCGGCCATGAGCGAGCCAACCGACATCGACAACGACGAAGAAGAATTCGTCGAATCGACGCTGATCGAAGCCATCGAAAACCAGATCGAAAACGACAACCCGCCAGCGGCCAAGGCGACGTTCAACAAGCTGACCCTGGTCGGCTACGAACGCGAAGACATTCTCAATCTCATGGCTCATGTACTCGCTTACGAGATCGACGCCATGCTCGATGAAGACCGTCCGTTCGATACCCAATGGTACGAAACAGCACTGCGCGCCCTGCCCGAGCTACCACCGGAAAAGCAATGAGGCCGGTGCGGGAGCAAGGCTGGCTCCCGCACGCAAACAAAAAAGCATGGCTCTGACACTGGACAGTTCGGTCGAGTGCGCTCACCTTAGTGACGCTGTCGTCCACATTCCTAGAAAGTCTGGAGTCCTTATGTCGCTTACCCCTGAGCTGGTTGCCGAACTGGAAATCCTTGCACTCTTCAACCTGGACAGTTCCCAGGAAGGCCTGAAAATCCATCAGACCGCTGCCCCCTCTGCCATCGCCGCTGCCAAGCGCCTGTACGAAAAAGACCTGATCACCCAGTCCGACGGCGGTTACCTGACCAGCCTGGGACGTGATGCCGCCGAGCATGTGCAGAGCCTGCTGACCATCCTCAACGTCGTCTCGGAAGCCGCCTGACCTTTCTGCCGCCCACGGAAATCCCAGCGCCGGGATTTCCGCAGGTGCATCGTGCGCCACAACGTAAAAATCCTGACGTCAAAAATCGCAATTCGACTTAAGAATTCCAGCGTCCGGACGCTAAACTGCCATCACCTCCGATTTCCCACGTTCGACACCGCGAGCCGGTTTGAGCCGACATGACCCGCAATCACGAAATACGCCCCGATCTGGACGAGGGAATCGACCGCAAGGTCCTCAGCCAGCTACGCGCACGTTTTCTCAAGCTCAACACCGTCCGGATGGAACGTGCCCTGGAAGGCCTCTCGCCTCGCCAGCAAAGCGTATTGACCTTGCTGCCGTTGTTTTTTCACGTCAATCATCCGCTGCTGCCCGGCTACGTCTCGAGCAATACGCCTGCGGGGCTGTCGAACTACGAACCCGAGGCCGATGTCCTCACCGAGGCCCAGCGGCTGACCCGCTCGTTTTCCTACAAGCCACGGCACGGCAGCAACCCGCCGCGACCGATCCTCGGCCTGTTCCTGATGGGCAGCCTGGGCACACTCGCCCAGGCGGACCAGAGCGACATGGATGTGTGGGTCTGCCACGGGCCTGACCTGAGCGACGATGAACTGGCGGAGCTGCGCAAGAAATGCCAGTTACTCGAAGCCTGGGCCGCGACCCAGGGCGCCGAAGCCCACTTCTTCATGATCGACCCGGCCCGGTTCGTGCGAGGTGAACGGGATACCCAGCTCAGCTCCGACGATTGCGGCACGACCCAGCATTACTTGCTGCTGGACGAGTTCTACCGCACTGCGATCTGGCTCGCCGGGCGCACGCCGATCTGGTGGCTGGTGCCGGTCTATGAGGAAGATAACTATGAGCAGTACACCCACACGCTGATCTCCAAGCGCTTCATCCGTGCGGACGAAACCCTGGACTTGGGGCACATGGCCTACATCCCGCCAGGCGAGTTCATAGGTGCCGGGCTGTGGCAGTTGTTCAAGGGCATTGAATCCCCCTACAAGTCCGTGCTCAAACTGCTGCTGACCGAGGTCTACGCCAGCGAACATCCGGATGTCCGATGCCTGAGCCTGCGCTTCAAGCAAGCCGTGTTCGCCAACCGCCTGGACCTGGAAGAGCTGGACCCGTACGTGCTGGTCTATCGCCGCATCGAGGAATACCTCAACGCCCGCGGCGAGCCCGAGCGCCTGGAACTGATCCGCCGCGCCTTGTACCTCAAGGTCAACCGCAAGCTCACCGGCCCGTCGCGTAGCAGCGGCTGGCAACGGGCGCTGCTCGAACGCCTGGCCTCCGAGTGGGGCTGGGACCAGCGGCAACTGGCGCTGCTGGACAGCCGCAGCCAATGGAAAGTGCGCCAGGTGAGCACAGAGCGGCGTGCGCTGGTCAACGAGCTGACCTACAGCTACCGCTTCCTGACCCAGTTCGCCCGCACCGAGAAGACCGTCAGCCTGATCAACAGGCGCGACCTCAACGTATTGGGTCGGCGGCTGTACGCGGCGTTCGAACGCAAGGCCGACAAGGTCGAGTTCATCAACCCCGGCATCGCCCCGGACCTGGCCGAAGACACCTTGACGCTGGTCCAGTCGCCTAACAAGAAAGAGCCCGGGCAAAATCAATGGGGCCTGTACAACGGCAACCTCAATGCCCTGGAGTGGGAAAACTTCGCACCGATCAAGCGCAGCCGCGAACTGCTGGAGTTGCTGACCTGGTGCCATCGCAACGGCGTGATCGACAGCAGCACCCGCCTGGCGCTGCACCCCGGCGACAGCGACCTGAGCGAGTTCGAGCTGTTCAATCTGCTCGGCAGCCTGCAGCAGTCCATCGCCCTGCCCCTGGCCACGGTTGACGAAGAACAGCTGCTGCATGCCAGCGTGCCCAGCGAGGTGCTGATCCTGGTGAATGTTGGCGTCGACCCGCTCAAACATCACCGCGACCTGAATATCCTGATGACCACCGAGCGCACCGACTCTCTGAGCTACGCCGGAGTCAGGGAGAACCTGGTGCTGACCCTCGATCAGGTCACGCTCAACAGTTGGAATGAAGTACTGGTGAACCGGTTCGACGGCGAGCACGCCCTGCTCGATTGCCTGCGCGACTACCTCAACGACTTGCCCATCGGGCTGCGCCAGCCGCGCTTGCGGGTCCGCTGCTTCTGCCACAACCGTGCCCAGTTCATTGCGCGGCGGGTCGAGGAAGTCATCGAAACGGCCCAGACCCTGCTGCTCAGTAACCTCAATCACCGATATCTGCTGCAAGTCCAGCAGCACTACCATGTGCTGGAGCTGGTGCCAGGCCAGGTCAACCATGTGGCGCTGGCCAGCCTGTCGGCGCTGGTGGATTACCTGGGCGAAGAGCTGACGACCTACAGTCCGCTGCAGCTGGATCCGATGGCCCTGGAAGACCACGACCTGGCGTTGATCCTGCCCATGGGCCAACCCGAGTGCATCCAGGTGTTCTACCGGGTCAACGAAGACGACGCCGACCTGTACGTGCTCGATGAACTCAATGCACTCTGGCAACAACGCCTGCCCTATCACGACGAGCAAAGCCTGCTGGTGCCGCTGCAGCGCTTCCTGCAATCGGTGCTGTACCGTCGTGACGCCTTGCTGTCGATGGACACCGACCAGCCGTTGAACCTGGAAACCCTGTATTACCAGCTCCTGCCCTCAGGCAACGGCCGGGCGCGGCGGATCGAGGCGCGGCAGGCACCGCAGACGCCGGTGAACAAGCCGTTCTACGACGTGCAGGCGATCATCGGCAAGGCGGCCCATGGCCAGGTCCACGTCACCCTTTACTGCAATCAGCAGGAGTTTTCGGAACTGGAGCATGGCGACCAGCTGTTCCGCGTAGTCGCCAGGGAAATCGTCGAGCAGCGCCGCGAAGCCGAGCGCTATCGCTGTTATATCACCGACCTGGACCTCTCTGGCCTGGTGGGTGATGGGGCCTGCTCAAGCAACTTGTACTTGCGCTACAAGGCTGACCTGGAACGCGCCCTGAACGAGGCGCTGGCGCTGGTTTGAATCATCAGAGGTGGAAGTCGCCGCCCGCTTCAGGCTGGTATTCCACAGCCAGCAACGTCAACTTCAGGGTTTTGCCACCCGGAGCCGGCCAGTCGATATGCTGGCCGACCTTCAGGCCCAGCAGCGCACTGCCTACCGGCGCCAGGATCGAAATCTTGCCTTCGTCGGCATTGGCGTCCTGGGGATAAACCAGTGTCAGGTGATAGTCCTTGCCACTGCCCTCCTCGCGGCAGTGCACGCGCGAGTTCATGGTCACGACATCCGCGGGCACTTCGTCGTGACCCACCAGGGTCTCGGCGCGATCCAGTTCTGTTTGCAATGCGATCACGCCCGGCAGGGTTTCATCCAGGCTGTCGATCAGGCGCTCCAGACGCTGTACGTCCAGGCGAGTCAGGGTGATGGAGGGTGCGGTCATGATCCAGGCAGACTCCTTTCTTCTGCACGAAAAAAGCAAAACCCCGCCACAGGAAGACGGGGTTTTCACGAGCCTCGATGAGTTGAGGCATAGTTGGACACTAACACAGCACAATAAATAAACAAGCCAGGCCAGGCAGATGCACAATTACCTGATACCACACAGTCCTGTGGGAGCGAGCCTGCTCGCGATGGCGTCCGATCAATCAACATTGATGTGACTGACACACCGCTATCGCGAGCAAGCTCGCTCCCACAGGTACTGCATTCACTTTCGATCCTTGCGTCTGGCCGCCTCGGCACAGATGACCCGCCGCCGCTCATCATCGGCCGAGCGCCATTCGCGGATGTCCTCCACGTGGCGGAAACAGCCGAGGCAGACTTTCTGCTCATCCAGCTTGCACACGCTGGTGCACGGTGACGGCACGGCGGGGCTGACGTTGCTGAAAAGCGGTTTGGGCGGCCGCGCCGGGGCGGTCTGGCTCATGGGGTCACAGGCCTTCGAACTCGAAATCCACACCCGCCTGCTGCTTGACGATACGCTCGAGCATCTCACCCAACTGCTCTTCGCTCTTGTCGCACAACCAGCGCTCGCTTTCCTCGTCATAGTCGAAGTGGAAACCGCCGGACACCGCCGCCAGCCACAACTGCCGCAACGGCTCCTGACGACTGAAAATCAGCTGGCTGCCGTTTTCGAACTTGACGGTCAGCACACCGGCAGAACTTTCCAGATCGATGTCCAGTTCGCTCTCGTCGAAAATATCTTCCAGCATTTGCTGGGTGGTATCGACCAGATCGTGGAAACGGGCTTCAGTCAAACTCATTGCGACAACCTCGAAAATGTCTGCTCATGCTCAAGCGCCGCAAGATACGGGCGCTTCCTGACGATTGCAAAGGATATACCGATCGACGACAACCTCGGCCTCCTGAGTCGATAACGTCCCCCCAGGCCCGCCGGACGGGAGTCCCGTTGCATAGGCAAGCTGCCGGGTGGCCGGTATACTCCGGCGCAATTAACGCATTTTCAAGGATTTCGCCATGAAGCGCCTGATCTCTTCCCTTGCTGCGCTCGTCGCGGTTGCCTGCCTTGTGACAGCCTGTGGTCAAAAAGGTCCCCTGTATCTGCCTGATGACAGCAAGTCCCCTGAAGAGCAGGCCAAGTCGTCGCAGTCCAAGTCTCACTCGCACGACACCCACTCCACTTACTAAGGGACCGTCATGGACGCTTTTAACTACCGTGGCGGGGAGCTGTTCGCGGAGGGGGTCGCCCTGTCTGCGATCGCCCAACGCTTCGGCACGCCGACCTATGTCTATTCCCGTGCTCATATCGAGGCCCAGTACCGGACCTTCGCCGATGCGCTCACCGGCATGCCGCATCTGGTGTGTTTCGCCGTGAAAGCCAACTCCAACCTGGGCGTACTCAACGTCCTGGCACGCCTGGGCGCCGGTTTCGACATCGTCTCCGGCGGTGAGCTCGAACGCGTCCTGGCCGCCGGTGGCAGCGCCGACAAGATCGTCTTTTCCGGCGTTGGCAAGACCCGTGAAGACATGCGTCGCGCCCTGGAAGTCGGGGTGCACTGCTTCAACATCGAATCCACCGATGAGCTTGAACGCCTGCAAGTCGTTGCCGCTGAACTCGGGGTCCGCGCACCCATCTCCCTGCGGGTGAACCCGGACGTGGATGCCGGCACCCACCCATACATTTCCACCGGGCTCAAGGAAAACAAGTTCGGCATCGCCATCGCTGATGCCGAAGACGTGTACGTACGCGCCGCGCAACTGCCGAACCTCGAAGTGCTGGGCGTCGATTGCCACATCGGCTCGCAGCTGACCACCCTGGCACCCTTCATCGATGCCCTCGACCGCCTGCTGGCGCTGGTCGACCGCCTCGGTGATTGCGGCATCTACCTGCGCCACATCGACCTGGGCGGCGGCGTCGGCGTGCGCTATCGCGACGAAGAGCCGCCCTTGGTGGCCGACTACATCAAGATTGTGCGCGAGCGGCTCGAAGGCCGCGACCTGGCGCTGATGTTCGAGCCAGGCCGCTACATCGTGGCCAATGCCGGCGTCCTGCTGACCCAGGTCGAATACCTCAAGCACACCGAGCACAAGGACTTCGCCATCGTCGACGCGGCCATGAACGACCTGATCCGCCCGGCGCTGTACCAGGCGTGGATGGACGTGACGGCGGTCCGCCCCCGTGATACTGCCGCACGCAGCTACGATATCGTCGGACCGATCTGCGAAACCGGCGACTTCCTGGCCAAGGGTCGGGAACTGGCGCTGGAAGAAGGGGATCTGCTGGCCGTGCATTCGGCCGGTGCCTACGGGTTTGTCATGAGTTCCAACTACAACACTCGCGGCCGTTGTGCCGAGGTGCTGGTGGACGGTGATCAGGCATTCGAAGTGCGTCGCCGCGAGACGGTAGCCGAGTTGTTTGCCGGCGAAAGCCTGCTACCGGAGTAAAACCATGCTGCTGCGTTTTACCAAGATGCACGGCCTGGGCAACGATTTCATGGTCCTCGACCTGGTCAGCCAGCACGCGCACATCCTGCCCAAGCATGCCAAGCAATGGGGCGACCGGCACACCGGTATCGGTTTCGACCAGCTGCTGATCGTCGAGGCGCCTACCAACCCGGACGTGGACTTCCGTTATCGGATCTTCAATGCCGACGGTTCGGAAGTGGAGCAATGCGGCAACGGTGCGCGCTGCTTCGCCCGTTTCGTGCTGGACAAGCGCCTGACCGCCAAGCGCAGGATCCGCGTCGAGACCAAAAGCGGCATCATCGAGCTGGATGTGCGCAACGATGGACAGATCGGTGTCAACATGGGCGCCCCGCGCCTGACCCCGGCAGACATCCCGTTCGACGCCCCGGCCCAGGCCTTGAGCTATGCGCTGGAAGTCGATGGCGCCGCGGTGGAACTGGCTGCGGTGTCCATGGGCAATCCCCATGCGGTGCTGCGGGTCAACGACATCAACAGCGCCCCGGTGCATGAGCTGGGCCCGAAGATCGAGAACCACCCGCGCTTCCCTGCACGGGTGAACGTCGGTTTCCTGCAAGTCATCGACCGCCACCGCGCGCAGCTTCGCGTCTGGGAACGTGGAGCAGGGGAAACCCAGGCTTGCGGCACCGGCGCCTGTGCCGCTGCCGTCGCGGCGATCAGCCAGGGATGGATGGATTCGCCCCTGTTGATCGACCTGCCCGGCGGACGCCTGTCCATCGAGTGGGCAGGTCCCGGCCAGCCGGTGATGATGACCGGCCCGGCAGTGCGCGTATACGAAGGACAAGTTCGTCTTTGAGTGAGTCAAACCCATGACCGACAAGCCACAGGTTCCAGCCCCACAGACCGACGAATCCCCGAGCCCGCTTCCGGAAGCCGCGGCGGTGGCCGCTTACCTGGAGGCTCATCCGGACTTTTTCGTCGAGCGCGAAGAGTTGCTTTCAGTGATGCGCATCCCCCACCGGCGCGGCGATACCGTGTCACTGGTGGAGCACCAGATGAAGATCCTGCGCGAGCGCAACATCGAAATGCGTCATCGCCTCTCGCACCTGATGGACGTTGCCCGGGACAACGACCGCCTGTTCGACAAGACCCGTCGCCTGATCCTGGCCCTGATGGACGCCAACACCCTGGAAGATGTAGTGATGAGCGTCGAGGACAGCCTGCGCCAGGATTTCCAGGTGCCTTTTGTCAGCCTGATCCTGTTTGGCGACAACGCCATGCCGGTGGGCCGCTGGGTGACCCACGCCGATGCGCAGACCGCTATCGGCGGCCTGCTCACGGAAAACAAAAGCGTCAGCGGCAGCCTGCGCGAACATGAGCTGGACTTCCTGTTCGGCGAAGAACAGCGCAAGCAGATCGGTTCCACCGCCGTCGTTGCCATCGCCCACCAGGGCGTGCACGGCGTACTGGCCGTTGCCAGCCGCGATCCCCAGCACTACAAGAGTTCGGTGGGCACGCTGTTCCTGAGCTACATCGCCGAAGTCACCGGCCGGGTACTGCCACGGGTTGCCGGTTCGCTGCGTTCGGTACGCTGATGATGGAGCGGCAGTTGGACGCCTACTGCGAGCATCTGCGCAGTGAGCGCCAGGTGTCGCCCCACACCCTGTCGGCTTATCGCCGCGACCTGGAAAAGGTAGTGGACTGGTGCCGGAAACAGAACGTCGACAGTTGGCAAGCCCTGGACATCCAGCGCCTGCGCAGCCTGATTGCCCGGCTGCACCAGCAAGGGCAATCCTCCCGCAGCCTGGCGCGGCTGTTGTCGGCCGTACGTGGCTTGTACCACTACCTCAACCGCGAAGGCCTCTGCGATCACGATCCGGCCACCGGCCTGACACCGCCCAAGGGCGAGCGCCGGCTGCCGAAGACCCTCGACACGGACCGCGCCCTGCAACTGCTCGAAGGTGCAGTCGAGGATGATTTCCTCGCGCGACGGGACCAGGCGATTCTCGAACTGTTCTATTCCTCCGGCTTGCGGCTTTCAGAGCTGACGGGGCTTAACCTGGACCAATTGGACCTGGCCGACGGCATGGTCCAGGTGCTTGGCAAGGGCAGCAAGACACGCCTGTTGCCCATCGGTCGCAAGGCCCGGGAGGCCCTGGCATTTTGGCTGCCGCTACGGGCACTGGCCAACCCTGCCGACGACGCCGTCTTCATCAGCCAACAGGGCCGGCGCCTCGGGCCACGGGCCATCCAGATGCGCGTCAAGGCCGCCGGCGAGCGCGAATTGGGCCAGAACCTGCACCCGCACATGCTCAGGCACTCCTTCGCCAGCCACGTGCTGGAGTCCTCCCAGGACCTGCGCGCGGTCCAGGAACTGCTCGGCCATTCGGACATCAAGACCACCCAGATCTACACCCACCTGGACTTCCAGCATCTGGCGACGGTCTATGACAGTGCCCATCCCAGGGCCAAACGCATCAAGGGCGACGAATCATGACCATCGAGCTCATCACTTTCGACCTGGACGACACTCTGTGGGACACCGCCCCGGTGATCGCCAGCGCCGAAGCCGTATTACGCCAATGGCTGGCCGACAACGCACCGGACCTGGGTGGCGTGCCGGTGGAACACCTGTGGGCAATCCGCGAACAGGTGCTGCGTGAGGAGCCGGACCTGAAGCACCGCATCAGTGCGTTGCGCCGGCGAGTGCTGTTCCGTGCGCTGCAAGAGGCCGGCTATGACCAGTGGCAGGCCTCCGGGCTGGCGGACCAGGCATTCGAGGCTTTCCTGCATGCGCGCCATCAACTGGAGGTCTTTCCGGACGTGCAACCCACCCTGGAAATCCTGGCCAATCACTTCTCTCTCGGCGTGGTCACCAATGGCAACGCCGACGTGCGTCGCCTGGGGCTGGCGGACTATTTCAAGTTCGCCCTGTGTGCCGAAGACATCGGCATCGCCAAGCCCGACGCCCGGCTGTTCCAGGAAGCCCTGCAACGGGGCGGCGCCACTCCACAGACTGCCGTGCACATTGGCGATCACCCAGGCGACGACATCGCCGGCGCCCAACAGGCCGGCCTGCGGGCGGTATGGTTCAACCCGGCGGGCAAGACCTGGGATGCCGAGCACAGACCGGATGCCGAGATCCGCAGCCTGACGGAACTGCCGGGGTTGCTGGCGGGATGGCATAGCCAGCCCTGAGCCGGCAAACGCCACAGTCCTCTGTGGGAGCTGTGGTGCGCCGCAATTCCAGGCACGACACAAAGCCTCTGTGGGAGCGAGCCTGCTCGCGATAGCGGTGGGTCAGCTTGCATCGATGTTGGATGTGCTGCCGCCATCGCGAGCAGGCTCGCTCCCACATGAGCAACAACCAACCTGAAACGTTATCTGTGGTCCATGAAAAAGCCCGCAGCGACGGCGGGCTTTTTCATGCAAGCAAGAAGCAGAAGCTCAGATAGGGCGGCTGCCGTACTTGTTGTCAGGCTTCTTGGGCGGATCGGCGACCACATTGGCCTCCACTTCCTGCACCTTTCCGCCCCGGGCCAGGAACTCTTCCATGGCCTTGGCGAGCGCATCACGCTCCTTGTTCTTGGCCTCTACGCTCGGCAACTCGTCGATCGATACTGCCGCCTTGGCCTTGCCCTTGGCAGGCACCGGGACATCGGCAACATCATCGTCGGCGACGTCTTCAGCCGCCGCTTCCAGGCCGTCTTCGGCCTCGTCTTCGTCACCGACTTCGAGGTCGTCGTTTTCCAGATCATCGTCGCTCATGTTCTACCTCATGACTTGCGAAAAGCAGATTAGTTATAGCCCAGCTTCGCCATCTGTCGAAGGCTGCCAGAAAAAATTCAACATCCGCCGGCAATCAGCGGTCATGCCCCTTCACCGTGCAAGGTGGCGAGGACTTTACGAGCACCGCCGTGATCACGGTGCTCGCCCAGATAAACACCTTGCCAGGTACCCAGTGCCAGTCGCCCGTCCGTTACCGGCAGGCTGACCTGACATCCCAGCACGCTGGCCTTGAAGTGCGCCGGGAGGTCGTCCAGGCCTTCGTCGTTGTGCTCATAACCGGCAGCTCCTTGTGGGATCAGCCGATTGAAAAATCGTTCGAAGTCTCGACGAACCGCCGGATCGGCGTTCTCGTTGATGGTCAACGAGGCCGAGGTATGCTGCAGCCACAGATGCAACAGACCGACGCGACACGCCCGGAGTTCAGGCAGGCCGGCGATCAACTCGTCCGTCACCAGATGAAAGCCCCTGGGCCTGGCCCGCAGGGTTATCAGCGTCTGTTGCCACATACAGATCTCCGCACGTTCGGCGCGCATTCTAGCGCGCTCTGGAAAAAAACAAAGAGCCTAATATTCCTCCTTCGATGTAAGCCTTTGGCGGTAGAAAAACCGTGTCGCCTACATGACAAAAGACGTCGGAAAAACCAGCACTTCTTCTGGACAATGACAAACTGCGGACAAAAAAATGCCCGGCAAGCCGGGCATCTTTTTTTGCGTGTGCTTACAGGTTGTAGCCACGCTCGTTGTGTTCGGCCAGGTCCAGGCCAACGGCCTCTTCTTCCTCGGAGACCCGCAGGCCCATGACGGCGTCCAGGACCTTGAGAATGATGAAAGTGACAATCGCGGTGTAGATCACGGTGAAGCCCACGCCCTTGACTTGAATCCATACCTGCGCGCCGATATCGGTCACAGTGCCGAAGCCACCCAGCGCCGGTGCAGCGAATACACCGGTCAGGATCGCGCCGAGGATACCGCCAATACCATGCACGCCGAAGGCGTCCAGGGAGTCGTCATAGCCGAGCTTGCGCTTGAGGGTGGTGGCGCAGAAGAAGCACACCACGCCTGCCGCCAGACCGATGACCAAGGCGCCCATCGGGCCCACGGTGCCGGCAGCCGGCGTGATCGCAACCAGACCTGCCACCACGCCCGAGGCAATGCCCAGTGCGCTTGGCTTGCCGTGGCTGATCCACTCGGCAAACATCCAGCCCAGCGCCGCCGCAGCGGTGGCGATCTGAGTCACCAGCATCGCCATGCCGGCGGTGCCGTTCGCGGCGACGGCGGAACCGGCGTTGAAACCAAACCAGCCAACCCACAGCATGGCAGCGCCCATCAAGGTGTAACCCAGGTTATGCGGCGCCATCGGCGTGGTCGGGAAGCCTTTGCGCTTGCCCAGCACCAGGCACGCCACCAGGCCCGCGATACCGGCGTTGATGTGCACCACGGTGCCGCCGGCGAAGTCCAGCACGCCCCAGTCCCACAGCAGGCCGCCGTTGCCGGACCAGACCATGTGGGCGATCGGTGCATACACCAGGGTGAACCACACGCCCATGAAGATCAGCATGGCGGAGAACTTCATCCGCTCGGCGAAGGCGCCGACGATCAGGGCCGGGGTGATGATGGCGAACGTCATCTGGAAGGTGACGAACACCGCTTCAGGGAACAGCGCCGTTGGGCCGGTAATGCTGGCCGGGGTGACACCCGCCAGGAACGCTTTACCCAGGCCGCCGATGAAGGAGTTGAAGTTGACGACGCCCTGCTCCATGCCCGTTGTGTCGAACGCAATGCTGTAGCCATAAATGACCCACAGGATGCTGATCAGACCGGTAATGGCAAAGCACTGCATCATCACGGAAAGAAGGTTTTTCGAACGCACCATGCCGCCATAGAACAGCGCCAGGCCCGGAATGGTCATGAACAGTACAAGAACGGTGGACGTCAGCATCCAGGCGGTGTCGCCGGAGTTCAGTACCGGGG
>Ga0209795_10001408_pt1 | contig 15151 bp, 12 predicted proteins | sample AgamicOrMarz_FD_187166 | JGI IMG/M metagenome (GOLD analysis project Ga0209795, IMG submission 187166) | Agave microbial communities from Guanajuato, Mexico - Or.Ma.rz (SPAdes) (version 2) | ecosystem: Host-associated > Plants > Phyllosphere > Phylloplane/Leaf | place: Guanajuato, Mexico...
ACGCTTGTTTGCGTTCATAGCGTGAGAACGTGCGTTACCAGTTGTTGTTTTCTTTCCAGTTACAACACATTGACGTGGCATAATGATTTCCCTCCTTAACTACCAAAAGCTTTATACAGCAATCTTTTAAGATCCTCATCTGGAAAAAGAAAATTGTTTGATCAAATTTTCTAGACTTGAGATACCTTAATAATTTATCATACAACTAATTTGATTGCAATAGTTACCTTTCAAGAAAAAAACCTTGACATCACTTAAAATGAAATGCTCTTATATTAAACAGGCAGGAATAACTTTCAATATTGCATTGACTATAGTAAAATGACTGTAGTCAAGGAGCAATTTTTCAGGAGGGGGAACGATTCATGTCCATTGAATTAAAAACAAAGTTCGGACAAATTGATATTTCTAACGAAGTAATCGCGACCATCGCCGGAGGTGCGGCAATTGAATGTTATGGGATCGTCGGTATGGCCTCTAAGAATCAAATTAAAGATGGAATTACGGAAATACTACGAAGAGAAAATTTCACTCGGGGAGTAATTGTTCGCCAAGAGAATGAGGCATTACATATTGATATGTATATAATTGTTAGCTATGGTACGAAAATTTCCGAAATTGCCCACAACGTGCAATCAAAGGTTAAATATACCCTCGATAAGACTGTTGGACTTGCCGTTGACTCGGTAAATATTTACGTTCAGGGAGTTCGAGTGACGAACCCCTAAGTTCGTGAGCTGAACTCACGTAGAGGAGGAAAGTTTGTGTCAATTACAGCTTTAGATGGAAAACGTTTTGCCGAGATGGTGATTCAAGGGGCCAATCATTTAGCAGCAAATGCAAAAATGGTTGATGCTTTAAACGTTTTTCCCGTGCCCGATGGTGATACAGGAACGAATATGAATTTATCAATGACATCTGGGGCCAAAGAAGTAAAAAATAATGTACAAGATCATATAGGTAAAGTGGGAGTTGCCCTATCGAAGGGATTGCTAATGGGAGCTCGCGGAAATTCAGGCGTTATCCTTTCACAGTTGTTCCGTGGTTTTTCTAAGGCGGTTGAAACTAAAGCACAAATCTCAGGGAATGATTTTGCTCATGCCCTTGAAGCTGGCGTGGAAACAGCCTATAAAGCAGTAATGAAGCCTGTTGAAGGAACCATTTTAACTGTTGCAAAGGATTCTGCTAAGCAGGCTGTACAAGCAGCTCAGCATTCTAACGATCTCATTGTGATTATGGATGAAGTTTTAAAAGAAGCAAAGGCTTCATTGAAACGCACTCCGGATCTACTTCCAGTTTTAAAGGAAGTTGGTGTGGTTGATAGTGGCGGCCAGGGTCTTGTCTTTGTTTACGAAGGGTTTCTTGCGGTTTTAAAAGGCGAAAAGTTACCTGATACACCTTCTGCATGGCTTTCGATGGATGAGTTGGTCAATACGGAGCACCATAAAAGTGTCCAAGGACATATAAATACTGAAGACATTGAATTTGGGTACTGTACAGAATTTATGGTTCGCTTTGAACAAGAAAAGACCACTAAACATCCTTTTGATGAAGGGGTATTTAGAAATGACCTCAGCAAATTAGGAGATTCTTTATTGGTTATTGCGGATGAAGATGTTGTGAAAGTGCATATTCATTCCGAACAGCCTGGAGAAGTACTTAGCTACGGACAAAAGTATGGAAATTTAATTAATATGAAGATAGAAAATATGCGTCAACAACATACCAATATTGTTGGCGAATCACATAATGCATCTGTTGTTAACCAGCAGAAGTCACCTAGAAAACAAGAAGAATACGGAATTGTTGCCGTTTCTATGGGATCAGGAATTGCAGACTTATTTAAAAGTATTGGCGCCCATGAAGTGATTGAAGGCGGGCAAACAATGAACCCGAGTACGGAGGATATCATCAAGGCTGTTAAAGAAGTGAATGCTAAAAAGGTATTTATCCTGCCGAATAATAAAAACATCATTATGGCAGCTCAACAGGCAGCAGATGTTTCTGAAGAGGATATTTATGTGATCCCTTCCAAAACGGTACCACAAGGACTTTCAGCTTTGTTAGCTTTTAATCCTTCTGCTGATCTCGAGACAAATAAAGGCGCAATGAACGATGCTTTAAAACACGTGAAAACTGGCCAAATAACCTTTGCTGTTCGAGATACCCAGATTGATGGCTTAGAAATCGAGAAAGATGATTTCATGGGGATTGCCGAAGGGAAAATCGTGGTTAAAAACAAGGACAAAGGAAAAGTAGCAGAAAATTTACTCTCACAAATGCTGGATGAGGATTCAGAAATTTTAACCATCATATATGGGGAAGACATTAGTGAGGAAGAAGTAAATAAGCTTACCCAGTTTGTTGAAGAAAACTATGCAGATATTGAAGTAGAAATCCATAACGGTAAGCAGCCGTTGTATTCATTTATCTTTTCAATTGAATAAGGCTCAGCTAAAATAGAAGGGGGATTCCCTTCTTTTTTTGTGGAAAAAAGCTGGGGGAAAAATAAGATAATAAAAAACAAGTAAATTAGATAGACTAGCGCGCGAGGGGGAGAATCGAGTGAAATATAGGAGCGTGTTTGATATCATTGGTCCAATCATGATTGGACCCTCAAGCTCACATACAGCTGGTGCAGCAAGAATAGGTAGGGTAGCTAGAAGCTTATTTGGCAGGGAGCCGAAGTGGGCCAATATTTCTTTATATGGTTCTTTTGCTAAAACCTATAAGGGGCATGGCACGGATGTAGCCATTGTGGGTGGACTATTAGATTTTGAGACCGATGATGTGCGAATCATTAAGGCCATAGACATTGCTAAGGAAAAGGGGATAAAGCTCAGATTTATTGAAGAGGATGCGGTTACTGACCATCCCAATACGGCAAGGGTCATTATTGGTGATCATAATGGGGAGCTAGAGTTAGTTGGTATTTCTATTGGCGGCGGGAAAATTGAGATAACCGAGCTTAATGGGTTTGAATTAAAGCTGTCAGGTAATCATCCGGCCCTTCTAGTCGTTCATAATGATCGTTATGGAACAATTGCTGGTGTAGCTAACATTCTTGCACAATACGAAATAAATATTGGTCATATGGAGGTTTCTCGAAAAGAAAAAGGAAAGCTTGCTTTAATGACCATTGAAGTAGACCAAAATATTGACAATAAAATCCTCGTTGAGCTAGAACAGCTTCCCAACATTTTAAAAGTAACGAAAATCGTGGATTAACCAACCAGGGGGAATGGTCCAGTGTTTCGAAATGTTGCAGAATTAGTTGAGCTGGCAAAGAGTCAGAGGAAAAAGATTTCAGAAATTATGATCGAGCAAGAGGTAGAAGTGACAGGGCGTTCCCGAGAAGAAGTGCTAGCCTTTATGGAACGGAATCTTAAGGTTATGCAAGAAGCGGTAGAACGAGGGATTAAAGGGGTACACTCACACTCAGGGTTAACTGGTGGAGATGCTGTCCTGTTGCAAAAATATATTGAAAAGGGCACCTTTTTAACAGGAGAAACTATTCTGGATGCGGTAAGTAAAGCTGTCGCAACAAATGAAGTGAATGCGGCCATGGGCACCATTTGTGCGACTCCAACGGCCGGTTCTGCAGGAGTTGTGCCAGGTACCTTATTTGCAGTCGAAAAAAAGTTAAAGCCCACCAAAGAGCAAAAGATTTCATACCTGTTTACGGCAGGGGCATTTGGCTTTGTAGTGGCCAATAATGCTTCGATTTCTGGTGCAGCAGGAGGCTGCCAGGCGGAAGTTGGTTCTGCAGCGGGAATGGCTGCTGCTGCCATTGTAGAAATGGCAGGCGGAACCCCTGAACAATGTGCAGAGGCAATGGCGATTACCTTAAAAAATATGCTGGGTTTAGTATGTGATCCAGTTGCTGGCCTTGTTGAAGTTCCTTGTGTGAAGCGAAATGCGATGGGTGCAGCGAATGCAATGGTTGCTGCCGATATGGCTTTAGCGGGAATTACAAGTCGAATTCCCTGTGATGAAGTGATTGAAGCAATGTTTAAAATAGGTCAAACCATGCCAACAACACTAAAAGAAACTGGGCAGGGAGGGTTGGCGGCAACACCGACAGGTCGCAAACTGGAAGCAAAGATCTTCGGTTTACCGCGAAATAATAGTGAAACCACATCTTAATCAATCAATAACTGTCATAAAGGGAATAGGTGAAGAAACTGCTGAAATTTTTTCGGAAATGAAAATCTATACGATCGAAGACCTATTGGAATATTTTCCGTATCGTTATGAAGATTACCGCCTCCGTGATATTACAGAGGTGCAGCATGAGGAGAAAGTAACAGTGGAAGGGAAGGTTCATAGTGAGCCTTCTCTTGTCTATTATGGTAGGAAGAGATCCAAACTTATGTTCCGTTTTTTTGTCGGAACTCATCTGATCCAAGTAGTCTTTTTTAACCAACCCTATTTAAAAAATAAAATCATGATCAATGAAACAATTACTGTCACAGGAAAATGGGATGCACATCGGCAAACCATTACGGCAAATGAGATGCAGGTGGGCCCAAATGCAAAATCAAAGGATTTTGAACCAGTATACTCATTAAGAGGGAAATTAACGACAAAAGGAATCCGGAAATTTATCAGCATTGCTCTTCAACAATATGGACAATTTATTGAAGAAACACTGCCCCTCGCTTTCTTGAAAAAATATCGCCTTCTTGATAGGCAGGCGGCCATCCAAGCGATGCACTTTCCCGACAGTCAAGAAGATGTGAAACAAGCTCGAAGGCGCATCGTTTATGAGGAATTTCTTTTGTTTCAATTAAAAATGCAGGCACTTAGGAAGTTCGAACGGGAACATTCCCCAGGGGTTTGCCAAAACTATGATGTAACAAAGGTAAAGGAATTTATTAATAGTCTTCCTTTTCCATTAACGAATGCTCAAACACGTGTGATCCATGAAGTATTAGCAGAGCTAAAATCTCCACTTAGAATGAATCGCTTACTGCAGGGAGATGTGGGTTCGGGAAAAACAGTGGTCGCAGCGATTGGCTTGTATGCCAGTGTCACGGCAGGTTTTCAAGGAGCGCTTATGGTTCCAACAGAAATATTGGCAGAGCAGCATGCAGAAAGCTTAAAAAGTATGCTAGAACCATTTCATGTCAGGTGTGAACTCCTGACGAGTTCGATAAAAGGGAAACGAAGAAAGGAAATCCTCCACGAATTAGCAGAAGGGAACGTTGATATCTTAATTGGAACACACGCCCTAATCCAAGATGAGGTCACCTTCAAGAGACTCGGCTTTGTCATCACGGATGAACAGCATCGATTTGGCGTTGAACAGCGACGTGTTCTAAGAGAAAAAGGTGAGAATCCGGACGTGCTTTTTATGACGGCGACACCGATTCCTCGAACCCTTGCGATTACCGTATTTGGGGAAATGGATGTTTCCATCATAGATGAGATGCCAGCAGGGAGAAAAACCATTGAAACCTATTGGGCAAAACCAGAAATGCTCGAACGCGTTCTGGCGTTTGTTGAAAAAGAATTACAAAAAGGCCACCAAGCTTATGTAATTTGTCCGCTCATCGAAGAATCAGAAAAGCTCGATGTTCAAAATGCTATTGACGTCTATAATACATTAAGTCAATATTTCCAAAACCGTTTTAAAGCAGGTCTTATGCATGGCCGCTTAAGTTCAGAAGAAAAGGACTCAGTGATGAAAGCATTTAGTGCGGGCGAAGTACAGGTGTTAGTCTCAACGACCGTTGTTGAGGTGGGAGTAAATGTACCGAATGCGACCATGATGGTAATTTATGATGCGGAAAGGTTTGGCCTTTCACAGCTTCATCAGCTGCGCGGCCGGGTTGGACGAGGCAGCGATCAATCCTATTGTATTTTGCTGGCTAGTCCAAAGTCGGAAGTTGGCCAAGAAAGAATGCGGATTATGACTGAAACGAATGATGGTTTCGTTTTAAGTGAAAAAGATTTAGAACTTAGAGGGCCTGGCGACTTTTTTGGCAGAAAACAAAGCGGGGTTCCTGAATTCAAGGTAGCAGATATGGTTCATGACTATCGTGCCCTTGAAACTGCAAGAAGTGATGCGGCGATGCTTATCCAGTCTGAAACATTTTGGACAGCCCCGGAATATCAATTTTTAAGAAATAGCCTGGATGAATCAGGAGTATTAGAAGGGGAAAAGCTAGATTAAATCAAACTTTTTTCCCTTATAGGACTCTTTAATAGGCTATAGCAGATGGTCATGATAAAAACTAATTCTTGCAATCTGCTTTTTCAAATTTTATACTACTATTAGTACCTAGTCATTTTCCTCTAAAAAGGTTCTTGGTTGGAAAAAGCAGAAGAGCAGGATAAAAAAACTAATTCTTGCAATCTGCTTTTTCAAATTTTATACTACTATTAGTACCTAGTCATAAGATCGCGGACGGTGTGAAAATACATGAGAAAAAGTAAAAAAGAGCGCCAACAATTGTTGACTTCAACAATTAACGAGAATCCATTTATTACGGATGAGGATTTAGCAGAAAAATTTCAGGTGAGTGTCCAAACCATTCGTCTGGACCGTTTAGAATTATCGATTCCAGAACTCAGGGAACGCATTAAGACTGTAGCTGAGAAACGATTTGATGATGAAGTCCGCTCATTACCGCTTGAAGAAGTGATTGGTGAAATTATACATATAGAATTGGATCAGAATGCAATTTCGATTTTTGATGTAAAAAAAGAGCATGTGTTTAAACGAAATAACATTGCCCGCGGCCATCATGTTTTCGCTCAGGCAAATTCTTTAGCAGTGGCCGTTATAAATGATGAATTAGCTTTGACAGCAAAAGCGAATATTCAATTTAATCGTTTGGTAAAATTGAATGAGCGTGTTATTGCCAAAGCCAAGGTAACCAAAATTGACAGGGGCCTAGGCAGAACGAGTGTCGAGGTAACAAGTTTTGTAAATAATGAACTTGTTTTTACCGGAGAATTTGAAATGTACCGTTCGAAAAATCGGTAGAGGATGAGGAAAATGAAACTAGCAATTGATGCAATGGGCGGCGACAATGCTCCAAAAGAAATCGTCTTAGGGGCACTAAAAGCCGTACAAGCATTTTCAGATATACATATTACCCTTGTCGGGGATGAAAATAAGATTAAAGAAACTTTAACGAATCATGATCGGATTTCTGTAATCCATACCACTGAAGTGATCCTTGGAACTGATGAACCTGTAAAAGCGGTTCGCCGCAAAAAGAATGCCTCAATGGTGTTAGCCGCACAGCAAGTAGCAGATGGGGTGGCAGATGCGTGTATTTCGGCAGGAAATACAGGAGCTTTAGTAGCTGCAGGTCTTTTTGTGGTTGGGAGAATAAATGGAATACACCGCCCAGCCTTAGCACCAACGCTTCCTACCATAGGCGGTGAGGGATTCTTGTTATTAGACGTCGGAGCAAACGCAGATGCAAAACCAGAGCATCTGCTTCAATATGGACTAATGGGTTCCATTTATAGTGAAAAAGTAAGGGGAATTTCAAGGCCAAGAGTCGGTCTTTTAAATATCGGGACTGAGGAAAAGAAAGGGAATGAACTTACTAAGCAAGCCTTCGAATTGTTAAAAAATGCTGAAATTAACTTTGTCGGAAATGTTGAAGCGAGGGATTTGTTAGATGGTGTTGCTGATGTTGTTGTGACAGATGGATTTACGGGTAACATGGTTTTAAAAACAATAGAGGGTACGGCTCTCTCAATGTTTAAAATGTTAAAAACGGCCTTAATGAGCAGCTTTACTAGTAAATTAGCCGCAGCCGTGCTGAAACCGAATCTTAAAACCTTAAAAAATACAATGGATTATTCTGAATATGGCGGTGCTGCTTTATTTGGATTAAACGCTCCTGTGATTAAGGCACACGGCTCATCCAATGGCCAAGCTATATTTAGTGCAATTAGGCAAACAAGGGAAATGGTAAGTAATGATGTGGTAGGTTTAATTAAGATGTCAACTGAAGAAGAAAATAAGGAAAAAGTAGAACGGTAAAGGAGTTTTGAAATGAATAAAATAGCATTCGTGTTTCCAGGACAAGGGTCACAAGCAGTCGGAATGGGAAAAGAGTTAGCAGAAAAACACTCTGAGGTTATGGATTATTTTAGGAGAGCCGATGAAAAGCTAAATATTCCACTGAGTAAACTAATTTTTGAAGGACCGAAGGAAGAATTGACAATTACCTTCAATACACAGCCTGCCCTTTTAACTACCAGTATTGCTATTTTAGACTACTTCCAAAAGTCTGGGATTAAAGCTGATTATGTCGCTGGTCACAGCTTAGGTGAATATACCGCGCTTGTAGCTGCAGGCACACTTTCTTTCGAAGAAGGAGTGTATGCCGTCAGAAAACGGGGCGAGTTTATGGAGAATGCGGTCCCAAATGGAGAAGGTTCGATGGCTGCCGTATTAGGGCTTGACCGTGACCGTCTTTTTGCGGTAACAAACGAGGTAAGTGAATCAGGCAATCCAGTCTCATTAGCTAATCTAAATTGCCCTGGGCAAATCGTTATTTCTGGTTCGAAAAAAGGGGTCGAGATTGCAGGCGTGAAGGCGAAAGAAGCAGGAGCAAAAAGAGCTCTTCCTTTAGACGTTAGCGGCCCATTCCATTCTGCTTTGATGAAACCTGCTGCAGACCAGCTTCGTGAAGTCCTAGATGGAATTGAAGTAAAGGACGCCTCAGTGCCGATTGTCGCCAATGTAACGGCAGAACCAATTACTTCGGCTACTGAAATTAAAGATAAATTAATAGAGCAGCTTTATTCCCCTGTTTTGTGGGAAGATTCCGTTCGCAAAATGATCGAGTTAGGTGTCGATACGTTCATTGAAATTGGCCCTGGGAAAGTTCTTTCAGGCTTAATCAAGAAAATCGATAAAACAGTTACGACATTTTCAGTATCGGACGAGGAGAGTGCGCAAACTGTTATTGACGCATTAAAGGAGGAAAGAATATGAATCTAGAAGGGAAAGCAGCCCTTGTAACTGGAGCATCAAGAGGTATTGGCAGAGAGATTGCCCTTGAACTAGCAAGACAAGGTGCCAATGTGGCAGTAAATTATTCGGGCAGTGAAGCAAAAGCAAATGAGGTTGTTGATGAAATAAAAGCGCTTGGCAGAGAGGCATTCGCTGTAAAATGTGATGTATCAAACGCTGATGCAGTTGCTGAAATGGTGAAAGGTACAATTGACAACTTTGGGAAACTTGATATCCTCGTTAATAACGCAGGGATTACAAGAGATAATTTGTTGATGAGAATGAAAGAGGAAGAATGGGATGATGTTATTAATATCAACCTTAAAGGTGTTTTCCTTTGTACCAAGGCGGTAACAAGGCAAATGATGAAGCAGCGGGTTGGACGCATCATTAATATCGCATCGATTGTTGGCGTTAGTGGGAATCCAGGCCAGGCTAACTATGTTGCAGCCAAAGCCGGGGTAATCGGATTAACCAAAACAACAGCGAAAGAACTGGCCTCTCGCAACATTACAGTAAACGCAATTGCACCTGGCTTCATCACGACAGATATGACAGATAAACTTTCCGAAGAAGTTAAAGCTGATATGTTAAAACAGATACCATTGGCAAGATTAGGAGAGCCTAAAGATATCGCAAAAATAACGGCATTCCTCGCTTCTGACGATTCTGCCTATATGACAGGACAAACATTGCATATAGATGGCGGTATGGTAATGTAATTTTAATAAAAACAAGGTGTATTATTTTGATAAAATACTCTATAATAGCTTGAGGGGAGGTGAACAGGCATGGCAGAGGTATTAGAACGTGTAACAAAAATCATCGTTGACCGCTTAGGTGTAGATGAATCTCAAGTTAAACTTGAAGCTTCATTTAAAGATGATCTTGGCGCTGATTCCCTTGACGTAGTTGAACTAGTTATGGAATTAGAAGATGAGTTCGATATGGAAATTTCTGACGATGATGCTGAAAAAATTAGCACAGTTGGTGACGCTGTTAATTACATACAAAGCACAAAGTAATCGTTGGATTTATTCACAAAAGCTCCGTTTTCAAACGGAGCTTTATTCTGTAAAATAGAACTTGGCTTCCAACAGTGATGCCAAGTTTCTTTGCGTTTTGCTAAAAACTTTTTTAAACTAGAATGTAGAAGAGTGTAAATTATTTGATGCAAGGTGGAGAAGTTTTATATGCGCAAGAACAATAATGAAAAAGAGTTGAATAATCGCGCAAAAGAAAATCTTTTTAAAGATTTTCAACATACGATTGGTATTTCGATGGAGAACGAAAAATTATTAAAACAAGCATTTACTCATTCATCCTATGTGAATGAGCATCGCAGAAAGCCTTTCGAAGACAATGAGAGACTTGAGTTTTTAGGGGATGCGGTTCTAGAACTAACTGTTTCACAATTCCTTTACAAAAAATATCCAACGATGACAGAGGGCGAATTGACGAAACTTCGAGCAGCCATTGTTTGCGAGCCGTCTCTTGTATCTTTTGCCAATGAATTACATTTTGGAAAATTAGTATTGTTAGGTAAAGGAGAAGAGATGACAGGTGGAAGAGAACGTCCAGCTTTATTAGCAGATGTTTTTGAAGCATTCATCGGCGCCCTTTATTTAGACCAAGGAATTGAAACAGTGATTAGTTTTCTTGAGAAAGTAGTCTTCCCTAAAATAAATGCTGGTGCTTTTTCTCATGTGATGGATTATAAAAGTCAATTACAGGAACTCATTCAGCGTGATGGGACAGGGACAATTGAATATCGTGTACTTCAAGAAATAGGACCTGCCCACAACAAAGAATTTGTTTCAAAAGTTTCCTTGAATGGTAAGGAATTAGGTGTAGGAACCGGAAAATCAAAGAAGGAAGCCGAACAACATGCCGCCCAAATGGCTTTAGACATATTAAAGGCTAAAACAACTTAGAATGACAAAATGTTTGCAGGGGAGTCCGACTTGCATGCATAGGGAGGATTAAGAAATGTTTCTAAAACGGTTGGACATTATTGGCTTTAAGTCCTTCGCTGATCGTATAGGTGTTGATTTTGTTCCAGGCGTAACGGCTGTGGTAGGTCCCAATGGCAGCGGAAAAAGTAATATAACCGATGCCATCCGTTGGGTTTTGGGGGAACAATCAGCTAAATCGCTAAGAGGCAGCAAAATGGAGGATATTATTTTTGGCGGAAGCGACACAAGAAAGCCTCTGAATTTTGCTGAAGTGACATTGACCTTAGATAACCAAGACCAAGGCGTGTCCCTTGATTATAATGAGGTAAGTGTGACGAGAAGAGTAACCCGTTCGGGTGAGAGTGAATTCTTAATAAATAAACAGCAATGCCGTCTTAAAGATATCATTGAATTATTCATGGATTCTGGGCTGGGAAGAGAAGCGTTCTCGATTATTAGCCAAGGAAAAGTCGAGGAAATATTAAACAGTAAAGCAGAAGAAAGACGAACGATTTTTGATGAAGCTGCAGGGGTTCTTAAATATAAACAACGTAAGAAAAAGGCAGAAGTGAAATTGTTTGAGACACAGGACAATTTAAACCGTGTAAATGATATACTTCACGAACTCGAAAGCCAAGTTGAGCCATTAAAAATACAGGCATCAATGGCCAAAGATTTTCTGGAGAAAAAAGAGGAACTTGAAAAGTTTGAGGTTTCCTTAACCGTTTATGAAATCGAGGATCTCCATCAAAAATGGGAAGACCTTTCAAAACAGTTAAAAGTACATCAGGAGGATGAACTCAAAATCTCATCTGAACTGCAAGTAAAGGAAGCTAAAATTGTTGAAAAAAGAGATCAAATAGCTGCGTTCGATGAGTCAATTACTGACCTGCAAAACGTTCTTCTTCATGCAACAGAGGAACTAGAGAAACTTGAGGGGCGAAAAGAAGTCTTAAAAGAGCGTAAGAAAAATGCCTCCCAAAATAAAGAACAGCTTCAAACGAACATCACGGAATTAACTGATAAAATTAGCCAGTTAAAAAGGAATCGCGACAGTTTTTCTAAAACGGTTGAGGACCTTGGAACGCAAGTAGACCTATTACAAGTCCAATTAAAAGAAAAACAGTCAAAACTGGAGTTATTTAATGAAAATATTGAAGAAAAAATAGAGGACTTAAAAAGTGAGTATATTGAGATACTTAATGATCAAGCTGGTGCAAAAAATGAATTGAAATACATTGAACAGCAGCTTGAACAGCAGGAAAGAAAAAGTTCCCGTCTAGATGTTGAAAATGACAAGTTTATTGAAGAGCGGCTAATCGCGAAAGGTAAGGTATCGGATATCCAATCTTCATTAAACGAAATACAACAAAAAATAGAGGACCAAGTGGGTTCTTATAGAGAAAAGCAGCGAAAGCTTGAAACATCGAAAAACAATTATCAAAAACAGGAAAAGACTTTGTACCAGGCATATCAAATTCTTCAGCAGGCACAGTCAAGAAAAGATATGCTTGAAGAAATGGAAGAAGATTACTCAGGCTTTTTTCAAGGTGTTAAAGAGGTTCTTAAGGCACGAGGGAAAACCCTTAAGGGAATTGAAGGGGCTGTGGCGGAACTTGTTACCGTTCCAAAAGAGTATGAAACTGCATTGGAAACTGCTTTTGGCGGGGCACTTCAGCATATTGTGGTGGATAATGAACCGAATGCACGATCAGCTATTCAATATTTGAAAAAAAATTCTTTTGGCAGGGCTACATTTTTACCTTTAAGTGTCATTAAGGGGAGAGCATTGTCTTCAGTCCAATTATCTTCGATTCAAAATCATCCATCCTTTATTGGTACAGCCATCAGTCTTGTGAAATTTGATCCAAAATTCGCGGAGGTTATGAGCAGTCTTCTTGGAAATGTTGTTATTACGAGAGATTTAAAAGGTGCCAATGAATTAGCAAAAATTCTTCAATACCGCTGCCGGATGGTTACACTTGATGGGGATATCGTCAATCCTGGCGGTTCAATGACAGGTGGGGCGGTTAAGCAAAAAAACTCTTCTTTATTAACTCGTAAAGGGGAACTTGAGGAATTAAAAGAAAAGTTAATTATGATGGAAGAAAAAACAATCCAGTTAGAGAATCTTGTAAAGTCATTAAAAACAGAGGTTCAAGATTTAGAGACTCTGCTGGATGAAATGCGTAAAAATGGCGAAGATTTGAGATTAACGGAAATGACATTAAAGGGTGACCTTCGCCAAGCAGAGCTTGAAGAAAAAAACATTAATGAACGATTAGCTATTTATGACCTTGAAAAAGGGCAATTTTCTGATGAGAAAACAACTCTAACCAATAGAAAAAATGAATTATCTGCTGCAATGGATAACTACAAAACTTCTTTAGCAGAACTAGATGCTCAGATATCGAAACTTTCGGAACAAAAGTCGAATGATTTAACTTCAAAAGAAGCCCTTTCGAATGAAATAAATGATTTAAAAGTTGCCTTTGCTTCCAAGAATGAACAGTATATGAGTACACAAGAACGTTTAACACAATTACAAGCGGATTTAGATGAGACTGAACAAAGGCTTTCTCTGTATAGCGAAGACCTCAATCTGTTAACTTCGGAAATGACAAACAGTTCATCCGGTGAGGAACAGTTAGAAACTGCTGCAATTAGAAAACAACAGGATAAAGAAGCCGCGTTGCAGTTAATTTCTGCAAGAAGAGAAGAACGCTTAACTTTAAAGACGACATTAGAAGATTTAGAATTGGAAGTAAAAGAATTAAAACGACTTCATCGTGGGCTGATTGTTGTTTTAAAAGACGAGGAAGTAAAAATTAACCGTTTGGATGTGGACCTTGAAAACCGTTTTGCCCGCTTAAGGGAAGAATATCTTTTATCGTTTGAAGGTGCTAAGGAGCAATATCCATTAACCATACCGCTAGAAGAGGCTAGGAAGAAGGTCAAGCTCATCAAACTAGCCATCGAAGAACTTGGAAATGTGAACATTGGAGCGATTGATGAATATGATCGTGTCTCTGAACGATATGAGTTTCTCAATGAACAAAAAACAGATCTCCAAGAGGCCAAAGAAACTCTTTACATGGTAATTGAGGAAATGGATGAGGAAATGAAAAAACGCTTTGAACAAACCTTCAATGGTATTCGAGAGCATTTTGAGCCAGTATTCAGGTCACTCTTTGGCGGTGGCAGAGCTGACTTAGTACTTACGAATCCAGGGGATTTATTAAATACAGGTGTCGAAATTGTTGCACAGCCACCGGGGAAAAAGCTGCAAAACTTAGGCTTATTATCAGGTGGAGAACGAGCATTAACGGCTATTGCGCTCCTCTTTTCAATTTTAAAAGTCCGCCCTGTTCCATTCTGTATTCTTGATGAGGTTGAAGCTGCCTTGGATGAAGCGAATGTCCAGCGCTTTAGCCAATACTTAAAACGATATAGTAAGGAGACACAATTTATTGTGATTACCCACCGCAAAGGAACGATGGAGGAAGCAGATGTACTATATGGGGTAACCATGCAAGAATCCGGCGTCTCAAAGCTAGTATCTGTTCGTTTAGAGGATACAAAAGAGCTTGTTCAATCTTAAAATTAGGAAGTGAGAAAATGAGTTTTTTTAAAAAGTTAAAAGAAAAAATCACAAAATCAACCGATACAGTTACAGAGAAGTTTAAAGAAGGTTTGACGAAGACAAGAGATAATTTTTCAGGAAAAGTAAATGATCTAGTCGCAAGATACCGCAAAGTAGATGAAGACTTCTTCGAAGAATTAGAGGAAATCATGATTCAGGCAGATGTCGGTTTTGATACGGTAATGAAACTAATTGAAGAGTTGAAAATGGAGGTCAAACGCCAGAACATCCAAGACCCACAGGAAGTTCAAAGCGTAATTTCCGAGAAACTGGTTGATATCTATAATGCTGGTGAAGAGCAATCCTCCAAATTAAACATTCAAGAGGATGGTCTGACTATTATCCTATTTGTAGGGGTAAATGGTGTTGGGAAAACCACCACAATTGGTAAATTAGCTAACAAATTTAAAAATGAAGGAAAGAAAGTACTATTGGCTGCAGGTGATACCTTCCGTGCGGGTGCGATTGAACAACTAGAAGTTTGGGGAGATAGAGTCGGTGTTGACGTAATCAAGCAAGCAGAAGGGTCAGATCCTGCAGCAGTTATGTATGACGCGATTCAGG
>Ga0209795_10001410_pt1 | contig 15141 bp, 11 predicted proteins | sample AgamicOrMarz_FD_187166 | JGI IMG/M metagenome (GOLD analysis project Ga0209795, IMG submission 187166) | Agave microbial communities from Guanajuato, Mexico - Or.Ma.rz (SPAdes) (version 2) | ecosystem: Host-associated > Plants > Phyllosphere > Phylloplane/Leaf | place: Guanajuato, Mexico...
TTTTGCTGACAAGGAAGATATGGTCTGCTTTGATTTCTGGCAATTTTTCAAGAGCGATTGGATCCCACTGAACAGCGGCTCCGCCAAGACCTTCAACGAAGGCAGGCTGTTTAATGCCTAAATCGCTGTAAAGGACATTGGCACTGAAACGATTGTTTTCCATTAGATAAAACTTATCGGCCATGACCCAGAGGATGGCTGCTGATTCATCCCCAATTGCATCGTGGACTTTTGCCTTTGCGTCCGCTACTTTGGTATCGTAATTCGCTAACGCTTCTTTTGCTTCTGCCTGTTTACTTAAGATCTCACCCATTTGTGACAGCTGTTTGCGCCAATCGGCACTTACTTCGTCCTTATAGACGTAGGTTGGAGCAATTTTTTTATACTCTTCATATTGTCCTTTTTGGATGGCAGATGGAGAGCTGAAAATAATTAAATCAGGGTTGTTGTTGATAACTTGTTCAAGTGGAAGGTCCCAACCGATTTTTGGAACATCCTTTAACTCAGGCTGTAAATAATCTAAAACTGTATCACCGATCGACCATTGTGCTGCAGGTCTTACCCCTAATGCCACTAATGAATCCTCTAAATAAGGAGCGATGATTCGCTTAGGATTAGCGGGGATCACCACTTCACCCTTAGCATCGGTTAATGTCACCTCGGTATTTTTCTTGTCTGTGGTCTTTTCTGTTTTTGTATTATCAGAATTACTGCAAGCACTTACCAAAAGTAACATCAGTAATAAAGTAAAAGATAAATAAAAGCGCTTTTTAAGCATGTTTTAAACCTCCTAGATAGTGAATACCCGTTATGATGGTAATGATAATCATTTTCATTTTCGAAGTCAATAAACAAAACCATTCAAATGGGTTAATTTGTGAAGGAATTTTGAAGGATATTTCTGGGAGCTGCATTTATACCGTAAACGTATTGAAAAATGAGTGGTTAATATCTATACTTAATGATAATGATTATCATTCTTTTTACTTTTTTCATTATTAATTTAGTAATATACCCAATTTTTCTTTTTTATCAGAAGAGGTGTTAGTTCTTGAATGGAATTGGAAATGCGAAGCAACAAGAGGGCGATTCTTCAGCCCTTCATAAAAAAAGAGTAAGAGCATCCATTAAAGGAACTTTTGTATTAATCATAGGAATGATACTAATCCTAATCTCAATGGGTTTATCGATTGCTTACGGTGCAGCTGACATAAAAATGGCTACGGTTTGGGAGGCTGTCTCCCATTTTAATCCTGAAATTACTTCTCATCAAATTATTCAAGAAATTCGCATGCCGAGAGCCATCGGTGCTGTTTTAGTTGGAGCATTTTTAGCTGTTTCAGGCGCAGTCATGCAGGGTTTAACCCGGAATCCACTTGCCTCTCCATCCATTATGGGCGTGACTGACGGGGCAGCTTTTGCATTAGTCATCACCCTTGCCTTTTTTCCAGCCGCGACGATGTTAGGGTTAACCATTTCTTCGTTTGCCGGAGCCGGACTTGGCGTGATCCTTGTTTTTACCATTGGAGCTTTTTCTAAGGGAGGATTGACCCCAGTAAAACTCGCCCTTGCCGGGGTGGCGGTGGGCTCGATGCTCAGTGCTTTTTCAAGTGCCATTGCCCTTCATACACAAGTGGCAAAGGATATGAGCTTTTGGTATGCCGGAGGATTAACAACAGTCAGTTGGGGATCCATTAAGATTCTGCTCATTACTGGTGGATTGGGGTTAGTGCTTGCACTTTACATCTCCAGGTCAATCACCATCCTTAGTTTAGGGGAAGAAGTGTCAAAAGGACTTGGACAAAATACACTTTTAGTAAAATCCCTAGGCGTGATTGTTGTATTAGTGCTAACTGGTGCTGCTGTATCTGTAGCAGGTGCAATCGGTTTTATAGGGCTAGTCATTCCGCATATCACTCGTTTTATGATCGGATCAGATTACCGCTGGATTATTCCAATTTCTGCAGTACTAGGCGGACTGTTACTCGTACTTGCTGATATTGCTGCAAGAATGGTGAATGCCCCGTTTGAGACTCCCGTTGGTGCAATAACGGCGATCATCGGTGTTCCCTTCTTCTTATACCTAGCACGTGGGGAAAGGAGAGGGCTGTAATGAATCAATCGAACGCTAAAAAGAAAAAATTTATCGTCCTCATTATTCTTTTATTTATTTTAACAATTATCACTTTTGTTTTAAGTTTAAATCTTGGTGTGGTAAGGATTGCCCCTATTGATGTTTTCAAAACATTGTTGGGAAAGGGAACGGCCCGCGATCAACTTGTTTTAGTGGATTTTCGGCTGCCAAGAATGATTTTGGCATTATTGATTGGGGCGGGATTAGCCGTCTCTGGGGCGATTTTGCAAGGTGTAACGAAGAATGAATTAGCCGATCCTGGTATATTAGGTATCAATTCAGGGGCAGGGTTCATGGTTATCCTATTTATCTACTTCTTTCAAGGGTCCATGAACAGTATTAATACACTTGTCATCTTTTTAATGCCTCTATTTGCCTTAGCGGGAGCAGTACTTGCTGCATTCTTGATTTACGTATTAGCCTGGAAAAAAGGGATTGACCCAGTTCGGTTAATTTTAGTGGGGATTGGCGTGAATTCAGGGTTTGGAGCCGCGATTATTATTTTTCAATTAAAAATGAACCCGCAAGATTTCATGCAGGCTGCAGTCTGGCTGTCAGGTGATATTTGGGGAACGAATTGGAAGTTTGTTGCGATCCTCGCACCGTTAATCTTGCTGCTTCTTCCTTTTGCTTTATATAAAGCACATATTTTAAATATCATGAATTTAGGTGACCAAGTCGCGACAGGATTAGGCATTCAGGTAGAAAAAGAAAGACGATTATTGCTTTTAGCAGCAGTGGCGCTTGCAGGATTTAGTGTTGCAGCTGGAGGCGGAATCGCGTTTCTTGGATTAGTTGCACCGCATATTGCTAAACGATTAATTGGGCCAAAGCACCAGCTATTTCTACCGATAACAGCCGTGTTAGGGGCGTTCGTGCTTTTATTAGCGGACACGATTGGTAAAAACCTTCTCACCCCAACCCAAATACCGGTGGGGATCGTGGTAGCGATATTTAGTGCACCATATTTTATTTTTTTACTAATGAAAGCAAAATAAGGAGGAACGGATTGTGGTTTCACTTTCTACCGAGAATCTTCAGATTGGTTATGGAGACAAGACAATTGTTGAAAACTTGAATTTACACATAAATAAAGGGGAAATTACCACGATAATCGGTGCCAATGGCTGCGGTAAATCCACTATTTTAAAAACATTAGCGCGTGTCCATGCAGCCACATCTGGAATCGTCTATTTAGATGGAAAGATGATTCACAAAGTCCCAACAAAAGAAATTGCTCGGAAAATGGCTGTTCTTCCACAAAGTCCTGAGGCGCCGAACGGATTAACTGTCTATGAATTGATTTCTTTTGGGCGTTCTCCACATCAAAGTGGATTCGGGAGACTGACGGATAAAGATCGCCAGGTAATTGAATGGGCGTTGGAGGTGACCGGGCTTAGTCTATTTGCTGATCATCCAGTGGATGCTCTTTCCGGAGGACAGCGTCAACGTGCTTGGATTGCGATGGCCATTGCTCAAGAGACGGATCTATTGCTTCTTGATGAACCAACCACTTACCTTGATATGGCGCATCAGCTGGAGATTTTGCAGCTGCTTGAAAAATTGAATAAGGAACAAAACCGGACGATTGTGATGGTCATTCACGATTTGAACCATGCATCTCGGTTTTCCCATCAGATGGTTGCTCTTTGTAAGGGTAATATTGTCAAAGAGGGAAGCGCGGAAGAGGTAATGACTCCAGACGTATTGAAAACTGTTTTTCAAATAGATGCCGAAATTGTGAAAGATCCACGGACGAAAAAACCAGTATGTCTTTGCTATGATTTAATTCAGAAAGAGCCGGAGTTAGAGCATCGCAAAGTCATGAATTTCTAGTGAAATGGGATTGGATGGGGAAGAAATGAATGGTGTCAGGCACCATTCGTGGACACTTGTCCTCCTGAGGCGGACGGAATAAAAGGTAAAAAGGCACTGTCCGATTTGTGGATGGTGCCTTTTATGGTTAGTTATTTTGTTTGGCTGGCCGGGTTTGAAGGTATTTATGTCTGGTATAAAAGATAGCTGTCATGATGATGGATATACCTCCGAACAGTACGCACATGAGCTGAAGGCCGATGAGGTCAAGAAGAAAGCCTGAAATGAGCAGGACGATCTGAAATGTGATCCGGTCAAGCATGTTCCGAAATGAAAAGAAGCGGCCATGAAATTCCTTCGGTACCTTCGTTTGAAAAATGGTGGCAGCTGTTGGGAAAAAGCAGCCGACAGAAAATCCAAAAAGCGCAAACGCAACAATGGTCAACACAGGAATGTCTGCCAAATACAGAAGCAGCTGGGATCCTCCAATCATAAACGAACAGGCAAATAAGATGATGTAGGGTGAAGTTTTGTCACTGATTAATTTAATGAAAAAAGCGCCAAGCATGAAGGAGATTCCCTCTGCTGTGTAAATCCAGCCCTTTATGGCCGAACTATCCTGGAGTTCACTAATGTTAATAACTACTAGGTTAAATCCGCCCAGAAATAGGACCGGGACCAATGTCATGATCAGCGTCATCAAGACTATGGGCAAACTTTTAATTATTGGAAAAACGTCTTTAAAACTAGTTTTTTCAGCAGGGGTATTCTTTGCAAGTTGCAGCTCCCTCGATTCATCGATATCCAAGAACCAAGTAAGGATAAATAGTCCGATATACGCGACCAAAGAACTGACATATAGCATTGATAATGGCAGAATCACCAACAATATTCCTGCCACCGCAGTTCCGATAATGCGAGAAAGCGTCGATACGTTCATATGAATACCGTTTAATTGGAGCAAATCCTTTTCAGCCACAATCAGCGGCAGCGACGCTTGAAGGGCTGGAAAATAAAACGCTGCGGAAATCTGCAGCAAGACTAAAAATACGACCATCCACCAGATCGAGCCAGTGGCAATCGCTATTAACATAAAAATGACACTGATAGCCCTTACAAATCCGGCTAACAGCATGACTGTTTTTTTACTTGCCTGATCAGTAAGCCGGCCTGCATAGGGACCAACCGCAATTCCTGCAAGCAATCCAGCAGCCAGAAGAAGTGATTTTAAGAAGTCCGAAGGCAGCTTCGCCTGCATGAATTCTAAATTACCAATAATACCAAGCCACAAACCGAGGCCGGCGATAAATTCCCCTGTTAACAATATCCAAACATTCTTGTTCCTCAACATAAGTTGTGCTCCTCAATCCTCTATTCGTATCTATACGAAAATATAATTCTATTCAAAATAGTAACAGAAAAAGGTGTCAGGCACCACTAGTGAACTATTGGCATCTTTTGTTTATCTTGAGGATTAACTCTTAAGCAAATGTTCCATTTTTGTTAAGGAAATATAAAGAAAAATAGGCCATTTTCAGGAGAAGTTTATCCGTAAACATAATTGAAAATCTAGTTTTTTAGTCAAAAGTCTTTTGCCTATAATACGAAGTTCCTATATCTTGCGTAATGCAGTTAATTCCATCTTTACACTTGTTTACATTTGCTTAATAAACCCCTTCTATAATGGAAATCGTAATAACATCTGTAATCGAGGGGGAAATCCAATTGTTTAAGAAAAAACTAATGAAAAAGGTGCTTCCAGTTGCTGTCCTTTCAACCATAGCGTTTAGCAATCTTACAGGAGTTAGTACTGCAAATGCACAATCGGAAACAGCAGTTAATAACAATGCGGAAATTAAAAATGTCATTTTTCTAATTGGTGATGGGATGGGTGTTTCTTATACATCGGCCTATCGTTATTTAAAGGACAATCCTGCTACGAAAAAAGTAGAGCCAACTGAGTTTGATAAATTTCTGGTTGGACAACAAACTACCTATCCGGAGGATGCGAAGCAAAATGTAACAGACTCAGCGTCTGCAGCAACAGCAATGGCTGCTGGGGTTAAAACTTATAATGCTGCCATCGCCGTTGATAACGACAAATCTGAAGTTAAAACAGTGCTTGAAGCTGCGAAAGAGCAAGGGAAATCAACAGGTCTTGTTGCTACGTCTGAAATTACACATGCGACACCAGCATCATTCGGCTCCCATGATGTAAACCGAAATAACATGAATGCCATTGCTGATGATTATTATAATGAAAAGGTTAATGGTCAACACAAAATTGACGTCCTTTTAGGAGGCGGCTCCGATTTATTTATCCGTCAAGACCGTAACCTTACTAATGAATTCAAAAAAGACGGTTACAGCTATGTTTCTACTCTTCAAGAATTGAAAAAGGATAAGAACGATCAGGTACTCGGTTTATTTGCGAAACGCGGCATGCCAAAAATGATTGACCGCACAGAAGAGGTGCCTTCGCTTGCAGATATGACGAACTCTGCCATTGAGCGCTTAGATCAAAATAAAAAGGGTTTCTTTTTAATGGTGGAAGGAAGTCAAATCGACTGGGCTGGCCATGATAATGATATTGTTGGTGCAATGAGTGAAATGGAAGATTTCGAAAAGGCGTTCAAAGCAGCGATTAATTTCGCTAAAAAGGATGGACATACACTGGTTGTAGCGACAGCAGACCATTCGACTGGCGGTTACTCCATAGGTGCCCGCGGTGAGTACAACTGGTTTAGTGCCCCAATCAATGCTGCTAAACGTACGCCGGATTATATGGCAGAGCAAATTGCCAACGGTGCAGATGTGAAAGAAACGTTAAATAAATATATCAATCTTCCTCTAACAGAGAAAGAGATTCAATCTGTTAAAGATGCCGCTGCTGCAAAGAAAGTGGTGGATATTGATAATGCAATTGAACAAATTATTGATACCCGTTCATTCACAGGATGGACGACGGGCGGACATACGGGTGAAGATGTAAATGTATATGCATTCGGCCCTGCAAGTGAACGCTTCGCTGGACAAATTGATAATACAGACAATGCAAAAATCATCTTTGACATTCTTGAAAAAGGAAGTAGAAAAACAGTCATTGAAGACAAGTAAGATAGGTTTTCAAAAAAATGAGGACGAAGGATTTAGCAATGGTAGATCCCGTTGTAATTTAAGCAACGGGATCACTTGCTAAATAAGGCATTTTTACTTGATGGGAGGAATCGATGTGAAACAGGCCATGATAATTTTCTTATTTGTTTTCCTGCTAACTGGCTGCTCATTCGTTTCAATACTACCAACTAATGAAAAAACCGGTTCAAACATGGAGAAAACCTCCACGGAAACAAAAAATATATCGGAAGATGATCACAATGCCTATTATAATAGCCCTCAGGTTACTGATGATTCGACGTTACAAATACCAGGCCAGTCGGTTACGGATGAAAAAGGAGAGGCTACCTTAAAATCGATAAAACAAATAAATAAGGCATATCATTTTGGGGATATCGAGTATACGATCAAAGAAATAAAATTACTTCACTATCGGCCAGATTATAGTCTCATTGATTATTTCCACCCGTTAACGGAGGACGAGGAATTTGATTTTATTAAAATAAGTGTGGATATTGAAAATCACGCCAAAGAAAAACGAAATTTTGCCCCAGTCGCCCTGTTCGAAACAAATACAGGAGTGAAAATGGATTGGAAACAGGATATGTATCTTGAACATTTAAATGGGGAAATCGAAGGAAGCCAAATAAAGCGTGGTAGTTTAGGTTTCATCGTCAACCAAGCAAACGATAAACAGATTGAATGGATACAAATCCTAACCAGCGATGTATTTAATGAAAAACATGAAAGGCTGGAAGAGGCACAAAAAATCCAATTAGAATTTTAATAAGGCTCTTTTCGTAAACTTTGTTGCTTTTGGAACTTTATAATTCTCATTTACTAAGTTACTAGGCAATTTTCGCAAAAGTTCATACGAAAAGATGCCACGAAGCATAGTTATACGGATTGATGTACTGATACGAAAAACAACAATCTATGCGAAAATAGCCTCTAATAAAAAATAAAAGGGTGTCAGGCACCACTCGTGGACAAATGTCCACGAGTGGTGCCTGACACCCTATTTTCCTTTCTCTAAGCGTTTGCTCATTGATTCAGTAAACCATATGGTGGTAATAGAAAGAATAATAAAATACCATGGATCCCACCAGACTAGACTGTGGAGTATTCCTAGTTTGCTAAGAATGTTTGTAACAGCATACATGCACAGGGGGACTATCACATATTTCAACCACCTAGGAAAAAAGGAGAGTTCCGCCACCACAACATAGAAGAGACTGTCACATAAGTAAAAAGACGCCCCAAAGGCATTAGTGTCCATTGACTGATTAGCCCACCAGCCGAATTGATAGTATCTACTTGAAAAAAGCATAATCGGAATAATTTGGAAAGTCCCTGAAAAGGATCCAACAATTAAATATAAAAGTAAGGAATGCAGGGTTCCTTGTAATGGAAGGATGATTTTTTTAAATAAAAATTTAGCCGTAAGATAATAAAAAGGAAGACCAAGTAATGTATATCCTAACTTCCACCAATGATGAGAATAGATATGCAGTTCGAGAAATAACCACTCAATCCCCGTAAATAGTCCGGTGAAAAATATAATCCACCGCCAATTTTTGTGGAAAACAGCAATAAAAGTTGCAGACACAGGCAAAGCTAACGCATTAGATGCCATCGCTCCGATATTGCTATCATAAATTCGATCATGTCTAAGGATTTTTGGATAATATATATAGCTCCCTAAAAAATTATAAATAATTGCCTCAATTACATACCCCAAACCAACCATAGCTAAAAATAGCAGCAGACTATTTCTTATCCCTTTTTTATAACAAATATAAATCATAAAAATGATACTTAATAAGCTCAATCCGAGATAGCATAATGAATTAATACTCACTATTACACACCCCTTCTTAACAATAGTATCCAAACCACACTGGAAGTTTATTCATTTCATTTGCTATCCATGGTGTCAGGCACCACTCGTGGACAAATGTCTTTTTGTGGTGCCTGACACCATAGTTGACACCATAGTATAATAAAAATATTGAGATTTTTAATTGTACATGTCATCTTCTGGAGGGATTACGTTGACAGTCGGGGAGCTATGCCGAACACTTATTGTAGATGATGAAATGTTAATCAGACAAGGGATTAAGCACTATATCCACTGGGAACAAGAGGGGTTTATGATTGTGGGTGAGGCTTCGAACGGTCAAGAAGCCCTTGAGTTAATTGAAGCGACCAAACCACATATCATCATCACCGATATCGTGATGCCCATCATGGATGGGGAAGAATTAACAAGAATTGTGAAGGATAAATATCCTCAAATTGAAATTATTGTTTTGAGTAGTTTTGGAGAATTCGATTATGTACGTTCCACCTTCCAAAGTGGTGTTGTTGATTATATTTTAAAGCCAAAACTTAACGCAGACGTCCTTTTAAAAGCGTTGAAAACTGCGGCAAGCCGCATTCCTTCCTTTCAGAAAATGAATAGATTAAATGGCAATCTCCCAATCGGGCAGATTATCGATAAACTCATTTCAGGTTATGAAGTAAATTATGACCCAGATGTAGTATCTCAAGCTTTTCCAAACAGCCATTATTGTTTAATCGGTGCGGACTTAAGGAACCACCAATCCAAAAATAGCAAAGAATTTCAAACCAATATCAAAGGGAAAATGGAAGCGGCATTTCAGGATAACCTAGGACAAGCAGTCTACGAGTCTTTAATCGATGAAGCAAATATCATTGGGTACTTACTTAATCTAAATAAGAAGGATATTCCAACGGTCATCTCATTAGCCGGCCAACTTGCCCAGTCCATTCAGGGAATCAGTCTTGCGTTGACGGAGGAGTTTACCGACCTTTCTCACCTAGGAAGCATCTACAAAGAAAGTCTCGTAAAATTGCTGGATTATCGTTTTTATTTTCCCAATCAACCGTTTTTACTGAAAGCGAATCTTCCCCAAGTACCGCCCAAACCTGAAAATTTCAATTTAGATTGGTTTACTGAAGAATTAAAACGCAAACATTTTGAGGTGGCTTTCCAATATCTACAGAGCTATTGTTTAGCCATGTCAAATTGTTATACAAAAGATGTTTTTGAATACAAAGCTTTTTTGGGCAACATCATTTTTAACATTAGTATCCTTTTAAGTAATATGGAATATGACGTAACAGAATTGGAAAATGCCAAGTATTCGTACTTTAGATCGATTGATGAAGTACGGTCAGCGAGCGAAGCAGTCGAACTTATGAACCGTTTTACGGAAGAGGCGAAAAAATGCATATTTGCTATGAAAAATCAGCCGGAAGATGTAAATATGAAAAAGCTAATGCAATATATTAGCGAGCACTATGCAGAGCCGCTTACCCTTACAGAGGTGGCCAAGCATTTTCATTTTAATCCATCTTACCTTTCTAGCTATTTTTCCACTCACAATAAAGAGAGCTTTATCGAATATTTGAATAGAATTCGGATAGAAGAAGCCACCAAACTGCTAATTCAGGGGACAGAATCAATTTCTGAAATCAGTGGCTTGGTGGGCTATTCTGATCACAGTTATTTCTGTAAAGTATTTAAGAAATTAAAGGGATCATCTCCAAGCCAATACAAAAGAAAGCAAAAACTAAGATAAGAGATGGTAAACTATGAGATTTATTCCTGAACGCTTTAAACACAACGGATTGTTTATCATTATGTTTCTCATTACCGTTCTGATGATTATCACTGTATCCATCACCATCACCTGGACGACCATTCGTATGTCAGAACAGTTCTTTATTAAAAAGTTTAGCATTACAAATTCCAAAGTAATGAATCAGGTAAAGGAAAGCTTTGAGACGTTTAACTACTCAATCGTCCTATCTTCAAACAACCTTCTTCAAAGTGGAACGGTGAAAAGTATCCTTACAAAGGAGCAACAATCCAATAAAGAGAGATTTAGTGCTTATTATTATATGGGCCAGCAGATGAAGAGAGTCAAATCTAATTTAGATGCTTACGAGGTAGGGATTCTTGTCATGGGGAAAAACGGCTTCAGTTTCGCGACGGATCGTGCATACTGGCCAATATCGGACGAAGAGTTGAAGACAAGTACTATTATGAGTAATACGTTTAAACAACCAAAGAAACTTATGTATCAATACGATCACCGAAACGATAAGAAGAATAGCAGGTTCATTGTCGCATCCAAGGTGATAATGGAACGAATCAAAGGAACAATCTATGGAGCGATGTTTTTTGCCATAGATGAAAGTGAATTTAGAAAGTTCTTCACAAACTACACTAGTCCTGGGAATAATGTTTTTGTCGTTGACAAGCAGGGGGTCATAGTATCGAGCAACCAGTCTCAACTCATTGGAAAACAAGCAAAAGACCTTCTTCATTACGCTGGTAAAATTGAAGCGAGTCCCGACCACTATATTATGGAAAACTTTATGGGGAAGGATCAGATTATCTCGATGGAATACCTTCCATCATTTGATATGTATCTTTTCAATGTCATTGACAAGCAACGAGCAATTGGAGATTTAATTGATAAAAAAGATATTATTCTCATTTCTATGGGGATAGTCTTTGTGGCGCTCATCATTGTGTTCCTTGCTACGAGGAGATTGACCAATTCATTATCAAGGCTGGTAAAGCAAATTGCAAATGCGTCGAAACATGATTTTCACCAGTATGTTTCTGAAACTGGCACATATGAAACCATGAAAATTGGCAATGCCTTCAATTCCATGCTCGATGAACTGCATGAGTATGTCGAACAGCTTGTAGAATCTCAAAAGCAACAGCGCAATGCGGAATTGGCTGCGCTTCAGCAGCAAATTAATCCACATTTTTTATACAATACATTGACCTCCATAAAATTTATGGTCCAGATGGGTGAAAAAGCAGAGACGGAGGCGACAATTAATGCGTTGATTTCGTTGCTTCAGAATACGATTGGCAATGTCAGCGAGACCAATTCGATTGTGCAGGAAGTCGATAATTTAAAAAATTACGTGCTCATTAATCAAAAACGCTATGGTGATCGGATTAAGGTTAATTATTTCATTGCTCCAGATTGTCTGGATTATCACGTACCTAAACTAATTTTGCAGCCATTTATGGAAAATTCATTCTTCCATGGATTTAATCGCAAAGGTGAAGGTTACATTAATGTTCTCGTCTGGAAAGAGGGGGACAATCTAATATGTGAAGTAGTTGACAACGGAGACGGAATGGAAGTATCGCCGGAGAGCAAGCTTCCGAGAACGAAGCGCAAACAACAATTGTTCTCGGGGATCGGTGTTCGGAATGTCCATGACCGGATCCAGCTTATTTATGGGGAACCATATGGGGTGACAATATCGAGCGAGTTGGGAGAAGGGACAAAAGTCCGCATCACCCTTCCAATTTCCGTTACCTAAAAATAATCATAGAAACCAAAGATAATACAAATAAATCTTATGGAAGCGTGTTCATGTTATAAAAATATTACAATCTATTAAAAATATCGTCCTAACTGTTACATCCGAGCAAATGATAACATTGTATTTGTAAGGTAGATAACGCTTACAAAAATAAGAACGTTGGGGGAATATCAATGAAAAAAATACTAGCACTCTTTTTAGTTAGTATATTGATGCTAACAGCCTGTTCTTCGGGATCCAAAGATAAAGATGCTTCCGAAAACGGCAAAGAAACCAATGAAGTAACAGTCTGGGCATGGGACCCGAATTTTAACATTAAAGCAATGAACATTGCTAAAGATGTTTATAAGTCTGAAAATCCAGATGTAAATATTAAAGTAGTTGAAAACGCTCAAGATGATATTATTCAAAAGCTAAATACCAGCTTAAGCTCTGGTACTACAAAAGGCTTGCCAAATATCGTCCTAATTGAAGACTATCGTGCGCAAAGCTTCCTAAAGGCGTATCCTGACATGTTCCATGAATTAACGGGATCCTTTAAAGCAGATGATTTCGCTCAGTATAAAATTGCCCCAACTAGCCTGGATGGCAAGAACTACGGCCTTCCATTCGATACGGGTGTGACGGGACTATACGTTAGAACGGATTATTTAGAAAAAGCTGGCTACAAAGTTGAAGATTTAAAAGACATTGACTGGAACAAATACATTGAAATCGGTAAGAAGGTAAAAGAAGCAACTGGTAAAGAAATGCTTACACAGGATCCAAAGGACCTTGGTCTGATTCGAATGATGATTCAAACGAGTGGTTCATGGTATTTAAAGAACGACGGGGTTACTCCTGATATTGCAGGCAACGCGGCTTTAAAGGAAGCATTCCAAACATATAAAGCGATTCTTGATGCTGACCTAGTGAAACCTGTCTCTGACTGGGGCCAATTTGTAGCAGGCTTTAACAGCGGTGATGTTGCAACTGTTCCAACAGGTAACTGGATTACACCATCCATTAAAGCCGAAGCATCACAAGCAGGCAAATGGGCAGTTGTTCCAATGCCAAGACAAGGTGGAATTGCAGGCTCCGTGAACGCTTCAAACTTAGGAGGCAGTTCTTGGTACGTGCTTAACGTCCCAGGTAAAGAAAAGGCTGCTGACTTCTTAGGAAAAACTTTTGGTTCTAATGCTGATTTTTATCAAACATTGAATAAGGAAATGGGAGCTATCGGTACTTACAAGCCAGCTGCTGAAGGGGAAGCTTATAAGGCTGCGGATGATTTCTTCGGAGGCCAAAAGGTAGTTTCTGACTTTGCTGCTTGGACAGAAAAAATCCCTCAAGTAAACTATGGTATGCATACGTATGCAATTGAGGATATATTAGCGGTTGGAATGCAGGATTACCTAAAAGGTAAAGACATTGAGAAAGTACTAGAAGATGCTCAAAAGCAAGCTGAAGAACAAATTAAATAGATAAAGAAAGTTAGAAAGTAACACATCTTTTATTTAAAAGAAATTATGCCTTAGGAATTCGCCGGCTTCTATTATCCTTTATTGGAGCCATCTGATGTGTCAGGCGATATTCTGAGGCTCTTTTCTTTTCTTGAACTAAAAATGTAAGGAGTTGACTTAAATTGATAACAGCGAAAGAAAATCACCCTCAAGCCCTTCCAAAAACAAATTCAGGCCGAAAGGTTCGTGCAAAAAATAATATCATTGGCTGGTCCTTTGTTATCGTCGCTGCCGTAATGATCTTTTTGTTTTACTTCTACCCAATGGTTCAGGCACTTATTTTATCTTTTAAATCAGGAGTGGGTGCGAATCTAACCTTTACAGGAATCGATAATTATACGCGGTTATTTAAGGATCCTACCTTCCTTACAACAGTAAAAAATACCGTGATCTATCTGATTATTCAAGTACCAGTGATGATTTTACTCGCTTTGTTTCTTTCGGTTTTATTAAATAATAAAACCTTGAAGTTCAAGGGATTTTTTCGAACAGCCATCTTCTTGCCATGTGTAACCTCTCTTGTGGCCTATTCCGTTATCTTCAAATATTTGTTTGGTCAAGATGGCATTATTAATATCATGTTAATGAAAGTTTCACTAATTTCAGAACCCATTCAATGGCTTACTGACCCCTTTTGGGCAAAAATAGCCATAATTGTCGCTATCACATGGCGTTGGACCGGTTATAACATGATATTCTATTTATCCGCTCTTCAAAATGTTGATGAATCGATCTATGAAGCGGCAAAAATAGATGGTGCATCATCCATACAACAATTTTTCAAAATAACAATCCCAATGTTGAAGCCAATTATCCTATTTACATCTATTACCTCAACGATAGGTACGCTTCAGTTATTTGATGAGGTTATGAATATTACCAAGGGTGGACCAGGAAATGCGACCATGACGATTTCTCAGTACATCTATAATTTATCGTTTAAATATACCCCTGACTTTGGCTATGCGGCCACCGTTTCTTATGCCATTGTTATAATGATCGTCATCTTCTCTATCATTCAGTTTAAAGTGGCAGGTGATAAAAATGAATAACCTTAAACGTACATTCAGTTATACAGTCCTTATCATCGCATCCATTGTTTCTATTTTTCCATTTCTGTGGATGATAGTAAGCTCCACAAACAAGTCTGTGGATGTAACGCAAGGAAGGATGCTGCCAGGCACT
>Ga0209795_10001415_pt1 | contig 15084 bp, 13 predicted proteins | sample AgamicOrMarz_FD_187166 | JGI IMG/M metagenome (GOLD analysis project Ga0209795, IMG submission 187166) | Agave microbial communities from Guanajuato, Mexico - Or.Ma.rz (SPAdes) (version 2) | ecosystem: Host-associated > Plants > Phyllosphere > Phylloplane/Leaf | place: Guanajuato, Mexico...
TTAGACGATAAAACACCTTTAGAGGAAATTACGTTAAAATCGTACACTGATCACGTTGTTAAAATTATCGAAGAACAAGATGAAAAAGTCATTTTAGTAGGACATAGCTTAGGTGGACTAATTATTTCACAAACGGCTGAATATATTTCAGATAAAATTAAAGGGTTGGTTTATATAACTGCTTTTATTCTGAGGAATGGTGAGAACATGAATCAATATAAGGAAAGCGACAAAGAAAGTATCGCTAGCCTAGAATTTATTGAAGAAGGTAAAGGTGTTATCGTACAATTAGATAATATATTTGAAGCTTTCTATCACAACTGCGATTCAGAAGAAATTAGAAATGTTATCCCACGCTTAGTTCCACAATCAACGCAAGTATTTATGACACCATTAGAAATTACAGAACAAAATTATGGTAGCATTCCACGTGTTTTTGTAAAATGTTCGCAGGACCATGCGCTCACAGTGAATACACAAGAAAGAATGCTTGCTGCTATGCCTTGTCAAAAGATATATACAATTAACACAGACCATTCTCCATTCTATTCTAAACCAGCTGAGACTGTAGAAATATTAAATGCTGTTGTAAAAGATTTTACCTAAATTGAGAAAAAATACAGAGAAAAAGCACAAATTCGTTACTACTTAACGAGTTTGTGCTTTTTTACTTCTAGATTTGAATCAATAATTTGGAGGCAAAAAAGTTAAGTATTAAACTGTCTTTCTCATTCGATCCTCAATCGCTTGAGGAGTTTAATAGCCGAGGCTACTATGGATTCTGTTTCGGTTATCCCATCCTTCTATAAATTGAAACATGGCTACTTTTACAGCTAAATAGTCTGTGTATTGCGTATTATACACTTCTTCTTTCTTTTAACATTTCCTATATCTGTATTACCAACTTGAGTAACTTGATTTATTGTAACTCTACCACCTTCGAGTAGCACGAAGTCAATAATTTCGATTAACTTATTTTGAGTAAATATAATATTCATTACGTTGCTTATAGATTTGTTTAGACATAAATCCACCTTATCCTTTTATCTTTTCCACATAATGTAATTATAAGGCTACTGTGACTATTGTTTAAGTGAGTTTGATAAAATTAGGCAATTATTTGATAAGAATGAGATATCGCTCTCCCTATTACTTGCTGCATAATAAACATGTGCATAAATAATATAATTTTTTTAGATGACTATCATAAAAAAGAAAGGAAAATTAATCATGCAAAAAGTAACTTTAAATAATGGGATTGAAATGCCAATCCTTGGCTTTGGTGTGTATCAGATTGAAGATGAGAACCAATGTGAACAGGCTGTTTACGACGCCCTTAAGACAGGTTATCGTTTGATTGATACGGCTGCAGCTTATATGAATGAAGAATCGGTTGGCAGAGCTATCAAACGAAGTGACGTACCAAGAGAAGAATTATTTATTACAACTAAACTTTGGGTTCAAGATGCTGGTTATGAAAGTACAAAGAAAGCATTTGAAAAATCACTGGAGAGATTGCAATTAGATTATTTGGATTTATATTTAATCCATCGACCATTTGGTGATGTATATGGATCTTGGCGTGCGATGGAGGAATTGTATCGTGAGGGAAAAATCAAGGCAATCGGAGTAAGTAACTTCGAGATGGATCGCCTAGTAGATTTAATGGTTCATAATGAAATCATTCCTGCGGTAAACCAAATCGAAACGCATCCTTTCTGCCAGCAAATCGAAAGTGCTAAATATATGAAAGAACATAATATTCAGATCGAGTCATGGGGTCCTCTGGCTGAAGGAAAAAATAACATTTTCCAGAATGAAGTTTTAGTAGCGATAGGTGAAAAGTATAATAAATCCGTTGCCCAAGTGATTTTGCGCTGGTTGACTCAAAGAGGAGTTGTTGCGATTCCAAAGTCTGTTCGTAAGGAAAGAATCATTGAAAACTTCAATATTTTTGACTTTGAATTAAGCAAAGAGGATCTGGAGAGAATTACTGCGATTGATAAGAAACAGAGCTTGTATCCTACAAAAAGAGATCCTGAAGAGGCGAAAAGGTACGCAAACATAAAATTCGATATTTAATGCATTTAAGCTAGATTGAGGGAGAGAAGAGAGTAAATATAATAAGCAGCGCCTGGAAAATTTACATGTTGGCCATCCTTACTTTCATGGTTAGTACATCAGAGGCATGTTATTGTAAGTATTTTAGATAAAGTTTCTGCTTCCACTAATGTATCCATATCGGCGGCAGGGCAACTGATCGCTTTAATTACTCTTGCTTATGCTTTCGAATCCCCACTAGTCATAATGTTGGCGATATAAATAAAAATCCAGAAACTTCAGGAATCACGCTTAACCTATTTAGTTAAGCATAGCCACGCCCACTAGAATGAAGGGAAGGGTATTGCTGTAAAAAACATATCAGTTCTGGGGGTAAGCAGGATCAGTTTTGCTTCTGTTGCAGTTACTGTAATGGTTGCGGCGGTCTTATTTAGTTTTAATAGAAACAGTGGTGTCACCTTCCTTAAAAAAGGAGTTTCAAAATTACAATAAAGTATATTCAAAGGAATGGTTTTCATGAACATGAAACAAATATCAGAACATGTATTTCAATGTGAGTTTGAACTAGATGTAACTGTAGATATTCGTATTCCAGTTCATATTTGGCTTATTAGAAATGGAGAAGATGTTTATATCATCGATACAGGAATAGAATGTTTCTCCGATGATCTAATGAAGGCAGTCTTATCTATTGGGACTCCAAAAGCAATTTTACTCACTCATGGTCATAATGATCATATTAAGGGTGCCGCAAAATTGATAGAGAAATTCAATATACCTATTTATGCACATCAGAAAGAGCTGATTTATATAAATGGCGAAGCACCTTATCCAAAAAAAAATGATTTGGAAAATACAGGGGTAGCAAATGTTGTCGAGCCGTTGAAAGAACAAACACTTGCACACTTACCTATACAATACTATTTAACACCTGGACACTCCCCAGGACATGTTGTGTATTACCATGAGAAGGATCAAATTCTTTTATCAGGAGACCTTTTTATTACAAGTCAGGAAGATTTACATCCACCTATTAGAAAATTCAGCGACATAAATGAGAATATAGATAGCGGTGCAATTATAGATGAAATTAAACCAACCCTCATCTGTTCCTCACATGGGAAAAATCTTCCTTATCATGATCAACTATATAAAAAATATGTCTGGAATTATAGAGACTGAAAAAAACATTGACAAAGATTGAAAGACTATTTTTATTATAGATTGCATTTATCCAAACGAACTTTTTCCGACAAATATTCGAGCATCAGGAGTTGGAATGGGAACTACCGCCTGATAGTTTATTTAACCCGGAATTCGCTTCCTTAAGCAAATGATTTGAATAATTTTCAATTAGAAAGATAGTAATAAAAAAGACTCTAATATAAATGGAGTCTTTTTTATTACTTCATGTTCACCTCAAGTATCGTCCCCCCCCTCATTAATAATCGATCTTCTCAGTTAGCTAATATTATTAAATTTGCTTCTTTTGAAGTAAGTTCTTTTGCTGTAGCTTCTCCAATTCCACTAGAGGCACTGTAATAATTACAACTTTATCTTGAATATTAGGCATACCAATAACATCCTTTCTTATTCAAATAATATTCTTCTTCGCTATTACATTCGGATTCTAGACTACAAATCATCTCCTAAGTTTTATTAATTTTGATGTCCACCGAGAGTTACACTAGTGTATTAGGGGACGCATGTGTATAATTATAATCAGAAATAATATACCTTCAATTTCTAAATTAACGTGATTTGCGTGTTAGTACACAAGTTAATAATTGTGTAATTATTTATAAGAAAGATTGGTGACTGTCACAATGTCTAAAGTGGATAGAAGAATAATTAAATCTCAAAAAGCAATAAAAAAAGCTGTTATAGAACTAATGTCAGAAACAAGTTTTGATCAGATTACGGTAAAAGATATTGTCGACCGAGCAGATGTTAGTCGAAAAACCTTCTACCTTCGTTATTTGGATAAATTTGATTTGCTTGATAAACTCATTGAAGAACATATTAACGAAATGCAGGAAATCTGCGAATCAGCCTCTGAAACAGATGATCTAGATGGAAGTGTGAGCTGGTTCGAATACTTTGAAAGTAATTACTCATTTTTTTCGGCACTGTTGGATAGTAAAGGGGCACCTTTCTTCCGTAGCCGATTCCTTGATTTTGTTATCGACGATATGAAGAATGGCTGGGACATAAATACAAAAGAAGGAAAAAATCGGGGGTTAAATGAAGATGTTCTTCTTCAATTTTTTGGGGCAGCTTACGTACAAGTAGTAGAATGGTGGTTTACAAATGAAATGCCTTACCCACCTCATGTCATGGAAGAACAAATCGAGATATTATTAGAGAGGAATTTATAATTAAAGACAACTTTTAGATTTTTTATATTGACTACTATGTAGTAAAGCTTTATTAAAAAGGCAAAATGTCCGTAAAGCAAATTTGTGAAATTACGAATGTTTCAAAGTAGGCTTTATACCGTAAGCTTTCTCAATGGAAAAAATAGTTTGGTTTTATTCCTTTAAAGGGCCATATTCTTGAATAGGTATATGATCGCTTACTAATTTAAAAACATATAGAGAGCTGAACCACACTGTTAAATATTTTCGCCCATTGCTTTCAGTACAATGCTTTACAATTCCCACAGACTAAAAACTCCCTTCTAGAAGAAACAAAGGGAGTTTTTCAGATTAGTCGTTATTAAATAAGGGTGATAAAGATGTAAATATCAAATTTTGCTTGTTATAATTTTTCCCCATTAGTTTCAATCACTTTTTTGTACCAATCGAAGCTATCCTTTTTATGGCGAGAATAGTCACCGGTTCCATCGTCATGGCGATCAACATAAATAAAACCATAACGTTTATACATTTCGCCCGTTCCGATACTTACTAAATCGATCGGGCCCCATGCCGTATACCCAATAACTGGTACCCCATCTGCCACTGCTTCTTTCACTGCAGTTATATGTTGTCTCAAGTAATCGATACGGTAAGGATCGTGGATTGACCCATCTTCTTCCATTTTATCGATCCCACCAAATCCATTCTCAACAATCATCAACGGCGTATGTGGATAGCGGTCATGCAAGTTTTTAAGCACATACTTTATTCCCTCAGGATCAATTTGCCATCCCCAGTCTGAAATTTCTAGGTAAGGATTTTTCGCTCCACCAACGATATTTCCACCGACAATTTCAATACTAGGATCAGTGGTAATACAATTCGACATATAATATGAGAATGTATACAAATCAACAGTTCCTTCTTTAAGGATTTGCTTATCTTCTTCTGTAATAAATGAATCATCAATATTATTTTTCTTAAAGAAATCCAATACAAAGGTTGGGTACTCACCGCGAACCATCACATCACCGCAGTAATAATTAAACATTTGATCTTTCGTTTGTGTCGCAAGTACATCTTTAGGATTTGGCGTTAATGGATACCATGGAACATTACACAACATACAGCCAACTTGTAACCCCATATCTAGCTCATGTGCTGCTTTAACAGCTAAAGCAGAAGCGACAAATTGATTGTGAACACCTTCGTAACGATTCGGTAGAACAGGCAATTCACTAATAGAAATAGGCTTCTTCAAATTCCAAACAGAATCGTCCACCATTCCAAGATGATTTAACCCTGTACCTTCTAGTGGCGCACCATTGATTTCATTAAATGTTAGCCAATATTTCACCCGATCGCCAAATCGTTCAAAACAAACTTTAGCGTAGTTAACAAATAAGTCGATGGTTTTCCGATTAGCAAATCCATTATACTTTTTGACAATTCCCCATGGAATTTCGTAATGGCAAAGGGTCACCAACGGTTGGATACCATATTTCAAGCATTCGTTAAATACATCATCATAAAATTGTAGTCCTTTTTCATTCGGTTCAGCATCGTCACCATTTGGAAAAATACGCGACCATGCAATGGATAGACGTAGCGTTTTAAAGCCCATTTCGCCAAAAAGTGCAATATCTTCTTTATAACAATGATAAAAATTAACTGCTTCATGTGTTGGATAATAGGCTCCTTCTACTTTCTCAGTAAAAAACATTCGCTCTTTGTTTACACTTCCGCCTGTTATCATATCGGCCGTTGAGAGACCCTTTCCATCTTCTAAGTAAGCTCCTTCTACTTGGCTCGCTGAAATAGCGCCACCCCATAAAAAATCTTTCATAAATGTCATTATATATTCTCCTCCATTAATTATTTTTCTGCTTTATCTTTGTATAAAACCAAAGGAATAAAAAAAGATTCTTAAACCACTAACGTTAATAAACTTTCTTTTGCCTGAACCACTTCTTTTTTCATATCGATAATATCAATATAACGGTCTGTATTTGTAATAATAACTGGAGTAGTCACAGGGTACCCAGCTTCTTTAATTTTTTCAATATCAAAATTAACTAATAGATCACCTTGATTTACTCGATCTCCCTGTTTAACAACTGATGTGTAATACTTACCTTCTAATTGAACAGTATTGATTCCGATATGAATTAATATTTCTGCACCTTCGTCTGACGTAATACCAATTGCATGCCCTGTCGGAAAAACGATTGTGACAATACCATTGACAGGTGATACAGCATTACCAACAGTTGGCTCGATTGCAATTCCTTTTCCCATAGCTGCTGATGAAAACACTGGATCATCCACATCGGCTAACGGTTTAATTACCCCAGTTAACGGGCTAACAATCGCTTCCTTTTTTATTATTGTCTCACCTGCCTCTACCTTGTTTTCTTCAACGATTTCTTCCACATCTATTTTCTTTTTATCTTCATATCCGAAAATTAAAGTCATAATTGTTGCAGCAGCAAAAGAAATTAACGCACCAATCGTATATGGTACCAATGGTGTATAGGCTGGAATACTTAATAAAGAAGGTAATGCAAGTGCCATTGTTTTTGCTCCAACAAAGCCAATAATTGCACCTCCAACTGCTCCGGCAATTATAATATAAGGAATCGTGCGTTTGTTACGTAGAATTAACCCATACAGGATTGGTTCGGTTACACCAGACAATGCTCCAGGCAATAACGTAGATCCAGCAAATGATTTTATGGTTTTGTCCTTTGCTTTTAAGAAAATACCAAATGCCACCCCTACTTGTGCAAATATAGAGGCAGAAGCCATTGCTAGCAATGGATCTCCACCATTAGCTACGTTTGCTAGAACAATCGGTGACAACCCCACGTGAAGACCAGTTAAGACAACGAAAGCCCAAGCGCCACCCATTATAGCACCTGTCAGGATGCCACTTTTGGTAGATAAGAAGCTAATCCCCTGTCCAACACCATTACCGACATATATACCGAAAGGACCTAAAGCAATAACCGTTAATGGTACAATGATCATTAATGACAACATAGGAACCAAAAACATTTGTATATCTTTATGAATGATTTTCTTAAGAAATCTTTCTAAAACAACATAGGAACCAATTGCGATAAAAATAGGGAACACAGAAGAAGAGTAATTCATCAAAACAACCGGAATACCAAGAAAATCAGAGACATCACCCGTATCTTTTAATAAGTTTGTAAAATTTGGCTCGAGTAATGCAGCTCCAATGGCTCCGCCCACATAAGGACTTGCTCCAAGCTTAGCAGAAATTGTAATCCCCATAAAAATTGGGAGGAAGTAAAAGACCGCGTTTGCAGCTGCTGATAAAATAAGGTACGTTCCACTTTCTGCCGATATTACTCCAGTCATTACTAAGATGTTTAACAACACTTTAAGCATACCTGCACCGGCAATGGCTCCAAGTAATGGGGAAAAACTACCTGAAATAATGTCAAATATTTGTGCCCTAATACTTCCCTTTGATTCGTCTTTCGATGTTGTAGCAGCACCTATATTTGAAAATTTTGTTATTTCTTTATAAACTGCCGATACATGGCTTCCGATTACAACTTGAAATTGTCCCCCGTTCTCTACCACACTAAGAACTCCGTCTAGGTTTTGAAGGGTTTGCTTATTAGCTTTATTAGGATCTTTTAACTTAAAACGCAAACGAGTGGCACAGTGCACAACACTAGCTATATTTTGTTCTCCACCAACCAATTGAACGATTTCTTTTGCAAAGTTCTGGTAACTCATTTTCTACACTCCTTTTATATAAAATCTCTTGTAATTTTGAAGTTGATTAACTGCAGAAGGTAATAAAAAAAACCTAAATCAAACAATCAATCATGATTGTTTGATTTAGGTTTTGCCCGTTAGGTTACAACCCTATAATCAGCCGTTATTGTTTTTTATTACTCTTTCAATATGAATTGTTAAATAAATCATTTCTTCATCTGTTAATTCGTATGTGTAAGAGCTCTCAATAAACTTCTTTATTTTCTGTGAACACTTATGGGACTCTGGATATTTTTCCTGTATTACATGATATAAGCCATCATCTGTTGGGCTGTTGTAATGATTGCCCTTGACTAACCGTTGTGCGAAAAATTTAAGATGGGTAATAAAACGATAGAATGGTAAAGAATTTTCATTAAACTCAATCTTAAAATGATATTTAACCATCGTTAATATTTCTTGCATAACCTTAGTCATGTCTTTTACAACGGGCATCTCTTCATTCAATTCAGCATTAACAATATGGAGGGCTATGAACCCTGCTTCATCCTCTGGTAAAATGACACCAAATTGTTCACATACCATATTTAATGCTTCTAGCCCAATCTCATATTCATCTTTGTATAATTGCCTAATTTCCCATAGTAACCCGTTTTTAATAGGCAAATTATTTTTATAACGTTGAATTGCAAAGTGAATATGATCAGTTAAATGAATATAGATGCTATCATTTAACTTCTTTCCTAATTTTATTTTTGCATACGCAATGATTTTTTCAGATATTTCCATATAATCGATTGGCATATTAGCAATTAAGCTCTTAAACTTTTTCATTGTATCTTCGTTTTCTAAAGTAAAAATTTTATCTATTAGTTGTTCATTAATATCATCACCAACACGCTTATTAAAAGCAATTCCACGTCCAATGATGATAACTTCTTGTTTTTCTTTTATTGAAATAACTGCATTATTGTTTAATATTCTCCTTATGTCCACTTTATCGCCCCCAGATGTCCACTTTATCCCCTCCAACAATAGAAAAAGGCAAAACTCCATACCTGTTTCTAGGTAATCGGTTTTGCCTGATTTAACAGTTACAACCCGTTTCGTAAACGCTTACCTTATATAATTATAATTATAAAAAAGAAACAGGATGATTCAATGGTCAAATTAATGCAATTTGTGTATTAATATACAAAACCATTAAAATAGTGTATTAATACACAAAACTATTAAAATAGTGTAATTATATAAAGAAAACTTCACTCTTGAGTGCTTGAAATCCAACGGCTGCTTTTAAACAAAACCGACCCAATCAATAGGAAATTCTAAAAAATATAGCTCCGTCCTGACTAATCTTTAGTATCGATGACACCTCTTCCATAACGACTCCTCCAATTCCAACACTAATGGAAATTATCGAAAAGCTAAATAGTCCACTATAAACATTCTAATCCTAAGTTACTAAGGGAGATTACTATCGATTAATGAGCTCCAGCAGTATCAATCAAGCGATAAGTGTATTGTAGACAGCCTGTTCACATTGTTTCGCATCTTCAATTTGATAAACGCCAAAGCCTAGTATTGGCATCTCCACACCATTGTTTAAAATTACTTTTCGCATATAAAATTCCCCCTTATGTTTTATCCTATTTAGTCCTCTTTGGTTAAGATTTATAATTTCAGCACCTTTGTGTTATTTTTAGGATACCACCTTCGAGTAACACGAAATTAATACTTTTAATTGCGCTTAATACGTATATGAAATAAATTTTTTACATAAAAAGACAGACTAGTTTTATCTAGTCTGCCTCTTCTACTATCTGATGCTCAGCTTTCTGATATTTTCGCTCAAACAACTCGTATTATATTATCCTGTTTTGATTAAACATGTCCGACGATTTTGTGAGGCACATATGGTTCCTCTAGGTACGCCACTTCATTGTCGGTCAATGTAACAGGAAGCGCTGAAACAGCATCCTCTATATGGGAAATTTTTGTGGCCCCAATGACAGGTGCGGTTGCTTTTTGCAACATCCACCCAAGAGCAATCTGTGTTCTACTCAGACCTTTCTTTTCAGCCAATTCTGCCACACGGTCATAAATCGGACGGTCAACATCAATTGTCGCGCCATATTTGGTTACGGCAATCTTATCGGTTTCAGTCCTGTTAGTTGTGACCGACCAGTCCCTAACCAGTCTGCCGGATGCTAAAGGACTATAGGGAGTCAGTGCAATTTTTTCTTCTTCGCACAAAGGAAGCATCTCACGCTCTTCTTCCCTGTACATCAGGTTGTAATGGTTCTGCATGGATACAAAACGGGTCCAACTGTTCTTTTCCGCAACATGTAGTGCTTTTTGAAACTGCCACGCAAACATAGAAGAAGCGCCGATATATCTTGCCTTACCAGCCTTTACTACATCGTGGAGTGCTTCCATCGTTTCCTCAATAGGAGTGTTGTAATCCCAACGGTGAATGATATACAAATCCACATAGTCGGTGTCCAACCGTTGCAAACTTTTATCAATTTCGCTCATGATGGCCTTGCGAGAAAGCCCCTGCCCGTTAGGCCCTTCCTGCATTTGGTTGTAAACTTTTGTAGCAATCACAACCTCGTCACGGTTTGCGTATTTTTTTAGGGCCTTGCCGAGAACTTCCTCACTGCCACCAAGACTGTATATGTTGGCGGTATCAAAGAAGTTAATTCCCGAATCAAGGGCCTTTTTGATGATGGGAAAGCTCTGCTCCTCATCCAGCACCCAGGGTGCTAGCTTCCATCTTCCCGGATCACCAAACCCCATGCAACCAAGACAAATCCTAGATACGTCTAAACCCGTATTTCCAAGCTTCGTATACTCCATTAATCATTCCTCCATTTTATTTATTAGCCACTTTACCGAGACCTACATATTCTTAATCATGCATTAAATGAAAAAAGCAATCTTTATCCGATTCTTATCAAATTTTTGCTTAACATTTTCTCAACCATTTATTTGGTCAAAAAATATCCATTCGAATGAAATTATTAAAGGTGAAGGCCGTTTTTCTATTTAAAAGTATTTTTATTTTTCTCGTTCTAATGATGGCATTCCCAATTATAAGGTAAGGTGTTTATTATTTTTAAATGAATTACTTTTTAAGCTTTTATTCCTTGTAATAGGGTTTCTTCGTACTTTATCTTGTTATATTGTATAGGAAACATTAAATATCAAATTTAACATTACCAAGCCATTTCACAAATTCAGCATCCCTATGAGAAAAAAATACACTCTCTTTTGTATCCAATGTGGAGATCATATCCATATCCTCTTGGTTTAATTCAAAGTCAAAGATGTTGAAGTTTTCGATGATTCGTTCTTTATGAACAGACTTTGGAATGACCACAACTCCTCTTTGTGTGAGCCAACGTAAGATTACTTGAGCAACTGATTTATTATATTTTTCAGCTATTGAAGCTAATAATTCATTTCGGAAGATGTTATTTCTCCCTTCTGCAAATGGTCCCCAAGACTCAATCTGAACGTTGTTCTCTTTCATAAAGTTTGCACTTTCAATTTGCTGACAGAAAGGATGCGTTTCGATCTGATTTACTGCAGGTGTAACTTCATTATGATCAATCAGGTCTACTAGACGGTCCATATGGAAGTTACTTACCCCAATTGCCCTGATCTTTCCTTCATAATACAACTCCTCCATTGCACGCCAAGAACCATACACATCACCAAATGGCTGATGAATTAAGTACAAATCTAAATAATCCACTTGTAATCGTTCCAGCGATTTAGTAAATGCTTTCTGGGCACTCTCATAACCAGCATCCTGAATCCAGAGTTTAGTTGTAATAAAGATTTCTTCTCTTGGAATACCACTCCTTTTAATGGCTTTACCGACTGCTTCTTCATTCATATAAGCTGCTGCCGTATCAATCAAGCGATAGCCCGCCATAAGTGCATCGTAAACAGCCTGTTCACATTGATTCGCATCTTCAATCTGATACACACCAAAACCGAGTATGGGCATTTCCACGCCATTGTTCAAAATTATTTTTTTCATAATGGACCCTCCTGTATTTCATTTTATGAATCAAGTTACTAATTTTTATTGCGTTTGCATTCTCTGTTGGTGAGATTTACAAATTAAGTAGCTTGAGATAATATAAGGCTATCACCTTCGAGCTACACGAAGTCAAGGGATTTTAAATAATTCAAACATAATTTTTTGAGGAGGGCTTACCAATGTATACTGTAAAAGAAGTGGCTAAGCTACTTGATCTAACCGAACATACCGTTCGCTATTATACGGATAAGGAGTTAGTGCCGAGTTTAAAGCGTGATAAAAATAACAATCGACTTTTTGATGAGCAATCAATCAATTGGCTTAAAGGTGCAAAACATTTGAAACAAAGTGGTATGACAATCGAGGCCATCAAGGCCTATGTAGATTTATGTTTGGAGGGCGAATCTACTATTTCGCAACGTTATGAAATCCTTTTAGAACAAAGAGATAATGCTGTGGCTCAGTTGGAAGAAGCGAAATTAAGAGCCAAATTCATGGAAGACAAAGTAAATAACTATCGCGACATTATGAATCGCTTAATCCCGGATAATATGAATCCTGGGAATTGGTCGGAAAATGAAATACGGGAAAAAGTAAAACAAAATTAGTGGGACCTGAAACTAGGAACTCTGTTCTTTGAAGCTCAGATTAGAGAAAGCGAGATGAAAAATAAGGGGAGCAGCCCATACTGCATCCCCTAATTCTTCCTATGATAGTAATAAATAAATTTATCGTCCGAAAGAGCGACTAAAAGATTGTCCAGCTTGCACAATCTGGCGTACATCTTTTAAACGGTGAGACTCGTATTTCGAAAGAGCCTTAGCTGCTGAAGTTTCTTGTATTCCCTTTGCTACACATTCGGCCAAAATAGCAGCATCTTGTAAGGAAGCATTAAATCCCGATGCGGTTAGTGGTGTGGGTAAATGTGCAGCATCCCCAACGATTGCTATACGTCCTTTCACAAGAGTGTCGGGAACGTATTCGGCAACCGGTGTTCCTATAAGGTTACGTGTTTTAATACTCTGAAGAGTTGCGTCTAGCCATGGTTGAGGCCATCTAACATAAGCCTTTTCAGCTAGCTCAACCAGTGTCTGTTCTGGAATGTCAGAAGCATGAAGCGAATGTCGCACAACGTTTCCGTCCACACATCCCAGACGATGTAACAAATCATTTTGAGTGTTATCGTACCAAGCCCATCCTAGTCGTCGAGCTCCTAAAGCGTGAGAACCATTTTCTCCCGCAATAATAGAACCAAGTAAAAAGTCACCGATACCATCTGGCATACTAAACTTTAGGGCATTGAAGCTAGGTCGATGTTCATTAGGTATGTCTTTCTCATCTACAATAGCTACCCATATCAAGTACCCCGCAAAAGTTGCATTCGGTTTATGCGGTGCAACATAACGTCGCACAATACTACGATGACCATCAGCACCAATCAAAATATCTCCGTGGAACGTCTCCCCCTTATCCGTCACCACCCAAGCAGAATCGTTATCCTGATTAACAGTTTGAACACGAGTATCATAACGTAAATCAATTCTAGGATCGGCTTCGGCTTCTGTACGCAATCGAAACTGTATAGATGACCAAGCCTCAGCAGACCTGATTCCACCAGAAGCAAGTTCTCTCAGGACTTTCGCTGTTTTAGTTCGATCAATTTCTCCACTGTCAACTTGAAGAACAGCGCCACTACGTGGTTTCGCTCCAACTCTCTCTAAAATTGTGACGTTCATCCCAGCTCGTGAAAGAGCAATCCCTGTCATAAGTCCAGAAAGCGATGCACCGACAATTATAGCAGAACCATTTGCTCCTTGATTGGAGTTAGTAAAAGTATAATGAATAGATTCATTTAAGAAGTTATCTTTTCCTACATTTTTTTTAGTCATAGTATTTCTCCTTCTCATACTTGCTATTATCAATTGATTTTTTTCTTGAATATTGTCGTGTAAAAAGAACAAGCCTTCTCAAAAATTTTTTGAGAAAGCTTGTCCTTTTTCATAAGGATAAGATATGAGTTCATTAATTTCTTAACTAGAATGTTGTTTTTTGGGACTATACATGTAGTTTCTCATTAAAATAAAGACTAAACTCAATATTAAGAATAAGATACCTCCGAATACAATGTAATGTGTGTCCATTCCTGATATAATTAATCCACCTACAGACGTACCTGTTGTTACCCCTAAGTTACTGGCTGCTAGAAACAGCCCATTTGAGAACTCAGGAGCTTCTGGAGCTGCAGACGTAATCCAATATTGACAAATATTACTTCCTATAGCAAATACAATTCCAAAAACCAAAACAATTAAAGCCATAGGTACAGTAAACTGTCCAAAGAAGAATAATAAGATGTAAACGACTACTAATGCAAAAGGATAGGACACGACAGATTTGCGAGCATTTTTAGTAAGTAACTTCCCTGCTACAATGTTTCCAATAATACTTGCTCCACCGAATATGAATAACATTAAACTAAGGGTTTTCCCAGATATATTCGTAATGGTTTCCAGATACTCAGCAAGGTAACTATTAACTGTATATATCGCTGCATTTATAAAAAGGACAGTAAAAATAGATATCCAAGTAATGGATTTTTTTAATACACTTAATTGAGATCCATAAGAAAGTCTGTCCTTAACAGGCATAGATGGTACAAAAATCATTGTAGCAATGAATGCTACTGCATTCACGATAGTAAAGAATAACATTGCCATCTCAATTGAAGTAGTATCAGCAATAAAACTAGTGATTGGTACACCAAGTACCATCCCAGCAGATACACCCATCATTACTTTAGAAACAGCTTTTGGAGCTTCTTCCTTGCTAACAGAGGTAGCAGCTACTGTT
>Ga0209795_10001420_pt1 | contig 15036 bp, 9 predicted proteins | sample AgamicOrMarz_FD_187166 | JGI IMG/M metagenome (GOLD analysis project Ga0209795, IMG submission 187166) | Agave microbial communities from Guanajuato, Mexico - Or.Ma.rz (SPAdes) (version 2) | ecosystem: Host-associated > Plants > Phyllosphere > Phylloplane/Leaf | place: Guanajuato, Mexico...
ACATTTCTCAGCAATCCAAAGCGAAGGCTTCAAATCTTTAGACGAAGGTCAAGCTGTAACTTTTGAAGTAGAACAAGGTCAACGTGGACCTCAAGCTACTAACGTTCAAAAAGCATAATTAATACAAATATATATAAACAGACTCTACAAGTAGAGTCTGTTTTTTATTTCCTTAAAAATTTTAAAACAATAATAAAAACCCTACTCACGAATGAATAGGGAATATCGAAACAAAAATAGTAACTGGTAAAGAAAATGGTAAACTCAGTATAGCATAGTATCCTTGTAATACCTAATTTTTTATTATTTAGTGTATTTCTAAATATAATTCAATAAAAACATCCTTCTAAGCAATTATACTTTCAAGTTAATTTCATGACATACTTATTGAGGATTCTTATGTTGTGGAACATTGAAGCCTTTTAGGAGTCTCATTCATTTGTGAAGAATGGGTAATCCACTAAAGTTTACGTTTCTTCTTTTTAGAAAAATCACTTCTCCTTTCTCGATGGATGGTTTTTCTCCTTTTCCATACATTATCTAAAGATATTTAAAATAGATTTCTTTATTGATCCAAATTATTAAGAATACAACAAACAGTTTTGATTATAGATAAGTAATAATCTTCTAAGCTCCCAAAACCCTCTTATTATTTTTTATCAAAATAAATCTTAAATTGAGCATTAGAGCCTTGTACTGCACTCCATGTAGACATAAGAAGATAGTCTATTTGGATAATTTCTGGCTTTTGAGTATTATATTTTTTTTGCTTCTCATTAAAATACTTGTTTTCAGAAAACATATTGCCAAGTAATGCCCATACATATATATTAGAATCTTGGTGACGAGAAACTTCTTTTATTTTACTCCATATTTCCTGTGGCTTAGTTTCTTTTGGGTTTATAACCATCCGATTTTTTAGTACACAGTAATTTGACACCTTCCAGTCTTCTTTCCAGGTATCTATGTCTTTAGGAACTTTTGTACTCAAGGGATTTACATACTCTAAGTTTTTAACTATTTGACCACATACATCTTGGAAGGCAGTAGCGGATAATTCAGATGAATGTGCTTTACAATGTATGAAATATATTTTTTTCTCTTGTTCATTAAATGCAACAAAATCTGCTATTTCTGCCCCTAAATCTGTACAGATTAAGTAATCTACATTCTTTAATGCTGTAATAATCTCTTGAGAACCACTAGAACGAGGATCGAGATTTCTTCCTACACTTGAAACTAAATAAAATAAGGAATTATAATCCCATTTTGGTTTTGTTATCTTAAGCAGGTTTTCTTTACTATAACGTTTCCCTTTTTCATTAAGTGTTAATTCACGTCTCGTTTCATATTCCACTAAAATTTGTTTTAACCTATTATCATTTGCATCTATTCCTAATTTATAAAAGTTTCCTTTAATATATATTCTGTCAAAGCTTCTAGTTATTATTTGAAAACCTTGTTCTTTATTTAAATACTTAATTAAACTTTTTCTTTGAGAATTAACTTCAATATATAAATCCAAGTTATTAACTTCTTCAAGAATATATTTTCCTTTTAAGTTATTATATGAGATAGTTATTTTATATTCTTTTTCGTTAATTATCATTTTAAATTCATTATTTTCTATCCTATAAACAAGATTCTCTAGATATACTTGTGTATGATGAGAAATAAAAATTGAGTTCCTCTGTTCCTCACTAAGATCTAGCAATATATTAACTGGTTCTGTAACGTCTGGTGTGCTCGTAATAGGTGCATATCTTTCAAAAATTTTAGATGCGGAGTTAGCATTAATAAATTGGAAAGCTAAGTAGTCAACCCATTTTATATATTCACCTAACACAACCAAATGAGACGAATCCGAAATTCTTGAATTTGAAAATCCTACATATCTTGTCCGTTTTCTATTTTCATTTCCTCTAACAGTTCCATAAATTGTAGTACAAAGTTTATACTTATCTGTAATTGACGGAGATACGTTATCCATATCTTCAGAAAATAAAATCTGCCTTTTAATATTACTATCTGAAATAAATCCATTATTAATTGTTAATTGTTTAAACTTGCTTGTATCATCGAATAATTTCTCTAACAAATTTGAGTCAATTTTCTCATTATAGTTTGTAATTTCATCACAAATTATATCGTTGCTATCATAATAAAATAAGAAATTATCCTTTATCTTAAAAAATGTAATGCCTAACTTCGGCTCTAGAAAATAGTTATTGACTAGATATGGAGAATTTCTATATACAGAATAAACAATTATTAAAGTGAAATCGCCTTTTTCTGACAATTCATAAATAATTTTCCCTCTTTCATTGACTACGATATTATCAATGATGGCTTGAGAAATTCGATCAAAATCATGATTACTGAAAATTTCTTTATTAGAATATACATTAGTTTTTAAAGGTAGCTGAAATTTTTTTAATAAATCATTACTTAATTCTTCTCTTAAGTACCCTGCTCTCTCTAAAAATCTCTTATTCATATGTAAAATAGGTGGGTGAATTTCAAGTATTTTATTAAAAAATTCATCATAATTAAACGTTATCAGGCTAAGATCTTTTTCTAACCGCTTTTCATAATTTAGGTACTCTTTAAACATTTTTCCCTGATTAAATTGGTCCCTTCTATAAATCACCAAACTTTCTTCGACATATGGATTTTTTCTTATTATTCTACCCACCTGTTGAACAAGCGATCTAACATCAAAAAATGAGCTATATATAGCCAGAATAGAAAATTTATTATCATCAATACCTTCAATTAGTTTATTTTGATGTAACCAAAAATCGCTAGAAGTTTTTGTTACATCAGGCACATCTTTAAAAACCTTTAAATCAGCATTATTTGAGAAGCTCTCATGAATAGCGACAACACTAGTTGTTAAGTTATTTAATATCTGCTTAGCTTTAGCAATATCTTCTTGTCTATCGAATCTTATTATAACTTTGACGTCTTTTTTATATTTGTCTATTAACTCTTCATGTTTAGAGTAGACGTGTTTTAAAAAACCTTCTAGCCTATTATCCTGAGAATACTCTTGAAAAACTACATTTCTAATTTCTTTATCTTCTATAGCATTATGAAATGGGTAATTGTATATGTATTTATTTTCTAAATCAAAGTTATTATTATCGTTTCTAATAGGTGTAGCAGTCAATAAAATAACTTTTTTGTCAAATCCTCTGATAGTCTTTTGCCAGTTTTCTGCTGGTTCTCTATGGCCTTCATCAAATAATACAATATCAATTTTATTTTTTAGCTTTTCAAAATAATGTTTTTTGTTCGCTCTTATATCATTGATTGATTTAATAGTAGATATAAACACTGTATTTCCTTTAGTTTTGACTAAATCATGAATATTGCTTGGGTAAATATGTTCTACATCTTTAAATCGCATAGTCAAATTTAACTTTATTTTGATTTCTGTTCTTAACTCCTTTTTTAATTGTTCTGTAACTGCTTTTGAAGGAGAAATAACTAATATATTCTTTAATTTTTTAAAGCAATTACAAATGTACCCTATCACCACTGTTTTCCCAGTCCCTGTAGGCATTTTAATTAAGGCATGTTTTTTAGAGTTACTTTTAATATATTTTTCAACAGTGGAGATAGCTTTAATTTGATGATCTAGTAATTTTTCTGTAAATTCAGAATGAATATCCACTTTCATTATTAATCACCTTTTATGAGTTATTTTTAAGTTATTATACCTAGATAAATTCTATCATTAAATTTCATATTTTTTACTTTAAATTTAACATTATCCTAAAGATAATCCTTGATGATGGTTATGTTTCTCAACAAAAGTTATTTTAACGTGATCAAAAAATAAGCCACTCCATTGAGGATATGGGAGTGGCTTATCTTTCTATTCTTCTTATACAATTCATGAAAATGATTAATTTTAATCTTTTATATGATAATTGGGTGCTTCTTTTGCAACTGCATCTAGAAATTTGGACCATTCTTCGTATATTTCGTTAACAATTTTTAAATAGCTGACCTCTTCTTCTTTACTTTTAGCTTTAAACCTAGCTGTTAATCCGTTATTGGAATCGAATGAAGTTGAATAGGTTAAGAAATTCTCGAATGCAGTTAAAAATTCTACTTTAGCTTTTTCTAGTAACTGATTTCTCAATCTTTTATGAGGCGATAAAAATAGTTTAATACCTTCATCATATTTAGTAATTTGATTAATGTTAACAGAACGAGTATCTGCTAAGTAATCAAAAAAATTATACATCTCAGTACCAGAAAAAATATCAAATATATGATCAAGAATTAAAATATCCGAAGTTGATAAACTATTTTCTTTTGGATTATTAGCCGAATTTGTTTCCACTGGATTTTCGTTCTTTCTGTCTCTAATCATCTTAATGTATGCTATTAGATACATAATAATAATTATTAAACCTAATATAAAATAAGAATATGGATCATTATTTTTTATAATTTCAACTATATTATAGTTTGTTAATCCAGCAATATCAGATGAGAACCCTATAAATCCACTTAAAATACCTATAATAAATAATGTTAAAATAACGAAAGTCTTCATACGATAATCTCCTAAGCTAAAGTATGTTAATGTTAGAATTTAAATTCTTAGAGCATATCCCTTAAATAGTTTATAATTTCCACACTAGTTAAATCTACCTAAAAAACAATATTATGTCAAACGATTATACATTAACTAGAAAAATTAATATATGTAAGTAATATTAACTGGCTAGTCATCATCTAAAAATTCTTGTCTATATTAAAAGTCTTTCATTCCTATTTGTCCTTTGCACTTCAAAATATTTATAAGCTATTTTTCTTATATTTATCCTACCTTTTCTATCCTAACCCCTGAAATAGTTAGTTTTTCTTTAAATTCAGTTTAGATTAGAGGAGTGTATGTGCTTATACATTTTTAGCTTTATAACTTTCTCCAAAAGGTGAAAAGTACCCCCTATGTTCTGCTTAAAAAAGACACACGTAAAATCCTCTCTGTTAACAAACTTTCTTTAATAATCACACGTTATATTTTCAAAAATAATTGCGGGGATATAATACTGTTTAAATAGAAAATTAATAAAGACCTCATATTTTCATGAGGCCTTAGCTTATGTTTACTTAAATGAAAATCTTGATTAACATTACAGTCTTTCATTTAGCTTTATGTTTTTGTGTTATAAGGTTAATCAAAAATTTCATCTTATTCTTCAAAACCTAATCAATATTCTTACTCTTTCACCTCAAGAATCAATAATTACCGTATCCCAGTAACTCTTATAGCTCAAACGCAATTCCTCTTGTTTATCTAAATGACTACCATGTATTACACTGCGCGTTACAATCTCTAACCTTGCGCTACTAAACTCACTCTCTTTTTCATAACACCAGTATGTATTAGATTCAGTCTTATGATCACCACGCTCTATAACATAAGGTTCTACTTTACACCCAATTATTCTAAATGCTCTAAGAGCCTTTAAGGCTTTATCTCTCGTTGTTGGCTTAATGCCTGTTTTATTTGATATTGTCTCAACAGCTGGATTACATGTTCCATTATCATTACCACAATACATCTTTAATAGTCCATATAAGTAAAAGGCTGTACAACCAAGCTCTGGATTACTCATACACTCTATAAATACATCAAAATCAATCATGTGGGTATATTCTTTATTATAGAAAGTACCAAGATACGTTGTTTCATTTATAACTCTATCTTCCAGCGCAAACACTGGATATTTAAATTCTCTTCTTTTAACATTCCTTATTGCACCAAATGCTTTTAGTTGTTCAATGTCTTCTGGATGCATTCCATTTAGTTCTTCTTCATAAGTTGTAAAACCTTCAATTAGATTATATGTGTCGTTCCAGTGCCATTGAACAGGTGCCTCCGCAAATGACTTAGTTTGTATTATCCCTAAGCGTTCCAAAACACCATTTCTTTTAGTTATGTAATTATAGTCTTTTGTTATTTCCGAAATACCTAAAACTCTCTTTATCTTTTTATCTGTTAAACTTTCTAAATCCATTACACCATATTTAGCATACCTGTATAGCCATGTTATATAGTACACATATGTATACGCATATGCTATGTGAGGAGCTCTCTTTTTCATCAATTCTTTATCTTCTAAAAGAATCTGAAAAAGATTGTTAGGCAAAGACACCCAGTACTCTTTTTCCTTATTATAATTCAGCATTTCCTTCAATTCGTTCTTTCTTAATTTCTTCATCGTTATATAAATTGTCAAACCTCTCTAATCGTTTTTAATAATGTAAGCGCTGTCATTTTTTATCTTTTTTTAAGCTTTCGCTGTGACAGATAATCAACTTGGAAAGCTTCTAACTTAATTATATTTATAAATAAAATCATTTATGTTAACGCTTTCTTACAAATCAATTGTAACATTTCTTTTTTTAAAAAGTCAAATAAACCTATCACGATCTGAGATTTTTATTTGACTTTTAAAAGGTTATTAATACGATGTAAATAAATATATTAATATATATATTTATTTAATTTAAAAATAATAATAATATATATATTATATATATTTACACCAAATATATAACCTTTTAAATTCACCTAAAACCATCACAAACAATAAAAAAATCTCTACCGAATAATTATCAATCTCTAAGTGAAGATTTTAAGGGTACATCTATAGATTATCCTTTATCGTATGTTTACTAATTTCCTACCTTTTGTTTGAGTTAATACCTCAAAATCTACTTCTAGCTTTCTACCTATTGGAAAAATGTCTAATGTGAATTTTTTCTACATGACACTCAATTAAAGTAAAAAGCGACATAATATAGTTTATGTCGCTTTTTACTTTAATTCTTTTCTAGTCTTTTCTCAATTCTTCTTCGAATTTACTAAGTCCTTCTTCTAGACAACGATTAATTATCTTAGTTATCTTATAATCATCTGAAAATACTTCGTACAGCTTATTTATTCTCTCTTGATTTTTTGTACTAATCATTAAATTAACTTCACCATAAATTTCATTATCATCTTCTAAGTAAGTTTTAAGGGAACTCATTTTAATTACCTTCCTCCTCTTAAAAGTTAATGTCCTCATCCAATGATTATGCACTTCAACTAAATCAATTCTACCCTCTTATAGCATTTCCCTTTAATTTCTCGATTTTTTATTTTCAAGTATTGATTTTATGCAAGAGTTTAAAAATTCACTCTATACTATTTTAAAAAATCGTGGGTAGGCTTAAAGCCCTTGAAGGAGTCGATACTACTATCGTATTAATTTCATTAAAATTAAAAATTTATGTTTTAACAGAGAATGAGAATAAAGAAGTTTATTGTAATTATGATTCTTTTATTTCAAGCTTTTGTTTTACAATTTGATGAATCTCATTTATAGGCTCTGGAATAGATTCAGAGATACCTTCTTTCTTTTCCTTTAGACTAGAAATAATACTTTCTAGCGCCTCTAAATGTACAGAAGGTTTCCCTTTATTAGATTTAAATAAATGTCCATAAACTTGTAAATATTTCTCCTCTTCCTTATAGTGTTCTCGAGCATCTTCAACTTTAATAAGGTCGAGCATAGCATCTTTTTCGCTTTTCTGTATGTTTCCACTCAGAGCATTGTATTCTTCAAAATATTGTTTTAACATCATATAATCTAAATCAAGTGGATGTGAAAAAATAATATTATAATTTAATTTTAGATAATTTTCCCAAGCATCTAATACTTGATTTTCACCTTTCAAATCCCAGTTCTTCATTTCTTTCCAATGTTTGGAGCATCTAGGTTGCAATGCTTTTTGATAATTAAAATCATGATCTAACTTTTTAGTGGTTAAATCACCGTTCTTTAAAAGCTGATTAATAATATAATTTATCTTTATCCAACCACCATTGGTACGACCTAAGTCTAAATCTAATAATGTAATATAGGGAATAGATAAATCTGAAAGAAGTTTCCACATATAATTTACATGAGCTCCTCCAAGAGGAACATATACAATTCCAAAGTCATCATCATTATTGCCTAAAGTTTCAATAATTCTTGGCAATACTACTAATTCACTTGCCCCTTCTCCTAATATTACGAGCTTTGCAAAATAAAGTTCAGGATAAGCGTATACCGCTCCCTTTAAATATTTATGTATATCTTCCTTATTCTTATCAGGTAATTTAATTTGATTAATTTTATATTTACTATTACTTGCATTTACTTGTATACTTATCATTGACGTTGGATCTAATCTTTTAACTAGAGAAGGAGAATGAGTTGTTAAGATCACTTGTATATTGTTAGTAGAAATTTTATTTAAAAGGTTTATAATCTTTCCCCTTGAACTAGGAGCTATATAATTTTCCGGTTCCTCAAATGCCACTATTGTTAGGTACTCTTCTTGTTGATTCTCTAATTCCAATATAGTTTGAAGCAGAGCAATATATAAAAATGAATGCATTCCTTCACTTATCTGTTCAATTGTGGTGTTTTCTGGAAAATATACAGATAGTCCATTTATTATTTCTTCAAAAGATGGTTTAATAATAGATAAATTAATGTCTTCAACTAAAGGGCTTTTATTTAAATATTTCCAATTACTTTTCAATCTTTCTATTATATTTTCAATAGTTTTTTGAAAATCTTTATTCATCTCATCAGATTTATTTATTAGATTTTGTTTTTCTTCATCCGAAAATTTCTTGGTATGTAATAGTCTATTGACTAGCTCTTTTTCTATATCTCTTTTTGAGTTAATGTATATAAACTGTATTAAACGCCTCTCTGCCGGTAGGTCTTTGTAGTTTTTATCTGATAAAACACTATAACCTAGGGTTTCACCATATGCATCTACCATAGTACCAGTTGGATCAATGTACTCTATTTTCTGGTCAATATCCTCCTCACCATTTGCATATTTACCCCAATATCCAGTTAATCTTATAGTCATTTTTAGGCTTTGTTCCTTATCAAAATATAGTTTTTCTTTAATATATTCAGGGTAAGGCGCATGGCCTAATTCTTTATAATTTGGGAATAGAAGGGTAGCCTCTATAACTATCGTACTATCAAATTCTAATTGAGTACCTTCGTTATTTTTATCTTTCTGTTTTGTAGATTCAAGATTAAAATCAGATTTTACAAAGGTTCTTTCTTTTGGATCATTCGAAAAAATTTTTAAAAGCGCTTGTATAATTGTAGTCTTTCCAGTACCATTATCACCAATTATTCCAGATATATCGGTATCTTCACTAAATTTAACTTCTACTGGCTTGTTATTAAAACAACGAAAGTTAGTAATTTTAAGACTATCTAATCTTATATTTTTATTCAACTCAATCCCTCTTTCTTTATTAAATTAAATTTCTTTTAACAATAGCAGGAGTACTCCCTGTAAAAATCTTAATGCAATGCATTATATTTACTATAAAATGTAATACAGGAAAATATAATGCACTTTATACTCAATACTTTAATACTATCTATTATTTTTAAACGTCTTCTCCCGTTTAGCTTCAGAGATTTTATTTTGTTTTCATTTTCTTATTTACTTATCAGTTTGACTTGTTTAAATCTTAAAATTTTTATATTGCTATTGAGATTATACCAACGTTTTATATCAAAATTCCCTCTGATTGAATTTAATATATTTTCTTTCATAATACAGAATGATTTAAAATCAATTCAATTTTATGACAATATATTAATATTAATAACACATATAGTTAATTATAAAAATTTAATAGCATTGTTATAAAATTGAAATAAAAAATAGCGTTTGTAGATTGTTTTCTCTATTATTTTCTACATTCTTTTCAAAATTTTAAAACACTAATATTTCTTTAAATTCAGTTAAAAGTGTGGTGATAACTGTGCTTATACGAGATTTATTTAATTAACTTAAAAAAGTGGTGATAAGTACCCCCTCTTTTTTCTTCAGAAAATTGCATTAGATTTCCCTCTCTTAACAAATTTCTCTTAGTAATCACAGATGTTATTTTTAGTAATAAGATTACAAATATATGACCTTTTTAAAAACAAAATAATAAAGACCTTATATTTCTATGAGGTCTTAGTTTATGTTTATTTAAATAAAAATCCTGATTAACATTGCCATTCTCACTCTAATTTTATATTATAAGGCTAATTAAAAGTTTCAAGGTTCTATAACATTTGTAAACTTTCAAGCCCCACCCTTAAAGCTTCATTAAATATGTTATTATTCGTTGTGCTTAAACTGTACTAAATAATTAGCCTTTCTGTTTCTATTAATTACTTTTTGCAAATTTAATTAGATTACCAACAAATAATGGGGGTGTTTTGCGAATAAAAAGAACTAGTATCACGCATGAAAGTCAAGTAATACTAGTAGTTATAATTATTTTCTATTTGATATTTACTAAAAAACCATAATCTTTAGACAATAAGCTTAGTTTTTTAATAATATTATAATTATGCTTTTCCCTTTATTCAGTCAGTCATTAATTAAATCTATTTAAAAGATTTAACGGTTTGCATTATTTATAAATCCTCTTTCAAACCCTTCTTTGTCTTCTACACTAAATCTTTTCACGACGTATTTCATGTATTTCTTTTCTAACTCTTCTGGAAAATCATTATCTACAATAATAATCTGGTGTTTTATTCCTTTTTCTATAAAAGAAGTAGACATTTCATCAAAGAATTTATAAATATTTACGTATTTTGTGGGATCATCTAATAGTTCTTTTTTATCTTCACTTCGATCAGTATCTTTGTTGGAGTTATTTTTTGTTTTACCAAGATATTTCCCGACCGTATCAAGCATAATAAAGCCTGGGTAATTAGTATTCGTGTACAAACTGTTTTTTAACAAACTTATAATATAGCCAATGGATACTAAAGTTCTAAGGCCACCGGAGGTTAAATTAGCATAGTCTCTTTCTCTCACTATGGGTAAAAAAGTTTTCTCGCTTATTCTAACTCCATATGCATTTTTTATAGGTATAAAATTCAAAAATTCACTGAGATAAGTTCCAATTGAATTAATGATGGAGGTTATTGAAGGAGCAGTTTCCTTCAAACTATCTAATTTCTTCTTTAAATCTTCAATTTGATTGTTTAATAAATTCTCTTTTTCACTTATTTCTTTTAATTGGTTTCTAATCTTCAGAAAATAATCAACTTTATTTAACTGTTCATTGATTGAAGAAAGTTCAGCGACATATATATCTCTTTGCTTTATAAAGGGTGAAACAAATTTTTCGGAGTTAATATCAAGCGCTTCTCTCATTTTCAAAATGGCTTTATTTGTGTTGTCTATATCTTTTTCCACAGAAAAGATTTCATCTCTTAGCTTTTCAATTAAAATATTTAAATCTTTTATTCTATTTCTAATACTATTTAACTCTCTGGTTAATAATTCATGATTATTGTCAACAAACTGTTCCTTAAACTCTACATCTTTTATGTCATTATTACATAAAGGGCATGGAACAATATGGGTATGCTTTAAATTTAAACTTTCTCTAACTTTTAATGACAACTTTAATTTATTAATATCGCTAGAATAATCCTTTTTTAGCCTTATATTTTGTTCTAATTGCACTTCTTTATGAGACTTCTCTTCTAGCAAAACGCTTATATCTTGCTCTAAATCTATAAGGATATTTCTTAGATTTTCTATCTCGCTATTATCCGCTTTCATTTTTGAAGTAACGTTAATTATTTCATTTTCTAACAAAGAACTTGCCTCTAGCAATTCGATTTTCTTTTCGCGTAGTGTTTCTTCAGTAGATAACTTTGTTTCAAGTAAAAATGAGGATATGACATTATGTCTTGAAGATAACTCAACCTTCTCCTTATTTTTGACGCTTATTTCATTTTGCAACTCGGTAATTTGAGTGTCTAAAGCATTATGTAAGAACTTAAATGTTTCTTTATTTTTAACAAATACTGAAGGGTTACTTTTATCTAGTATATCCCTACTTCCTACTTGATCTTGATCAAAATAGCAAAATTTAAAAATATCCCTAAAACCTAATCTAACCATTTCCGAATTTTCTTTAGATGGCGATTTTTTGACCTTAATTAAAGGAATATTAAGAGTCGATAAAAGAAAGTCAGAAAAATATCCTGAAGGCCCTTCAATTTGGTAATCAGGGCCATATTCTAGAGGAAAAACCTTATCCATATTTGCCATGGAGCTTGAATAGACTTCTATTAAATCTTTAGGATTAAATATATTACGTTTTATAGTAAAAGTTTTTCCATTTAATTTGAGTTGTAGGAGTCCATATTTGCCATATTGTTCAATTTCATCGTACATATAGATTTTCTTACTACCTAATAAATAATCTATTAAGTTTAATATACTAGATTTACCTGTGTCAGAATCACCATATATAATATTTAACCCTAAATCAAAATTAACTGAATATGATTTATCTCTTCCTACTAGTGTTAACTTGTCTAAAATTAAAGTTGGGGACTTAAGATTCATTATTTTAAACTCCTTTTATTAAAGGGTTAATCATTTTTTTTAATTCATTATTTTTAACTGATCTTAATGTAAGAAGACTATTACAAAGTTCTTTCATTCTTACAATATATTCTTCATTTAAGTTATTAATAAATGTTTTTCCCTCTTGATTAACAACAAAGAAAATGTCCTTTTTGTTCTTTTGAACATCAATTCCTACTAGGTTGTAACTAACTAATATACTTAGAATCATTTTTACGCTAGAAAATTCATTTAAAAAAGAACTATTTGGGAATAAAGATTCTATATTTCCTACTTCTTCCTGATATAGTTTTAAATTAGCATCTAAATTTTTACTTTCTTTTGACTTTATAACTAGACTCAAAATGTAAGGGTATTTAATTAAAAATTCAAATATGCTTATCTTTTCAGCATCCAGTATTGGATTTCCTTTACTTGAGTAAGACAAGCTATCAACAATCACTAGCACTCTTGCTAACCGAAAATGTAAATCTCTTTCAGGTATAATAAACGGAAGACCCCTACTCATGTTGATCCCTAGCCCTTCTGAAATTTTCAATATCGTTAATTGAATGCTCTTTTGCCCACCAAATTTCTTTATCTAAGTCATTCGCTATTTGGTGTAACATACCTATCTTTCTATTAGCATTAACCAAGGGCATAGAAATCTTTAAAAAGTCCTTATCCTTTTCCACTATTTGTTCATAAATAGTTGCAACAAATTCATGGCTTGTTTTAATTTTCCCACCTACAAACTTACCAAAATTAATTTTATATAATCTTTCTATATTATCGTACAGTTCTTCTAAATCATTTAGATTATAGCCCTTATTTATAATAGCTTTCTTCATATATTCTGCATTAAAAAAAGTTTGTTTTGCATCAGAAACAAGAGAATTATGGATATCAGCAATTAATAACTTTAAAACAAATAACTCATCATCTAAATTACCATCATCCTTATATTTTCTGTTGGTCATCTCATCTGCATAATTAATTGTTTTTAAAAATTCTTCTAGTTTTTGCTTAACGCCTACATACACCATACTGTCCTTAGATTCAGGCTTTGAAATTGAAAAATGATCGTCATCACAGGCCATTTTGTGTTGTCTAGTAACTTGATATGCTATTGCACTTGTTTCATCTACTGCATCATCATATTGTCCATATATATATATTGTATGTGGAAGATTGTCTTTTCTCTGAATCCAACTATTGTTTACCTTGTTTAAAAATTCACTTAATGGTCTTAAGTCAACCACTTGAGGATTTTCCCTTAAAAGCTGATTGCCAATATTGGCCCAATTAGACCCATTATGAGGTACAGCTAGGGATAAAAATAATTTAACATTAGTTGATAATTCCTCATTCAGTTCATTCAAGATATATGCTTTAGATATTAATCCCCCCATACTATGAGCAACTAGCACTATATTTTCATAACTAGAACAATATACTTCTATAGTAGATTTTAAGAAGTCGCTTAGTTGTCTTATTCCAATATTCTTTTGAGATTTCTTTGTTTTTCCAAACATTACATTCATCAAACGACTCGCTGTTTTTATTTTCTTAAAATCCATTAGTTTTGTAAAATAATTAAAGTAAGCGATATCAAAATTTTCATCAATAATTTTTTCGTCACTTAACATTTTGGGAAATGATTCTCCATGTGAGTTCACCCAAGTATCTTTCCCGCTTGTGAAACCATGTATAAATATTAATATGTTTTTTTTATTATTTTTAGATATAAACTCAATGGGTTTCATTTTTCTTCCTCCAAAATTCTTTTAACACAGGAATATAATAACATAATTTTGCTAATGTTTACTATAATCTGCCCTTTAGTCTAAGGAATCTCTAATAGCTCCATAAAATTCTTCTTTTGCACCCTAAGTTATAAAATATATGTCTATCAATTTTTAATGTATATAATTATCCTCCGATTCGATACTATTTTGCAGTTGACCACAAACCTAGAAAACCTTTTACTACTTTAAAAGCAACATGGGAGGCTCTTATATAAGGAAGTGTAAAAAAAAATAAAAACAGGTACTTATTAATTTATCGTAGATATCGGTAAAGACTCACTACCGGGTAAACGTGAACAAAAAAAGAGCTTTTAAAACAAAAAAGTAGAAAAAGCTTTAACGGTTTTATTAAATGTATTGCTCTTTGTTTTACTTCCAAAGATAAAATTCCTATTACTAAATTTAAACCCATGTGTATAAACAGATATAAGCAAAATAAATAAACCGTATTGCATTATGTTTTATGTCAAACATAATGCAATACGGCTTTAAAAGAAGTGGTTCTTTAATTTCCTAAAAGCAATCTTACCACTTCTTTTATTTAACAGTTATCTTTCTATTAACTACTGCTTTATTATTCGATTTGTCTGCGACGTTATACGTTAATGTATATATGCCTTTTTTCTTTGTATTAACTGTTCCTGTTACCTTAATTACCTTTGTCAAATCTCCATCTACGTTATCCTTCGCTGTTACGCCTGCTTTTGCATTAAACGTCGAATTTAGTTTAATCGTTTTGTTTGTAGCT
>Ga0209795_10001421_pt1 | contig 15031 bp, 14 predicted proteins | sample AgamicOrMarz_FD_187166 | JGI IMG/M metagenome (GOLD analysis project Ga0209795, IMG submission 187166) | Agave microbial communities from Guanajuato, Mexico - Or.Ma.rz (SPAdes) (version 2) | ecosystem: Host-associated > Plants > Phyllosphere > Phylloplane/Leaf | place: Guanajuato, Mexico...
GTTGAAGAATGGCCATCGCTGTACTATTTCCATAAAAAATAGCACCTATACCAATCCCGAACGCAAGTCCAATAAATATTTGTGTAGCCAATCCGAACTTCTTCATAGTTGTAACCCCTTTCAATTCCCGGTTCATTAAAACACTTATAGAGAGCCTATGCTTAGGCTAGCGTTTATAAAAAAGACAATAATTAAAAATACATCTAATGGGTGGATAATTTTGAACATAAATGGTAATCATATGATTTGAAATTAGCGCCTCTTCCAGTAAAGCGCTTTCATAATCTTCATTGTAAAAATACACTTTTTCGGCTCACCTTATATACTTGAGTATATAAGATTGTTTATAAAGAGCTTTTCCATTATCCTTTTAACCTTTTTGGAGTTCTGTCTTTTGTCTAACATTCATATAAAAATAGTAACAGTCACTTCTATATTTATACCTTTACAATTGGACAATGGTATCCTAATCTATTATTCCCTCATTTCCTATAAAGAAATATCTTCTCCTTTATCTAGTCCCTAGAGATAAGGTAGCAATAACACTAGATATCTCTATAGCTTGTTAAAATGTTTTTCTTTAATTGGAATGATATCGCTTTCAAAAATCTTAACCGTAATAACTGCATATATCTTCTTCAAAAGCTAAAGGAATTTAGGATTTATTCCATTTGTAACTTAATTAACGGCACTACAGCATTAAGTTGGAGTATCTTCTTTACTCTCTTCATACTGTAATTTCATTATAATGAACATCCTTTTTTTGTATATAGGTAATGAATGGAATCGAGAAAACTATAATAACGAAAAGTATATTTATAATCTCATGTTCTCTTTTTGCGTACTTCAGTTACATTATATTTATATAAAACAGATAAATCAAGAGAATTTTTTATTCATTACGCGTACATTTTATTTAGATAGGTCTCGTAGAAGTGATTGATACTTTAATAATTACGAACTGTTATTTAAATATTAGCTTCCACTTCTTATTAAAGAAGGAAGGGAGAAAAACAACAAGTCGTCTCTTTGATATTCTCAAAAGGAAAAATATCATGCATCACCATAGAGGAATGAAAAAATGGTGCTGATTTGCGAGTATGCCTGATCAATACATAGGATTAGAAGGAGCCATAAATAAACAACTAGAAGTAACTCAACCTTTTTTAACAGAGGGGCAAATGGAACAGACGAATTTCACCTTACTTGAAGCCTTACATACGAATAAACAAGTGAACCTTACATATTATAAGCAAGTCCAATGGATAACAGAGACAGGATTCATTCAGTTTGCTGATTACCTGCAGTATGCATAATAAGTAAAATTATTTCTATATTTGAAAATAGTGTCTATATTTAGAATATTATGTTAAGATAAAAGGGATTTTAAACCGGGAGGTGATTTTATGACTAAAACCATTGGTCTTATTTGTGGAAGTTTACGAAAAAACTCGTATAATCAAGCTATTGCTCAATCGTTGATTAACTTGGATAATTCGGCTCAATTTCGTTGGATTGAAATAGACAATCTTCCCTTTTTTAACGAAGATTTAGAAATTGCTGGGGCACCAGAATCAGTAATATCCTTTAGAAATGATATACAAGACGTTGACGGTGTCATGATTGTAAGTCCAGAGTACAATTCTGGAATTCCAGGGGTATTAAAAAATGCATTAGATTGGGCATCGAGACCGAGGACCTCTTCTGTTTTAAACAGAAAACCGGTTAGCTTAATTGGAGCAACCCCTGGAGGGTTTGGTACTGCCTTTGCTCAAATTCAAATTAGAGAAGTACTCGAAGCTATGCAAGTCAATGTTCTACCATTTCAAAAAATGCTCATTTCACAAGTTCATGAAAAAATTGATTCCGATCAAAAAATACTTACGGATGAACAAACAAAACGTTATCTTCAACGCTATTTACAACAGTTCATCCATTGGATTGATCATGCTCCAGTTCCTGTTCTAGATTAATAGAAGGATAATAACCCTCACTAAAAGTCACCTCAGAAATAGCTTTCTTTCTATAAATGTTATTAACATATTAGTAGATTACAAATGAATTCCAAAAACAATCTGAATTATAGACTGCTTATAAAAGATATAAGAGGTATATTTACCTTTTGCAATTCATAAACATACTTGATTAATTTAAGGAGGATTTTAAAATGTCTGATCTTTATTCTCGTATTTCAAAAGATGATGCTGCTGTTCTTTTGGTGGATCATCAAACTGGTCTTATTTCTGGTCTTGTACGCGACTATGGGGTTGATGAATTTAAGAACAACGTCTTGGCTCTTGGTGATACAGCAAAATTCTTTGATTTACCGGTTATTTTAACAACAAGTTTTGAAAACGGACCTAACGGCCCATTAATGCAGGAATTGATGGATCTCTTTCCTGATGCACCAAAAATAGCTCGTCCTGGGCAAATTAATGCATGGGATAACGACGACTTTGTTAAAGCTATTGAAGCAACTGGGAAAAAACAACTTATTATCGCAGGTGTAGTTACAGATGTCTGCGTTGCTTTCCCTGCACTTTCTGCTATTAAAGCAGGTTACGAAGTATTTGTTGTGACAGATGCTTCTGGAACATTCAATAAGCAAGTAGCAGATGCGGCACTAACACGTATGGCTCATGGGGGCGCACAGCTTATGAACTGGTTTAGTGTAGCATGCGAGTTACAACGTGATTGGCGCAACGACGTTGAAGGTTTTGGCAATTTAATTTCTAGTCACCTTCCTGGTTATCAAAACTTAATGGGCAGTTATAGAGGAGCTCAGCGAGATCTTAGTCCACAAAATGTATAAGTTTAGCGCTGATTTAATCAGCGCTCCTTTTTAAATAATAAGTATAGCAAGGCTTTTATTTTATGATTACAGCTGAAACTACTAATGGCCTTTAAGATGAAACCATTTTAAAAAGGGAGTGTCTTATCATGAGTAATTTAGAATTGTTAACTCCGGAGAACAGTGCCTTAATTTTAATTGATTTTCAGCCTCAAATGACTTTTGGAGTTGCTAGCATTGACAGACAAACATTAATGAACAATGTTATGCTGCTTGCTAAATCAGCAAAAACTTTTAACGTACCTACTATCCTTACTACAGTTGAAACACAAAGCTTTTCGGGTTATTTTTGGCCACAAATTCTTGACATATTTCCAAACCAAGAAATTATTGAACGTAGTTCAATGAATTCTTGGGAAGATCCAAAATTTGTTGAGGCAGTTAAAGCAACTGGTAGAAAGAAATTGGTATTTGCAGCACTTTGGACTGAAGTTTGTCTTGCATTCCCTGTGCTTGAAGCAATTAAAGCTGGCTATGAAGTTTATGCAGTTGATGATGCCTCAGGTGGTACTAGTTTAACAGCACATAACGCTGCTATGCGTCGTGTAGAACAAGCTGGAGCAATCCCAGTGACAGCAATTCAAGTTTTACTTGAATATCAACGTGACTGGGCGCGCAAAGATACTTATGATGCTGTTATGGAAATTGTAAAAGAACATACTGGTGCTTATGGTCAAGGCGTGGAATATGCATATACTATGGTACATGGCGCACCTCCAAGCAGGAAAATATGAATCAAGAAAGCGTAACTATCAAGGAAACTCCTGCCGAAAGCAAAATAGATACTAGTGGTACAGTAACAACAATTGTTACATGGGAAATTCAAGAAGGTAAAGAAAAAGAGTTTGAAGCCTGGAGACATGAAATTGAAGCTGCTGCCACTGCATTTCCAGGGCATTTAGGTGTTAACTTAATAGTTCCTAATAACAAATCTAGGGAATATACCGTTATTTTTCGCTTTGATACGTACGAACATCTACGTGCTTGGCAAGAATCAGACATTCGTCGAGATCTGTTAAAAAGGGCAGAACCATTTCAAACTACTGATCCAACTTATAAAACAGAAAGCAGTTTGGCGTATTGGTTTGTTAATCCCAAAATGCCAGTTCCACCGCCAAAATGGAAGATGTCTATCATTACCGTTCTTGGTGTATGGCCTCTTAGCAAGTTGGTTCCTATAGTGATAGGACCTTTAATAAAAAATATGAATCCTATTATGTCAGCCTTTTTTGTTTCTGTATGTGTAGTATCCTTGCTATCATGGGTAGTAATGCCGATTCTCGGTAAAATATTTCACCCATGGTTACAGAATAATAGGAAGTAGACGAGGTGTGAATATGAATTTACCGGATATGATTTTGTATAACGGAAAAATCACTACTCTTGACCCATCTCAACCTGAGGTATCGGCTATAGCCATAACAGATGGTTTAATCACTGCAGTAGGTGGAGATGAGCTTCTTAAAAGTGCCACAGAAAAAACTAAAAAGATAGATCTTAAAAGAAAGAGAGCTATTCCGGGCTTGAATGACTCTCATATCCACGTTATTCGTGGTGGTCTTCATTATAATATGGAATTGCGCTGGGAAGGTGTGCCATCACTTGCTATCGCTCTGGAAATGCTTAAAGAGCAGGCAAGACGTACACCTGCTCCTCAGTGGGTAAGAGTAGTTGGGGGTTGGTCTGAATTTCAATTTAAAGAAAGACGGTTGCCAACCTTAGAAGAGATCAATGCTGTTTCTGAAGACACACCTGTCTTTGTACTACATCTTTACGATAGAGCACTTGTAAATCGTGCAGGGCTGCGTGCATTGGGATACACAAAAGATACCCCAGACCCTCCAGGTTGTTTAATTGAACGAGATAAACGAGGTAATCCAACGGGTCTTTTAATTGCCAATCCTAACGCTTCTATTCTTTATTCAAGTCTTGGGAGAGCTCCAGTACTTAATTTTGACGACCAGATTAACTCAACTCGTCATTTTATGCGCGAATTAAATAGATTAGGTATTACAAGTGCTATTGACGCAGGTGGTGGATTCCAAAATTATCCTGATGATTACAAAGTTGTTGAACATTTAGCCGAGAAGGATCAATTAACTTTACGTATTGCCTATAATCTATTTACACAAAATCCAAATCATGAATATGAAGACTTTGCTTCATGGGCAAAAATCGTTTCTCCGGGTCAAGGAAGTGATAAGTATAAAATGAACGGTGCTGGAGAAATGCTAGTATTCTCAGCAGCAGACTTCGAAAAATTTCAAATGCCTCGGCCTGACCTAGCTACGGTGATGGAAGCTGACTTAAAGAAAGTAATTTCTCTATTGGTGGAAAATCGTTGGCCATTCCGTTTACATGCAACCTATGACGAGTCAATAACACGTTTCTTAAATGTTTTCGAGGAAGTCAACAGAGAAATTCCTTTTGAGGGTCTACGCTGGTGGTTTGATCATGCAGAAACAATCTCAGATCATAGTATGGAACGTGTTAAGGCTTTAAATGGTGGTATTGCCATTCAAGACCGCATGGCTTTCCAGGGTGAATACTTTGTTGATTTATACGGAAAGGAAGCTGCAAAGCGTACTCCTCCGATTCATCGTATGCTAGACCTGGGTATACCTGTTGGCGCCGGTAGTGATGCAACGAGGGTTTCCAGCTATAATCCTTGGGTTGCTCTTTACTGGATGGTTGCAGGAAAAACCATTGGTGGTCTTTCGATATACGATGAAAAGAATAAACTTGATAGAAAAGTAGCCCTGGAACTATATTCTAAAGGAAGTGCATGGTTCTCCGGCGATGAAGATAAAAAGGGAACCCTTTCAGTAGGTCAGTTTGCTGATATTGCTGTATTGTCTTCTGACTACTTTACAGTGCCGGAAGAAGAAATCAAAGACCTTGAATCATTACTAACCATTATGGGTGGGCAGGTTGTTTATGGAAATGATGAATTTAAAAATTTATCACCTAAATTGCCGCCGGCGTCACCAGATTGGGCACCGACGGGGGTTTATGGTTATGGTGGTGCTAACCTAGCCCCCCATATACTTTCTCACGATGCCCATAATCACAAACATAGTTGCAGTAACCCTCTTCATCAACACACTCATACCGTAATAGGAAAAGATGGAACTAAATGGGGTATTGGTTGTACTTGCTTTGCTTTCTAATAAAGGTTTAGGGGCAAGGACAGACCCAAACCTAAAAATGAGAAAAGCCTAACTTTCTCTTTAAATAAAAAAAGAGTGAAAATCTAACGACATGAAGGCAATTATTATTTAATTAATAACGTAACTAGATCAAAAAAAAGGTAGGTGAGCCGACTGGTTAACAGTCGGCTCACCTATATTTTACTAAACTGCCTGTAATTAAGTATGTTGGTGTATTCTCTCTTAGAGAAACCCTATATTGGAGGTATGGGAATGGCAAAAATCACTGTAGGAACAGAAAATCACACACCTATTGAACTATATTATGAGGACCATGGTATCGGGAAGCCAGTTGTATTAATTCACGGTTGGCCATTAAGTGGCCGATCTTGGGAATATCAAGTACCGGCTCTCATTGAGGGTGGATACAGAGTCATAACGTATGACCGTCGAGGGTTTGGAAGCTCTTCTCAGCCATGGAATGGTTACGATTATGATACATTAGCTGCTGATTTACATCTATTACTAGAACACTTGGATCTCCAAAATGTGACACTGGTCGGATTTTCAATGGGGGGCGGAGAAGTAGCACGCTATATTGGAACCTATGGAACAAATAGAGTAGAGAAGGCTGTATTTGCAGGGGCTGTACCGCCATTTCTTTATAAGTCAGAAGACCATCCTGAGGGAGTATTAGATGATACAGCAATTCAAGGATTTGAAAACGGGGTAAAAGAGGATCGACTAGCTTTTCTTGATGAGTTTACGAAAATATTTTTTGCAGCTGGAGATCGAACTGACTTAGTCAGTGAACCATTTCGACTTTATAATAAAGATATTGCAGCTAGTGCATCACCTAAAGGAACACTAGATTGTATAGCTGCTTTCAGCAAAACGGATTTCAGAGAAGATTTAACTAAATTTACTATACCTACTCTGGTTATTCATGGGGATTCAGATGCAACCGTTCCATTTGAACATAGTGGGAAGCTGACGCATGAAGCAGTTCCGAATTCTAAAGTAACCTTAATAAAAGGTGGACCACATGGCTTAAATGCAACACATCCAAAAGAATTTAACGAGGCACTGCTGTCATTCTTAAATGACTGAATATATGAATATAAATGAATATTTTTCAAATGAAAATAGTTCATCTCCTAACATATGAATATTGAAAGAGGAAGAGAAGTGACCAAAAGGTGACTTCTTTTTTTATTTAACCTTATTTTAAAATGTAAGGTTAAGATTTATCATGTAGTCGCCCCGGCCCTTATTATGTTCTATTTTAGATGTTGAAGCATCTTTGGATCCCTCATCCCTTTTATGAAAAAAATAAGCAACTAGTTCAACCCTCAACAGATAAAAGCTAAGCACACCTTACATGATTACTTACTCTTCACTTACTGCAGTAGCTACATAGTATCTAAAGAATCCTGACTCCATTATCTAATCAGTAGCTAGTTCAGTAACGTTACCGCGTTAATAAAAGCTTTATACGCCAAATGTAACTAACCCTCAATAGATTGCATCGAGGGTTAATAGATTTTAAATGTAATAGTAATATATTAACTTTAAGTTAAATTGTAAATTTTATATAAATTAGGTAATAATAGGGTTGTTAGTGATGAATAAGGATTATATAATTACACTTGTATAAAAAAGGAAAAGCTGACTTGATAACAAGAAGCGCTAAAAGGTTCTTCAGTATGATAGTAATTTGAATTACACGACACGGAATTCCATGTCTCTGTAAGCACTCAATTATTAAATACAGATAAGGAACTTTTTAAGCGCTTTTATTTTCCTTTTTATTCAAAAATTATTCAATATGGGGGAATGGAAGATGGAAAAAATGTGTATGAATATGATGATGATGACGTGTATGGAAAGAATGATGTGTGAAATGAATAACATGAAAATGATGATGGATAAAGCATGCGATATGAATATGGAGATGGATCTGGACATGGACCAGGTAATGTCTAAAATGCACAAGTGCAATGAAATGATGACATCCATGATGAGCATGAAGGAAAATTACTAAGTACATAAAAAGAAGCACCTTATCTTTTTTGGATAGGGTGCCTTTTTATCCTATTCTACAACCCAAAACAACTTTCAATTCAGAGATTGCTGCGATTTCCACTTTACTTAATACATCCATTTTTTTAATCCCACATTATACTCCTCTACTACTGCAGTAAGAATTCTTTGTTATTTTTTGAGAGTACGCACTTTAAAGTAAGATAAGTACCAAAAAGTAATAATAGTAAAAAAGGACGGCCTCTTTTAACTGCTACATTCAAGGAATGCGAACATTAACTTTGCCCTACACTATACAGAAAAAGTTTGACGTTCTTAAAATTGCTGATCCAGGGTGAGTCATTTATATTTTAAAAATAAGTAATCTACTACATCACTTCTTAAAAAAGGCCTTATTGGGACAAACTCCAGCATATAAAACCCTTCACTTCTTACATAATTAGCTACCCCTTACCTACTTCGGTAAGGGGTCTTTGTTATTTTTTGATTGGACAGGCAAGCTTACTGCAGTAGCTACATAGTATCTAAAGTATTGTAACTTCATTATCTAATCAGTAGCTAGTTCAGTATCGCTACCCCGTTAATACAAGCTGTATACTCCTCCTGAAGCCGTTTGTGGAACCTGTAAGGGAGCTGAGCCGAAGAGGCGAAGGGGGCGACCGGATGCGGGGAGCTGAAAAAACAGGTACGTCAAAAGCCAAAAAATTAAAAGAGTGAAAGAAGGTATCAACATGAGAAAAACAAAAGGATTTACCTTTCCAAAAATCTTCCCTCCACCTCACAAACCACCTCTTACGAGACCTCGTCCCTTCAAAGCGTATTCCTTTGTTCCGTTTAGCCCACTTGCCATGCTTGACCCCAATATTTTGACCCTAGGAGGCATTGTCTTAGGAATTGCTATTATCGAACGAATATTAGAACGATGGGGTGTCATTGATCTTGTTGATCAGTTTGCGAAAGTGATGCGCTTTATCTTGCCTGTTACCTTCTATGGCGCCTTAATTTACTTTTTTGCGACCTTTATGTTTTGAGGAGGAATGTTGATGTTTGAGAAGCTCAAATTACGTGGCCAATTAATTAAAGCGTTTCGTACGGCAGAGATTTACCGGGTGGTGAAACGTGGAGACCGTACCTCCTATCTGTTTCCGAAAATTCATCAAATCGATCATCATCATACCTATACGCGGTACGCCTTTTCCTTACTGAATGGGATCGATCCTGAGCTTTTAACGAAAAAAAGGTGGGCATTACGGCAAGTATTAGGCAGCAATATTGAAGTGAATGGCAGCTTAAAGAACTTTAGTATTACGGTTCATCACAAAAGCCTACCTAAAATGCTTAGTTATAGGTATGAAGCCATTCATCCCCATATTGAGAAAATGGAACTTCCCGTATGCATTGGTCAAGATATCTATGGAAACCCCGTTTCATGGGATTTTGCGGATTTAGAAACGTTATTGATTTCTGGCGAAATTGGAGCCGGAAAGAGCAGTCTCATGCGTGTAATCCTCACCACATGGGTGAAATATGCCTCCCCTGAAGATTTGCGCTTAGTGTTAGTGGATCTTAAACGAGCTGATTTGGGGTTGTTTCATGGAATTGAGCATGTGGATGCGCTTTGTTTTGAGGCAAAGGATATGAGAAAACCTTTTGCTTTATTACGTGCTGAAATGTATCGAAGAGGCGACTTACTATTAGAGCACGGCGTGACTCACATCAGCAGGCTTCCTTTTAAGCTGCCTCGTATCGTTGTAGTAATTGATGAAATGTCCATAGTGAAGAGAGAAACGGAGCTTGTAGAGATGATTCAACAGTTTGCCAGCCAGGGTCGTGCACTAGGTGTTCATACGATTATTGCCATGCAGCGTCCTGATGCTGATTTATTAAACTCTGCGTTAAAAGCTAATTTAAGGGTGCGGATTTCTGGAAGGCAAGCCGATGCCACGAATGCGAAAGTAGCTGGAGTACTCGGAGCAGAAGAAATTGATGCAGCTGCCAGGGGTCGTATGAAAATTAAGATTGATGACGTGAAAGAGTTTCAAGCCTATTTTTTAGATGAAGAAGCTTGTAAGGAAATGCTTTCCCCTTATAAAACACGTGTGAAAGATCCTGAACCGCAACTAGAGGTTGTGTCACAGTCTATCTTTGGATTATTAGAGAAGGAGGAGCAGCGATGAGTTTTAGACTATCTCAGCGTGATAAAGACATTATTGGGTTTATCAATCAGTTTCGGGCTGTGGATCGCGACTCATTAGTAGAACTCTTCTTTAAACAGCTGAAATCGCCTGTAAATGCGTGTAATAGTGTCATGGTGCGTTTGTATCGATTAGGACTCATTGAACGCACACAGCAGTACTCTCCGACGGTTTACTTGCCCGTAGACGCGAAGATTAAAAAGAATTCTCAAAAAATACTACATTTCCTTTCTATCTTGGAAATCTATAAACAAATGTGTACGTATGGTATGCCTAAACAGGTCATTGTCGAAGATAAGCCCACCGGACGAAAAGGAGGGATTGAACCAGATCTATTTTGCATTTTTAAAGGATCTCCTTTTTGGATTGAAATACAACGTAATCAGTATTCGGAACAGAAAATGCAAGCGAAGATTAATCTCTATGAGGAGTTTTTCTTTTCGGATGAGTGGAAATCGTTGCACTGGCAACCTGAAGAACGGGCATCTATCTTCCCTTCCGTTATTTTGATTACATCCGTTCGGTATGCTGCTAAATCAGATCATATTCGAATTATACAGGCCGGAAGTATTCATGAACTCATGGAGAAATATAAGAGTTCTACTAAACAACAGAGGGAAGCAAAACCGATAACACAGTCCTCTTCCGGTGGAATTAGAATCAACTTAACCTAGAGTGCTAAAAGTGTAGCCCACAAAAAAAGCTCCTATCTGATTTTGAGCAAATGGAATAGGAAGTCAGATAGGAGAAAGAAAAAGACACATATAAAAATATGCGCAAACAAAAGATAGATTCTAACATGTATGAAAGTAAACCTCTACGTTATGTTTGCATGTAGATCGGTATGGATAGATAGTGGGTAAGTTTGATAAATGTAAAAAGATTTCTCCCTCCTCCTGACAAGGAAAGAAGAATCTTTTTACGAGCTGAAATGCATGATGAAACATGCCATACCGACCTAATGAATCGTACCATATCTTTATAACAAGAAAGAGGCAGTAGTGTTTCTTTTTATAACGATACTATTTCAGGTAGGTTACAGCATATATATAACGTGCACTTTTTATACATCCTCTTCCCACTTGGGTATCGAGTAAACGTAGTCATATCAAGGATGTATAAAAAGCTGCATACTCAAGAAAAAATGCCCAACTAAAAATCCTTTTGTTAACTAAAGATTTATATAATATATAGCTTAAAAGACAGAAAAACTCCTGGTGCCTGTTCAGGAGTTTTTCTGCTACATTTATTCAACCAAAGGATGGAAGCCTTTCGGCTTCTTGAGTAGTTTGCTCATCATATTTGGCATTATTCGTAATAGCCAAGTTAAATATAATCTAAATATCAGAAAATATAAAAAAATGTAGTTTACGTATTCTAATTATGTAATAAAATGAAGATGTGTAGAATTTACATGGAAAAAGAAAGGATTACTTTTGGGGATAAGGTAGTCCGTTCTTTTTTTATTCAAAAATTACAAAAATATTTATATTTTCTAAATATTAAGTGATGACATCGATCCTCATAAATAGTAAGATATAAGTGGTCAGCCTAACGGTGGGTTCATGTTTGATAACCCAAATCATGCTTATAGGAAAGAGCATTTCTCAATTTAGAGGAATGCTCTTTTCTCTGTATAAGAAAAAGCAGGATTAAGCCTTCTTTTGTAACCTTAGAGGCAGTTAAGAAGTATGTATTAGTTCTTGTGAGGATTCTTGATACAAATTCAGAAACTGTTGAACAGCTTCTGTCATACATGATGTATTCCACTTCCTTAAGATACTTCTTTTTTGATTCTTAATCGTGTACTCTTCTTTATGGAAAATGTCTTGTGTTGCTGAAATAGAATGACCATCAAGAGCAAAGACTTCTTCTTCTGCTTGAGTTATTTGATTCATAAATACTTTCTATTCCAGGGTTTTACATTCTTTTTCTGCACTCTTTAGCCCAGCAACTTCATCAACTAAATCAGACGCTACACTCAAGATATTTTCAATACCCATTAATAGTTTTTCAATAGTTTTTCGCTTTTATCCATGATAAGGCCCTCCTACTTTTTGAGGGCAACCTATGTTATAATAAAAGTCCGTTACGTACTAAGTTTTGACATGGGGGTGCTTTCCTAGCCGGGAAAGTGCCCTTTTTCATGTTATTTTGTTTGTACTTGGATTGTTTATAATAATGTTTGATCAAGAATCTTGTATATAACAGGATTTTTTTGTTTGATAGTAAACCCATTTCATTGACTAAGAAATAGCTGAGAAATACAATCGTTGGATTTAATTTATCTAACGAATGCTGTTTCGTTGTTGCTATACTAGGATTCGATGAGTTTTTAACGACTTAAATGTTCATCATGAAGAAGGAGAGAATTGAATGGTTACAACAAAAAAACAAAAAAAGTTTGCAGCAAAAGATCTAGAAACTGATACAACAACTGTTGAACAGCTAGCGTATTATCGAATATTAGCCCCACTAAAAGTTAGATCACTCTTATCTCATCTTAATTCAAGTGAAAAGAAATCTATTTCCTTTGATTTTAAAAAAATGAAAAATGGGGATTTAGATCCTTTACGTCACACATTTATAGAAGAGGTAGACAAACAGCAAACAGGCTCTACTGAAACATCCGAAAACAAAGAATCTACGCCTTACAAAGTAGATTTTGTTAACATGGAAAAGAAAGCTTTTAATTTATATGAAGGGATAATTCACGTATATGGTATCCCAGACGACGGTATTAAGTTACCAGTGGAGGAAGTTAAAATAGATGAGTTGAAAATTGGAAAGAACGAAGTCGTTTACATGAACAATGAATCCACCCTTGTTACTTACCAAATCATTGAAACAGAGAAGGGATTCAAGGTCGTTATAGAAGATACTTTAACGTTGGATTTTGATAGGAGAAAGAAATCTGGTCTATTCCATCTAGAAAGAGTAAAAAGCCTCGGTTCCTATATGAAATGTTTACGATTAATAAACTATTACATACAGCGCAATAAGTTTCCCTTTCAATCTTTACAGTTATCTGGTGGGACATTAAATTTAAAGGGACATCTCCAACAAATTGAGGAAGAGATTGAATCCTACAAAGAACTGATAGATATTTGTACTCAAATTGGAATAAGTGAAAATTATATATTTGATGATAAGGAAGATTTCCCTTCCCTATTCAATGCTATAATCAATATCTTTAAAAATAAACAATATAGCTTACTAAATATTCATCAAGAAAAACTAGAAAAAACGGAGATAATCAATATTGAACTTTCCAAATATGTGAAACTAGCATTAGTGTATGCGGATGGATGTTTCCTGAACCTTTATAGTGAAGAAGCGTTAAAAATAACGGATAGATATTCGTTTATAACAGATGTAGCTAGTAATCACGGGCAGGATACTGTTGAACCTGTTATGTCATCTGATAATCGGGAAAATTTTGACCAAAAAGTAAGCATTTTCGCTTCTCGAAAAATTGAAGAAATGGTGAAAGATACAAACTTTGATTTTGACATAGTAAAATTATCTTTTGCCGATGAACATCATGATATACAAGCTGACTTAACAATTACTAGTTCTTTAGAGTATATAGACTTTTACGATAAATCCCATGATGAAAGCTATTTAGAAATTGCTCTTGATCTAAACCAACGATACTTAGCTAAGTATTCTGAAGATGAAATTGCAAAGGTTAATATTTATCTCATTAAACTTAAGCAGGGCCATGAATTATCAGAAGATGAACAAAATGATCTTTATAACATACAAGCAAGAGCAGAAACTAATAAAGAGCAAACAATATGTTTTGCATGTGAAGTTTTGTTAAAAAATAAGACAAAAGCGAAGAGAATATTTGCTACTCTTCCTGATGAGGAAAAAGCAGAAATCATGGAGTTTCCAATCTACCGTTTTTATCAGGACTTGGAGTAATATGCTCATTTTCTTCTGTATATAGATTGCTAGTAAATTTTTATAAAAGCTCTTTTTTATAAAGTCTTTGTCCTTAGTACACTAAATAAGCCTTACTTAATCACAATAGGGCTTATAAATTAAAAAAGTCCTCTACTTTCAGTTTTGGATCAATTTTTTTTAAGACATTCATAATTTTCTTAATCGTGGTACCTGATGGGATGTAATTTGAATCATTGTAAATCTTGCTAACTGTTTTTCTATCCATCTTAGTTACTTTAACTATTTCCGTTTGATTATAGCCTTTGTTCATTAAGTATTTTCCTAATTTACTCTTTTTGGTTATCTTAGGCATGAGAGCACACTCCTTTTTATAAAGGATTGACACTTTCAAAAAAAATATTCATTTTAGGGAAAAAATTCCGCAATAAAATTTATTTACAACATATAATAAACTATAAAATAAACAATATATAATTATTGCTTATGCAGAGTTGGAATAATGTCGATATTTTGGTCATAATCATATAGCATGAATACAGTTAAGACCGCCTTATACACTAATAAGTAATGGGCGGTCTTTGTTATAGTTATTCCTCAAAATTGAACTTCACATAAGCAAACCCTTTTTCCTTTAAGTAAGGGAAAAGGGTTTGCTTTTTAGAAAATATTTAGATAACACGGTAATAGCATTCTAGCAAATCATTTTTCAAAAAAGGTTTTTAACCACCTATAGAAACTCTGCTTTTGTTGTTGTGCTTTTTTTAACGCTCGAATTTCGCGAGCCATTGAAATTAATTGACGTTCGCGTTCTTCAAATTTTGCATCGATATAGCTTTGTATCTCTTTCATTTGTACTTCGCGTGGTTCTAAGCTAAGGATTT
>Ga0209795_10001425_pt1 | contig 14965 bp, 9 predicted proteins | sample AgamicOrMarz_FD_187166 | JGI IMG/M metagenome (GOLD analysis project Ga0209795, IMG submission 187166) | Agave microbial communities from Guanajuato, Mexico - Or.Ma.rz (SPAdes) (version 2) | ecosystem: Host-associated > Plants > Phyllosphere > Phylloplane/Leaf | place: Guanajuato, Mexico...
GCTCACGGCGAGGTAGGGAATCGCCATCATGCCGAGCAGCCAGATGCGGTCTTCCGACAGATGCAGGAACGCATTCCACGTCGCGTGGAGCAGCGCCGACAGCAGGACCAGCAGGACGACGACGGTTTCCATGGAAGGCGAGAACGGGCCAAGGGTTAGCTGGCCCGACTCCGGCCGCAAGCCCGTGATTATTCCAGCAGAACGCCCGACGCGATGAGTGGGCGACTAAAGCAAAGGGGCTTTATGGGGCGAAAATCGCAAATTTGTGGCGCCGAAAATGACGGGCAAATGACGGCCAAATGACGTCCGTGTGACGGCGTTTCACATCTGCTCAGCCGTCATGCTGGCTGACTTGCAGCCAGGCTATATTGCGTCATCCGCCGTGCCGTCCCCGACCTCCCGCACTCCTCGCGACGCCCACATGCAGCCTTTGAGCTTCCTTCCCGACACCTTTGCGGAGTACGAAGATCTCAAGACGATCCTCGATCAGGGCAGCGCGAGCTTCGCGATTCGCACGGTCTGCGAGACGACGGTGCGCGGCCGGCGCTTCGGCGTGCATACCGCGAGCATCGGCTCGACCGATCCGCAGGCGCCGGCCATCGGCTTCTTCGGCGGCATTCATGGGCTCGAGCGAATCGGCTCGCAACTCGTGCTCGACTACATGCGCGCGCTGCTTGCGCGGCTCGAATGGGACGAACTGCTCGTCCGCCAACTGCAGTCCATCCGTCTCGTCTTCATGCCGATCGTCAATCCCGGCGGAATGTGGGCGGCCACGCGCGCTAATCCGAACGGCGTCGACCTGATGCGCAATGCGCCGCAAAACGCCGACGAACGCGTGCCGCTGCTCGCCGGCGGCCAGCGCGTCGGCGCATGGCTGCCGTGGTATCGCGGACGCCGCGGTGCTCCGATGGAAGCCGAGGCTGCCGCGCTGCTTCAGGTGGTCGAAACGGAACTGGCGGCACGGCCGTTGAGCATCGCGCTCGATTGCCATTCGGGCTACGGCTGGAGCGACAGCATCTGGTTTCCGTACGCACGCACTCGCAAGCTGATGCCGCATTTGCCGGAAATGTACGTGCTGAAAACGATGTTCGAGCGCTCGCATCCGCATCATGGGTACACGTTCGAGCCGCAAAGCCATCAATATCTGCTGCACGGCGACCTGTGGGACTTCGCGTACGACCGCGCGCCCGCACCCAACGTCTTTCTGCCGATGACGCTAGAACTCGGCTCATGGCTGTGGATCAAGAAGAACCCGCGCCAATTGTTTTCGCGCCAGGGCTTCTTCAATCCGGTGAAGGCGCATCGCACGGCGCGCGTGTTGCGGCGTCACGCGAACCTGCTGGATTTTCTGGCGCGCGCGGCTTTCTCGTCGCAGCGCTGGCTGCCGCAAGGCAATCGCCGCGAGCAATTGCTGCAAAGCGCGATCGATCATTGGTACAAGGCGCACACGGCATGAGCACGTGGATTTTGCTGCGCGGCCTGACACGCGAGACGCGTCATTGGGGCCGCCTGCCCGACGCGTTGCGCGAAGCCACTGGCGGCGCGCCGCATCTGCTGCTGCTCGATCTGCCGGGCAACGGCGAATTCGCGCAGTTGCGCGCGCCGTCGACGGTCGCCGCAATGGTCGAATTCGTGCGCGCGGCTGCCCGGCAACGAGGCGCGGCGGGCCCGTTCAACATACTGGCGATGTCGCTCGGCGGCATGGTCGCGACCGCCTGGGCGCAGCGGCATGCCGATGACATCGAGCGGCTCGTGTTGATCAACACGAGCATGCGTCCGTTCAGCCGCGTGCATGAGCGGCTGCGTCCGTCGGCGTGGCCGGGTCTCGTGACAGTTGCTACGCATTGGCACGACGCGACGCGTGCCGAGACTGTTATTCATCGGTTGACGTGCAATAACGCCGACACGCTCCAGGCCGACCTTGAATCATGGGCCACGATTCGCCGCAGCGCACCGGTGAGCCGCGGCAATGCATGGCGGCAACTGTGGGCGGCGGCGCGCTTTACCGCGGACGCGGCAAAACCGGCTTGCCCGCTGCTGCTTCTGTCGTCGCGCGACGACCGGCTCGTTGATCCCGCATGTTCGGCAAGGCTCGCGGCGGCGTGGGGCGCGCCGCATCGCGAGCATGCATGGGCCGGTCACGATCTGCCGCACGACGATCCCGCGTGGGTCGCCGAGCAAATTCGCGCATGGCTTGCCCACGAAACCGTCGAGAGCACGGCCACGCGTTAAGCCGCGATAGGCCAGCCGCGTTAAGCGCGCAATTGCGCGCTTGCAGCATAAGCCGAGGCAGCGGGTATAACCTAACTCGCGGCGCCGGTCGCCCTGCTGCATGCAGGTGCATAATCGTTCCTCAGACGATGCATCCGATCCGGGCAATTCCCACATTGCCGCCAACCGGGGGAGTTCATCATGCAAGCAAAGAACGAAGAAGCCGTCACGCACTTGCTGAACGATGTCGTCGAGTTTGCACGAGCGCGCTTGCCCGAGCCGGCGTTTGACATCGTCGAACCGTTTTTGCGGCACTACTACGATTTCGTCGACGCCGACGATCTGCAAAGCCGCTCCATCCCCGATCTGTACGGCGCCGCGCTCGCGCACTGGCAGACCGCGCAGCGCTTCGTGCCGGGCAAGGAAAGGCTGCGCGTCTATAACCCGATTCTCGAACAGCATGGCTGGCATTCCGATCACACGGTGATCGAGATCGTCAACGACGACATGCCGTTCCTGGTCGACTCCGTTTCGATGGCGGTCAACCGCCAGGGACTTGCACTGCATTCGGTCGTGCATCCGGTGTTTCGCATCTGGCGCGGCGCCGATGGCGACATCGCGCGCGTGACGCAAGGCGCCGAAGAAGCCGCCGACACGCGCTCGCAACTGGCCTCGTTCATTCACTTCGAAGTGGACCGTTGCGGCGACGCGGCAAAGCTCGACGCGCTGCGCGACGACATCGCGAAAGTGCTGCGCGACGTGCGCGCCGCGGTGGAAGACTGGCCGAAGATAGTCGAGCTCGCGCGCGTCACGATCAAAGGCATGAAGGTCGGCGAGAGCGGGCCGGATGCGATGGAAGCGCGTGCGTTCCTCGAATGGATGGTCGCCGATCATTTCACGTTTCTCGGCCAGCGCGACTATGAACTGGTGCAACAGGGCACAGACTACGGCTTGCGCGCGGTGCCCGGCTCGGGCCTCGGCATCATGCGCGACGAATTGCGCGCAAGCGCTGACGGCGCGGCGGCCGCATCGGAAGTAACTGTATTGCCTCCGGCCGCCGCCGAAATCATTTCGAGCGCGTCGCCGATCTTTCTCACCAAGGCCAACTCGCGCGCGACCGTGCATCGGCCAGGCTACCTCGATTATGTCGGCATCAAGCTGACCGGCGCGGACGGCAAGGTGATCGGCGAGCGGCGCTTCATCGGGCTCTATACATCCACCGCGTATTTTTTGTCGGCGGCGGAAATTCCTATCGTGCGGCGCAAATGCGCAAATATCGTGAGACGCGCCGGATTCTTGCCGAAAGGTCATCTCGCGAAATCGCTCGTGACGGTGCTCGAAACGTATCCGCGCGACGAACTCTTCCAGGCCGACGAAAACCAGCTCTACGATACAGCGCTCGGTGTACTGCGTTTGCAGGAACATCAGCGCACGCGTCTTTTCGTGCGGCGCGATCGCTTCGACCGCTTCGTGTCGTGCCTCGTGTTCGTGCCGCGCGACAAGTACAACACCGATTTGCGGCAACGTATCGCCAATCTGCTCGCGGATGCCTTCAACGGAGCCAGCGTCGAATTCACGCCGCTGCTTTCGGAATCGACACTCGCGCGGATTCACTTCGTGGTTCATGCAAAGCCGGGCGGCATGCCGCGTGTCGACACGCGCGAACTCGAAGCGCGCCTCGTGCAGGTCGCGCGCCGCTGGCAGGACGATCTTGCCGATGCGCTGCTCGACGCATTCGGCGAAGAGCAGGGCAACCGTCTGCTGCAACACTACGCGGATTCGTTTCCGCCGGGCTATCGCGATGACTATGCCGCGCGCACGGCGGTGCGCGACATCGAGTTGATCGAACGCGTGCAGGGCAGCGAGCGGCTCGCGATGAACCTCTATCGTCCGATCGAAGCCGGGCCGCGCGCGTTCCGCTTCAAGGTGTATCGCGCGGGCATGCCGATCGCGCTGTCGCGCAGTTTGCCGATGCTCGAACATCTCGGCGTGCGCGTCGATGAAGAGCGGCCGTATCTGATCGAGGCGCTTGGCTCGACGCCAGCATGGATTCACGACTTCGGCCTCGAACTCGCCGACGACGCCGAGTTCGACATCGAGCGCGTGAAGGATCTTTTCGAAGACGCGTTCGAGCAGGTCTGGACCGGCGCGATAGAAAGCGACGACTTCAACCGCCTCGTTCTGCGTGCGCAATTGAGCGCGCGCGAAGTGACGATACTGCGCGCGTATGCGAAGTATCTGCGCCAGGTCGGCTCCACGTTCAGCGACGCGTATATCGAGCGCGCGGTGACCGGCAATCCGGCGATTGCGCGAATGCTCGTCGAATTGTTTGTCGCGCGTTTCGATCCGGCGCATGGCGGCACACGCGAAGCGCGCATCGAGAACTTGATGAAAACGATCGACGGCGCGCTCGATCAGGTTCCCAATCTCGACGAAGACCGCATCTTGCGGCAGTTTCTCGGCGTCATCAAGGCGACGCAGCGCACCAACTATTACGTGTTCGATACGGATGGCAAGCCGAAGCTGTATCTGTCGTTCAAATTCAATCCCGCGCAAGTGCCCGGCTTGCCCGAGCCCAAGCCGATGTTCGAAATATGGGTCTATTCGCCGCGAGTTGAAGGCGTGCATTTGCGCGGCGGACGTGTCGCGCGCGGCGGCTTGCGCTGGTCCGATCGTCGCGAGGATTTCCGCACGGAAGTGCTCGGCCTGATGAAGGCGCAGATGGTGAAGAACGTCGTGATCGTGCCGGTCGGCTCGAAGGGCGGCTTCGTCGTGAAGAACCCGCCGCCGCAAAGCGAGCGCGATGCCTGGATGCGCGAAGGCATTGCCTGCTATCAAACGTTTCTGCGCGGCCTGCTCGATCTGACCGACAACCTTGCGGGCACAACCGTCGTGCCGCCGCGTGACGTGGTGCGGCACGATCCCGACGACCCGTATCTGGTCGTTGCCGCCGACAAAGGCACGGCCACGTTCTCCGACTACGCGAACGCGATCTCGCAGGAATATGGCTTCTGGCTCGACGACGCATTCGCGTCCGGCGGCTCGGTCGGCTACGACCACAAGAAGATGGCGATTACCGCGCGTGGCGCGTGGGAGTCGGTGAAGCGGCACTTCCGCGAAATGGGCGTCGATACTCAAACGATGGACTTCACGGTGGTCGGCATCGGCGATATGTCGGGCGACGTGTTCGGCAACGGCATGCTGCTGTCGCCGCATATCAGGCTCGTGGCCGCGTTCGATCATCGGCATATTTTCCTCGACCCGAATCCCGATCCGGCGACGAGTCTTGCCGAGCGCGGGCGGCTCTTTCTTCTCGACCGTTCGAGTTGGGCCGACTACGATCCTTCGCTGATTTCAGCGGGCGGCGGCATATTTGCGCGCACCGCCAAGACGATTCCGTTGTCGCCCGCGGTGCAGTCGGTGCTCGGTATCAGTGCGCCGGCGTTGTCGCCCGCAGAACTGATGCGCGCGATTTTGCAGGCGCCCGTCGATCTGCTCTACAACGGCGGCATCGGCACCTACGTGAAGGCGACGCGCGAAACGCATCTGCAAGTGGGCGACCGCGCGAACGATGCGATCCGCGTGAACGGCGCCGAATTGCGCTGCAAAGTCGTGGCTGAAGGCGGCAATCTCGGACTCACGCAACTCGGCCGCATTGAATTCGCGCAGCGCGGCGGGCGCATCAATACGGATGCAATCGACAACTCGGCCGGTGTCGACTGCTCGGACCACGAGGTCAACATCAAGATCCTGCTCGGACTGGTCGTGGCCGACGGCGAGATGACCGACAAGCAGCGCAATGCGCTGCTCGCCGAAATGACCGACGAAGTCGGCCTGCTCGTGCTGAAGGACAACTACTATCAGACGCAGGCGCTGTCGATTGCGGGCCGCTTCGGCGTCGAACTGCTCGATGCGGAAGCGCGCCTCATGCGTTTTCTCGAACGCGCGGGCCGCCTGAATCGCGGGATCGAGTTTCTGCCGAGCGACGAAGACGTGGCCGAGCGGCAAGCTGCGAAACAAGGACTCACCACGCCGGAGCGCGCAGTGCTGCTCGCGTACAGCAAGATGTGGCTGTACGACGCGCTGCTCGATTCGCCGGTGCCGGAAGATCCGCTCGTCAGCGACATGCTGATCGAATACTTTCCGAAGCCCTTGCGCCAGCGTTTCAGCGAGCCGATGCAGCGGCACCCGCTGCGCCGCGAGATTCTCGCGACGCATCTCACGAACGCACTCGTGAACCGCGTCGGCTGCGAGTTCGTGCACCGGCTGATGGAGGAGACGGATGCGCGGCCCGGCGACATCGTGCGGGCCTGCATCATGGCGCGCGATGTGTTCGATCTCGATCACGTTTGGCACAGCATCGACGCGCTCGATAACCGCGTCGCCGACGACGTGCAGGCGCGCATGTTCGTCGAAGTCGCGCGGCTCGTCGAACGTTCGGCGTTGTGGTTCTTGCGGCATCTGTCGTCGCCGGCAGTGAATGGCGACGACGTGACGGATCTGCTCGCGCGTTGCCGCGACGCCGCGCAGCGTCTCGCGCCGCAATGGCCCGCGCTGTTGCCGGCCGCGGATCTCGAAGCGCTGTCCGAACGTCAACGGGTGCTGGTGGATGCGGGCGTCGACAGTGACCTCGCGGTACGCATCGCCAGTGGCGAAATCTCGGCTGCGCTGCTCGACATTGCAGAAGTCGCATCGACGTGCGAGCGCAAACTCGAACTTGTGGCGGGCGTGTATTTCGCGCTCGGCACGCTGCTGAATTACCACTGGATCAGCGAACGCGCGGCCGCGCTGCCCGCGCCGTCGCACTGGGACATGCTCGCGCGCGCATCGGCATTGGCGGAACTCGCGCGCCTCAAACGCGCGCTCACCACGAGCGCGCTCGCCGGCGCCGACGACTCGGCCGCGCCCGACACGCTGGTTCAAGCCTGGCGCGACAGGCGCGGCGCACAACTGGAACGCTATGCGCGTTTGCTTGCCGATTTGCGCGCCACGGGGGGCGCGAGTCTGTCGATGCTGCTGGTGATCGTGCGCGAGATGGCCGCGCTCGAGAGGGCATGAGGGTTGCGTGGAGACTGCGTTGACGGCGCGGCGCAACACATGGCGCGCCGCTGTTGGACCATGCTGTGCGGCATGGCCATAATACGCATTCCCGGAAGCCCAAAGCCTTTCGCAAATTGAACAACGCCCTCGATAACGATGAAAGAAGAATCGCCGAAAGCCATTATTTATGCGCTGGCCGCCAACTTTGGCATTGCCGTTTGCAAGTTCGCTGCCGCTTCGTTCACCGGTTCCGGCTCGATGTTCGCCGAAGCCATTCACTCGACCGCCGACTGCGGTAATCAATTGCTGCTGCTGTTCGGCCTGCGTCAGGCACGCCGGCCGGCGAGTCCCTTGCATCCAATGGGCGGCGGCCGCGAGATCAACTTTTATTCGCTGCTCGTCGCGTTACTGCTGTTCTTCGTGGGCGGCGCGTTCTCGGTCTATGAAGGCGTGCATCGGCTGATGGCGCGCGAGCCATTGCAGTACGCGTATGTCGCGCTCGTGGTGCTCGGCGTGTCGGTGGTGCTCGAGGCGTTTTCGCTGTGGGGCGCGCTGAGGGAAATCCGCCGCGTGCATCCTGAGAAAAACATCTGGCGATGGTTCAGGGAAACGCGCGAGTCGGAACTACTGGTTGTCGCCGGCGAAGATATCGCGGCGCTCGTGGGCCTCGCGATCGCGTTTGCCGCGGTGCTGCTCACGCTCGTGACCGGCAATCCTGTCTATGACGCGTTTGGCTCCATCGCCGTCGGCTTGCTGCTGATGGTGATCGCGGGACTGGTGCATCGCCGTCGGCTTGCTGCTGATGGTGATCGCGGGACTGGTGGCGCGCGAGGTGAAGTCGATGATCGTCGGCGAATCGGCGAGCCCCGAAGTGCGCCGCGCCATCGAGGCGCATTTGCGCGCGCGCAGCGAAATTCGCGGCATCATCAATATGATCACGCTGCAATGGGGACGTCACGTGGTGGTCGCAGTGCAGGCCGAAATGATCGACTATGCGAGCGGCCGCGCGATGGTCGATGCGATCAACATCATCGAGGCCGATTTGCAGGCCGCCTTTCCGCAAGTGCGCTGGGTGTTTTTCGAACCGGATGTACCGCGCGCGTGATTTTCCTTTTTCTGGTGCACGCGACTGGCGACTGGCGACTGGCGACTCGCCACTCGCCACTCGCGGAGAGCTTCGTGCGATTAACGTAATCGACGTGTCGTGTAGTGGACAATAATTTCGTCGCATCTATACTTCTTCCGGCTTGAAGCGGCACTCTCCCCAACTGCATCACAAGCAAAAGGAAGATCACGATGCTGACTCGCACATTGGGCGCGCTATCCGTCATTGCACTCGCGGCATGCGCAGCCTTTACTTCCGGACCCGCAAGCGCGGACGACAGCGACGCTTTCTCGCATGGCGACGGCGGCTCGCGCGGGCGGCCGGTCAAGGTGATGATCATCTCGATGTTCGGTCCCGAGGGCCAGGTGTGGCTCGACAAGCTCGGACCGTGGCGCGATATTCCGGTGGACGGCTTGTCGCCGGATTATCCGGCAGTGCATTGCAACCGCCAGGACGTCTGCGTGATGACGACCGGCATGGGCCACACGAATGCCGCGGCGTCCATCATGGCGCTGACGTTCTCGCCGCGTTTCGATTTGCGGCATACGTATTTCATGGTCGCGGGCATTGCCGGCATCGATCCTCAACAGGGCACGGTGGGCTCGGCGGCGTGGGCGAAATATCTTGTCGACTTCGGCATTCAATGGGAAATCGACGGGCGCGAAATTCCGGCCGGCTGGAACACCGGCTATCTTGGGATCAATACAAAGAGCCCCGCGGAAAAGCCGCCGCTCGATTACCGCACCGAAGTATTCCAGCTCAATATGCAGCTTGCCGATACGGCATTCGCTTTATCGCGCAACGTTGTGCTTTCGGACAATGCGCAGGCGCAGGCTGCGCGCGCCAAGTATTCGTACGCGCCGGCTAATCGTCCGCCGACGGTCATTCAATGCGATACGCTCGCCGGCGACACATGGTGGTCCGGCACATTGCTCGGGCAGCGCGCTCGCGACTGGACCAAAATATTGACCGATGGAAAGGGCACGTATTGCACGACGCAGCAGGAAGACAATGCGACGTATGAAGCACTGAAACGCGCGGCTTCGGTGCATAAGGTCGATTTGAACCGCGTGGCTGTAGTGCGTGCGGGCTCGGACTTCGACCGCCCTTATGACGGACAGACGAGCGCCGATAACTTGCTCAACTACTCAGCGCAAGGCGGCTTTACGATTGCGCTGGAAAACCTGTATCGCTCGGGCAATCCGCTCGTGCAAGACATCGTCACGCACTGGGGCGAATGGCGCGAAGGCGTGCCAAAGCGCTAATCCAATGATTGCAGCAAGGGCCGCCCGATGTGAACTGCGGCCCTTGTTGCAATGGCGCGGCGCATTAGCGTTGCGGCGCGCGATACGGCGTCCATACTGCGGAGTCCGTATTCCAGTGGTCGAGTTCCGATGGTGTCATGGTGTGCTCCTTTATAAAGTGCTGAGATCTGTTCGGCTCGCCGTCATCGGAATTTAATCCGGATGGCTAACTATTGCAGCGAGCTTCTTGTTGCATTGCTGAGAATTTACTGACCGTTTGCCACGCGCGTGACATCGCCATTCGCGCCTTCTTGCAGCGCGATACGCGCGGCTTGCGTCTGGCCGATCAGGCCTTTGTTCGGATACGTCGTGCGATTGAGCGAAGGCAGCGAGCCGTCGCGATAGGCGGCGACCAGTTCGGCCTGCACTTCGGCGCGCGTCTTGCCGCCCGTCGCCGTCGTCGCCGCGGTGGGTTGAGTCTGATAGCTGCCTGCGTGGCCGATGCCGTTGCTCTGTGCGAATACCGGCGCGCTCACGAGCAGCGAGAGAGTAAGACCTGCGAGAAGGTTGCGTTTCATGATTCACTCCTGTCGATTCATTTGCAGCACGACGGGTGCTGCGACAGGGTGAAATGTAGACTTCGAGCGAGCGCCGATAAATTGCGCTTTCGCGAAATGAATTGTCGCGATTCCAGAACAATCGAACGACAAGCCTTATAAACACAGGCCGAAACAACAACCGCGGCATTAGCGCCGCGGTTGGAATTCACTGTTTCACTATCTGCACTTCAATTGAGTTGAGTCACGCGACCCATTCGGATATAACCGGTGTGTCGAGTGCCGGAGCGGACTCGCGTTCTTCGAGCGTGCGCTTCGAGCAGGTTGCGTCGAGCGTGCCGCGGCCACTCAGTAGTGGGCAACGGTCGAACACTTCCGCAATCCAGTCTACGAAAACACGGACTTTAGGCGACAGATGCCGACTGTGCGGATAGACTGCCGAAATAGGCATCGGCAAAGGCTTCATCTCGGGCAGTACTTCTACGAGTTGGCCCGCACGCAAATGCGGCAGCACCATGAAGAGCGCCGGCTGAATCAGGCCAAAACCTTCCAGCCCGCAGGTCACGTAGGCATCGGCGTCGTTCACCGACACAATGCTCTTCATTTTTACTTCAACCTCTTTACCATCAACTAGGAATGCCCAATCGAGCGTGCGTCCCGTGCGGCTCGAGAAGTAATTGACTGCTTTGTGATTTTCCAGGTCCTCGAGCGAAGTCGGCATGCCGGCCCGTTCGATGTACTCCGGTGACGCACACGACACGCCCTCGAAGAGGCCGATCCGTCGCGCCACCAGCGAGGAATCCTGTAGCGCGCCGACGCGCACCACGCAATCCACGCCTTCCTGCAGCAAGTCGACCGGCCGGTCCGACAAGCCGAGTTGCAGATCGATGTCCGGGTAGCGCTTGTGGAATTCACATAGTTGTGGAATCACCAGCAGGCGGCCAATCGAACCCGGCATGTCGATGCGCAGCTTGCCGTGCGGCTTTTTATTGCCGCTCTGAAAACTGGCCTCGGTCTCTTCCACGTCCGCGAGGATGCGCACGCAGCGTTCGTAGTACGCCGCGCCGTCCGGCGTGAGCGACAGGCGCCGCGTCGTGCGGTGCATGAGCCGTGTGCCGAGGAACGCTTCGAGGTTCTGAATGATCGTGGTAACCGATGCGCGCGGCAGGTCGAGCGTTTCAGCCGCGCGAGTAAAGCTGTTTGTGTCGACGACACGCGTGAACACTTGCATGGCCTGAAGCCGGTCCATTGCAAACCTCCAGAAGGGGCAGGCGTACTGAGCAGGATTCGAATCCGCCGAGCAATCGGTTCGATTGTTCAGAGGGGCCGAATTGTGTTGCCGGATTATAGGCATTTATTTACGAGTCTGCCGAACCCACAATTCGCACCATTGAAGTTCTTTGCGCATTGCGCGGCTCGACATGGAAGCATTCAAACCGCCGTACTCATTTGTGCCCGCCGGCATTGCGCCGGCCGGGGCCGACAGCACGGCACTGGAAGTCACTGACGTACAGATAGAAGGACACGCGCAGGACATCACATTGCGTTTGTATCGGCAGCCGAAGAAAACCGCACTGCCAGTACTGCTTTATTTTCACGGCGGCGGTTTTACGAAGGGGTCGATCGATCAGGCCGACTTTGCGTCGCGCTATTTCGCAGAACATTTACCTGCATTGGTGGTGTCGGTCGGTTATTCGCTCGCGCCGCAGTTTCCATTTCCGGCCGCGCCCGAAGACGCACATCGCGCGGCATTGTGGGTGCAGACGCGGGCGCGTGCATTTGGCGGCAATAGCAGGAAGGTTGGCGTAGCCGGCCATGACGCGGGCGGTCAATTGGCCAATTGCCTCGCGTTCATCGCGCGCGATCGCGGCGACGTGCAAATTTCCGCGCAAGCTTTGTTCGGGCCGATGCTGGACCCGAGTCTCACGCGCCTTGGCGATGAAAAGCGCCTCGGCTCGGACATCACGGCAAGAGAATGCGCGGCCTGTTATCGCGCGTACTTGCCGCAGGCGTCGCAACGCATGCATCCGTATGCGGCGCCGCTGGAATCGTCGCGGCTCGCCGGCTTGCCGGCCACGCTGATTGCGACGGCGCAAAACGACGTGCTGCATGTCGAGGCGGAGAAATACGCGAGCAGTCTGATCGACGCCGGTGTGCTGACCCAGGTGGTCCGCTATCCAGCCGTCTCGCATGCGGCGCTCGCCGATCATCCGCCCGCCTTGCAGGAGGCAGTGCGATTTTTTCAGTGGCGCTTCGATGCGCGCGCCCATCGCTGAAACAGAAACAAGCAGAACTTTAATCAACGATACCGGGAGCTACACATGACCATCCTTCCTCTTTCCCGCCGCCGCGTGGCGGTTGCCACACTAGCGGTACTCGTGCTGGCCGGACTCGGCACATTCGGCGCAATTCGCGTGGACGCGAGTTCGCCTGCCGCCCCGACCATCGTGCCGGAAGTCGATGTCGCCACCGTGGTGCAAAAAACGATCACCGACTGGCAGAGCTATTCAGGCCGTCTAGAAGCGGTAGAAAAAGTGGACGTGCGTTCGCAGGTGCCAGGCACCATCGTGTCCGTTAACTTCAAGGACGGCGCGCTCGTGAAGAAAGGCGACACGCTGTTCGTGATCGACCCGCGCCCGTACGCGGCGGAAGTCGCGCGCGCGGAAGCGCAGCTCGCGGCCGCGCAGGCGCGCACGGGCTACACGCAAAGCGATTGGGAACGCGCGCAACGCCTGATCACCGACAACGCGATCGCCAAGCGCGATTACGACGAGAAGCAGAACGCCGCGCGCGAAGCGAGTGCGAACCTGAAGGCCGCGCAAGCCGCGCTCGAAACCGCACGCATCAATCTCGGCTATACGAAGATCACGGCGCCGGTATCGGGCCGCGTATCGCGCGCGGAAATCACGGTGGGCAACGTGGTGTCGGCAGGTGCGGGCTCGGCGCCGCTCACCACGCTCGTGTCGGTGTCGCCGATCTACGCATCGTTCGACGCGGACGAACAAACGTATCTGCAATACCTGCGTCGCGCGAAAGACGGCGGCAAGGTGCCGGTGGAACTCGGTCTCGCGGATGAAAGCGGCTACTCGCGCAGCGGCACGATCGAGTCGGTGGATAACCGTCTGGATACGTCGTCGGGCACCATCCGCGTGCGCGCGCGTTTCGATAACCAGGACGGCACGCTGATTCCGGGCCTGTATGCGCGCGTGAAAGTGGGCGGCAGCGAACCGCATCCGGCGGTGCTGATCGACGACGCCGCCGTCGGCACCGACCAGGACAAGAAGTTCGTGCTGGTGGTCGACCAGAACAATCACGTCGTGTATCGCGAGATTTCGCTCGGCGATATGCAGGGCAATCTGCGTGTCGTGAAGGGCGGCCTGAAACCAGGCGACCGGATTGTGGTGAACGGCGTTCAGCGCGTGCGGCCCGGCGACGCGGTGCGCGCGCATATGGTGCCGATGACGACCGACCAGGACCCGAACAGCGCGCCGCTCGCGCAGCAGCGCGCCAAAGCGGACAAGAACTCGTGAGCGTTCGCGCCGCGGCATTGAACGCGCGGCGCGTGCTCCAACCGCTTGCTCCAAACATCAAGAGCTTCCAATGAACATATCCAAATTCTTCATCGATAGGCCGATTTTCGCGGGCGTGCTATCGGTATTGGTTCTGCTGGCGGGCGTGATTTCGCTCTTCAAGCTGCCGATTTCCGAGTACCCGGAAGTGGTGCCGCCGTCGGTCGTGGTCCACGCGCAGTATCCGGGCGCCAATCCGAAAGTGATCGCGGAAGCCGTCGCTTCGCCGCTCGAAGAGCAGATCAATGGCGTCGAGAACATGCTGTACATGCAGTCGCAAGCAAATAGCGACGGCAATCTCACGCTGACGGTCACCTTCAAGCTCGGCACGAACCCGGACCTCGCGACCCAGCTCGTGCAGAACCGCGTGAACCAGGCGTTGCCGCGTCTGCCGGAAGACGTGCAGCGGCTCGGCGTGACGACCATCAAGAGCTCGCCTACGCTCACCATGGTCGTGCACCTGATCTCGCCGAACGACCGCTACGACATGACGTATCTGCGCAATTACGCGGTTCTGAACGTGAAGGATCGTCTTGCGCGGATTCAGGGCGTGGGCCAGGTCCAGTTGTGGGGTTCGGGCGACTACGCAATGCGCGTGTGGCTCGATCCGCAGAAGGTCGCGCAGCGCGGTTTGACCGCGACCGAAGTGGCTAATGCGATTCGCGAGCAGAACATTCAGGTGGCGGCCGGTGTGATCGGCGCGTCGCCTTCGGTGCCGGGCACGCAATTGCAGTTGTCGGTGAATGCGCGCGGCCGTCTGAAGACCGAGGACGAATTCGGCAACATCATCGTGAAGACCACGCCCGATGGCGGCGTGACCTATCTGCGCGACATTGCGCGCGTCGAACTCGCGGCGTCGGAATACGGCCTGCGTTCGCTGCTCGACAACAAGCCGGCCGTTGCGCTCGCAATCAATCAGGCGCCGGGTGCGAACTCGCTCGCGATTTCCGATGAAGTTCGCGCCGCGATGAAGGATCTCGCGCAGGACATGCCCGCGGGCGTCGAATACAAGATCGTCTACGACCCGACGCAGTTCGTGCGTTCGAGTATCGAGGCGGTCGTGCATACGCTGCTCGAAGCCATCGCGCTGGTGGTGATCGTCGTGATCGTGTTCCTGCAGACGTGGCGTGCGTCGATCATTCCGTTGATCGCCGTGCCGGTGTCGATTGTCGGCACGTTCTCACTGCTGCTTGCATTCGGCTTCTCGATCAATGCGCTGTCGCTGTTCGGCATGGTGCT
>Ga0209795_10001426_pt1 | contig 14965 bp, 12 predicted proteins | sample AgamicOrMarz_FD_187166 | JGI IMG/M metagenome (GOLD analysis project Ga0209795, IMG submission 187166) | Agave microbial communities from Guanajuato, Mexico - Or.Ma.rz (SPAdes) (version 2) | ecosystem: Host-associated > Plants > Phyllosphere > Phylloplane/Leaf | place: Guanajuato, Mexico...
CTGCTGACGACTAAAATTGTAGCTTCAGCCTTGTTAGACAAAACTTGAGCATCCGTTACAGCCAAAGTAGGTGGCGTATCAAATACGATAAAATCAAAGTTGTCATACATTGTTTGCAACAATTCATCCATATTTTTAGAGCCCAAAAGCTCCGAAGGATTTGGAGGAATTGGACCACTTGTTAAAACTAATAGGTTAGGAATATCAGTTTGGTGAACAGCATCTAATAATTTCGTTTTTTTAGTTAAGACATTTGTAAACCCAATGTGATTCTCTAATCTAAATGAGAAGTGCGCTGTAGGCTTACGCAGGTCGGCATCAACCAACAAGACTCTCTTACCTTGCTGTGCATATACAATAGCTAAGTTAGTAGCGGTTGTTGATTTCCCTTCTCCTGGACCAGCAGACGTCATTACCAAAGAGCGAATGTCTTCGTCTAGACTAGAAAACTGAATGTTGGAACGTATTGTACGATATTGTTCAGCTACTGGTAACTTAGGATTAGTATGAGCAACTAATCGGCGCTTTACTGTTAATGTTTTATCGTTGACTTGATTCTTTTTACGAGCCAATTGATTCCCCCCTTACTCTACTACTAGCTTGATTAGAAACTCGAGATGATCTAGAGGAAGAGACCGGAATGTCCTCAATATTTGCTATAACACCCATAACTGGGAGGTCTAAATACTTCTCAATATCTACTTCTGTTTTAATTGATTTATCAGAGAATTCTAATACAAATGCAGTCGCAATGCTTATAATTAAACCAATTACAATACCAATTAAAATATTTAAAGCTGGTATTGGTTTCACCGGATTAATATTTTCTTTTACTACAGCTTTAGATAATATATTTACATTATCTACGTTCATGACCTTAGAGACTTCTGCTTTAAAAACTTTGGCTGTTTCATTAGCAATTTTGGCAGCCATTTCTGGTGACTTGTCCTCTACTACTATTTCAACAATCTGAGATTCTTCAGCACTTGTCACTGAAATTTGTTTATTGAGCTCGTCTGCATTTCTTTCTAGATTTAAGTTTTTACGTACTTTATCCAAAACAGTCGGGCTTTTGATGATTACATTATAAGTATTAATTAATTGGACGTTTGCCTGCAGTTCAGTAGTATTATAGATTTGTTGCTCAGACTTGGTTTGATTTACAAGTAATTGTGTTTTCACATCGTACATTGGCGTTAAAACGAAAAAAGTAAGTACGGCACTAACTGTTGCAGTAATAACCGTAATTAATGCAATAAGCCAAAGACGCTTTTTTAAAGCCTGAAACAACTCCTTTAAAGTAAGTGTTTCTTCCATGATGACCTCCAATAAAAAAGATAAATTCACATAGCTTCTATTATAATAGAGTTTTTATACAACATCTATGATTTTTTATAAATTTTAGATAAAAATAGAAAAAAACGTCAAGATATTAGAGTTAAAATGAATCTTTTTACACTAAAAAAGCTATTCAAAATTAAAAACAGTACTTTTTCAGTTCTTTAAACCCACTATATCATCGACCATTCCCATGACATAAGACTCTAATAGATTAATTGCTTTATCACTATCCTGTGTAGAATTTCCCTTAACTGCAAAATAAAATTTAGCTTTAGGCTCTGTTCCTGATGGACGAATTGTAAACCAAGAACCATTTTCCAGATAGAACTTTAATACGTTTGATTTTGGTAAATGAATTGTTTCAGTAATATTAGTCTCTAAAATTGTCTTTTGACTAATTTGATAATCCTCAATTGCTACTACTTTAACACTAGCCACTTCTTGTGGCGGGTTTGTTCGGAATGATGTCAAAATATTGCCTATTTGTTCTGCTCCATCTTTTCCTTTTAAAGTTATTGATTGAAGTGATTCTTTATAAAAGCCATACTGTTCAAAGATTTCTAGCAAGCCTTCGTATAAAGACTTACCTTGCATTTTATAGTAAGCAGCTACCTCCGCAGCAAAAATTGCTGACTGAACTGCATCTTTGTCACGTACAAATTCGCCTATTAAATACCCATAACTTTCTTCATAACCAAATTCAAATGTATATTCTTTTGTTTGTTCAAATTCATTAATTTTTTCACCAATAAATTTGAAACCAGTTAACGTATCAATTGTATTTAGACCAAAACTTTCGGCAATTGCACGTCCAATTTCAGAGGTAACTATAGTTTTAACCACAACGCCATTTTCAGGTAGCATCCCTTTTTCTTTCTTTTGAGACAGTAAATAGTGAAGCATAAGTGCACCCATTTGATTTCCTGTTAGTACAATATAATTGTCATTGTTATCTTTCACAGCAATACCTAAACGGTCTGCATCTGGATCTGTTCCCATTAAAATATCAGCTTCAATTTCTTTACCATATTTAATCGCCAGTTCAAATGCTGCATGTTCTTCGGGATTAGGTGATTTAACTGTTGAAAAATCTGGATCAGGTAGTTCTTGCTCTTTAACAACTGTTACATTGCTAAAGCCGAAAGCTTCTAATCCTGCACGAACTAGTTTGTTAGCTGTGCCATGCAATGGCGTAAACACAATCTTTAAGTCCTTTCCTAACTTTTCAACCATTTCTCGGTTAAGTTGAATCGTTTTTAACTGTTCAATATAAGCAGAATCTATCTGTTCACCAATATATGTTAACAATCCCTTTTCGAGCAGTTGACTTTCTTCCATTACTGGAATTGTTAATTCGTTTTTTACTGCATTAACATAACTAATAATTGTATCTGCAACTTCTGGAGGAATTTGCCCTCCATCTTCTCCATAGACTTTATACCCGTTATATTCCGGTGGATTGTGACTTGCTGTAATAACAATACCAGCAAATGCACCTAAATGACGAACTGCAAATGATAACTCAGGTGTAGGTCGCAATTCTTCAAATATATATGTCTTAATATCATGTTGTCCTAGTACTTTTGCAACCTCTAGGGCAAATTCAGGGGATTTATGGCGTGAATCATAAGCAACAACTACACCTCGTTTTTTCGCTTTTTCACCATTTTCTTCAATATAATTAGCCAATCCCTCTGTTGCTTTACGAATCATATATAAGTTTAAACGATTCGTACCTGGTCCTAGTTCTCCTCGCATACCACCTGTTCCAAATTCAAGATTTTTATAGAATGCATCTTCTACTTCTTTCTGGCTTTCTTTCATTAATAAAAGCTCTTCTTTTAATTCACTGTCTAAATGATCAAATGTTAGCCATTTCTCTAGTTGTGTTTGCCATGTCATAGTTATGTCCTCCTTTGTTGTTAGGGTGTGAAGCAATTAGTTCTACATTTCCTTTAATAGCAAAAGTATCTATTGCATTCGGCAAGATAAAATGATCACCCTTCTTCAAAGGAAACTCGCCTTCTTCTGTAATAAGCATTCCATCTCCCTTAATAACACTTGCTAATATAAAATGTACACCGTGGGTTAGTTCCAAGGAAGTTTGAACATCCCACTTATAAACAGTAAAATAATCTTCCTCTACAAATGTTGTAATTGTTCCTCCATTTATTTTTGCAGTTGCAGATTCTACTTTCTCTGCTACATGTGGGACCGTGGTCACTTCAATTGCTTTATTTAGATGAAGTTCACGTAATTTCCCATCTTGGCCAGGGCGATCATAATCATATACGCGATATGTGGTATCAGAACTTTGTTGAGTTTCTAATACTAATGTTCCTTTACATAAAGCATGTATAGTACCACTTGGAACATAGAAAAAGTCTCCTGGTTTAATCTTTACTCTTTGTAAAAGCTTATTCCAGTTTCCTTCTTCAATTAATTTAACCAGTTCTTCCTGTGATTTTGCATGATGACCAAAAATCATCTCTGCATCTTCATCACAATCAATAATGTACCAGCATTCTGTTTTACCTAGCTCGCCATTTTCATACTCATCTGCATATTCATCGTCTGGATGAACTTGTACTGATAAATCATCATTTGCATCTAAAATTTTAATTAATAGTGGAAACCGGTCACTTTCAAAATGGCCAAAAATTTCTGGGTTTTCTTCCCATAACCGCCCTAATGTTTTCCCCTGTAATTCTCCGTTCTTAACAATGTTTTCACCATTTGGATGAGCTGAAATAGCCCAGCATTCACCTGTTTGGTTTGAAGGAATTTCATAGCCATAAAGCTCATTTAATTTCGTTCCACCCCAAATCCTTTCTTGAAATAAGGGCTTTAAAAATAATGGTTGTTTCAATGCTTACACATCTCCTCTAATACTGTTTGCTAAAATGTATGTATAATCTCATAACTGGATTTTTAGTTATAGAACATGCTGGAGTTAAATGATAAACCAAAGAAAGAGTAGGATTAACAATACCTACTCTTCATTGAGGATAATTAAGCCTTCTTCAAACTCAATACATGTTCAGTTATTTCTTCCCAAGTCATGAATAAGCGGACAATATCTTCTTCAATTAATTGTGACCCCGTTTGAACTTCAATGATTTCCAAATCAGTATTGGCTTTTATAGCATGCTTGTCTCCTGATTGAATTCGAAGAACATCACCAGGTTTCACGGTGCTAAGCTTATCATTTAAGATAAACTCTCCTTCACCTTTGATAATAGTCCATACTTCATCACGATAATCATGTAATTGATAGCTTAAGTTTTTACCGGCATCTACGCCAATGCGCTTTGTTAAGACTTCTTTTCCTTGTTCAAACTTCGTATAATCTAATACTCGATACCATCCCCAACGACGCTCTTCATACATAGGACGATTATCAAATTCTCCCACTAGTTCTTTAATTCTTGGACTAGCTTCTTTATCAGAGACTAAGATGCCATCTGGACTAGATGCTACAACTAAATTAGAAGCCCCCAACACGGTAACTGGAATATCTAATTCATTAATTAAATGAATATTTGTACTGTCCTCACTAATAACACCTTTACCAATTTGGCTTGTTGCCATTTCTTCTGTTAATGTATTCCATGTACCTAAGTCTTTCCAGTATCCATCGTATGGAAGAACAACGATTTTTTCTGCTTTCTCTACTACCTCATAGTCAAAACTGATTTTAGGAAGCCCTTCATACTGTTTTAACAACTCATCGTATTGAATTGGCAACCCTTTTTCTTCTAAAATTGAAATGACATAGCCTAATTTAAAAGCAAATACACCGCAATTCCACAACGCACCTTGTTCGATAAGGGTTGCTGCTTTATCTTCGGATGGTTTTTCTGTAAAACGACTTACTGACAAATACTCGTTTTTATCTTCACTATTTGCCGGTACAATATAGCCATATTTAGCTGAAGGATAAGTCGGTTTTACTCCTATCAATGCAAGTTGAGCATCGCTATCACGTACAGCTTTTTCTAAGTCTTTTACACGGTCAAAAAAGCGATTCTCCACATAAGGATCTACAGGTAACACAGCTACTACTTCTTCTAGCCCCGTGTCTTGTACACTATATAAATATGTAGCAGCTAAAGCGATAGCTGGAAAAGTATCTCGACGACAAGGTTCTACAATTAAATCAGCTTTGTTATCTAATTGACTATGAATCATGTCCACTTGTGATTTACTAGTAGCTAATACTGCCGAATCAGCTAACTCTACATTCTCTAATTGTTTCCAAACACGTTGTACCATAGATTGTAATTCTTGATTATCATCTTCTAATACTTTTAAAAATTGTTTAGATCTAGCATCATTTGATAAAGGCCATAGTCTTTTTCCTGAACCACCTGATAAAAGTATCGTTTTCATTTAATTCCCTCTTTTCTTCGCAACATATTCTTGAATAAAAATCTTAAAAAATAAACTATCATTTATAAAGTATCTTCTAAACATGCGTTTAGGTTCTTTGACAAAACGATAAAACCATTCTAGACTGGACTTTTGCATCCATACAGGTGCTCTTTTTACTGTACCGGCAATAAAATCAATTGACGCACCTATCTGTAAAGAAACAGGTACCTTTAGTTCTGATAAATAATTATAAATAAAAAATTCTCCTTTTGGAGAACCTAAAGATACTAGTAACATATCAGGTTGGTAATCTACGATTTTCTGTATACATTCTTGAAGCACAATAGGATCTTTTTCGAATCCAAAAGGAGGTGAAAAACCTTTAATTGGAAAATCATAATTAAAATCTTTTTGAATTTTTTGTATAGCTAAATCTGCTACACCTTCTCTAGAACCAAAAATAAAAACTTTATACTGTTTTTTTTGAGCTAATTTAAATAACTCTGGAGTTAGATCTGAGCCAGATACTTTTTCTTTCAATTCAGACTTTAGTACTCTAGACGCTTGTACGATAGGCATCCCATCTACTAAAATTAAGTCTGCATTATCGTACACCTGTTTGAATTTTTCATTTTTATAAGTATTTACAATATGGTCAACATTTGGGGTAACAACATAACTATATTGGTTATTTTTTTTATTAATTTCAACTGTGTCTTCAATTCTATTAATAGCTTCTAGCATGGTTAAATTATCAAAATTAATGTCAAATAATTTAACTTGATTAGTTGTCAATACACTCATCCTTTTAGATCCATTCTTTGTATAATTTTCTCTATTTTTCTCGGTAACTTATCAGATGAATAATATGTTTCAAATGTATTCATGGCATTTACTGATAAATCTTTTAACATATTTGGATTAGACTTTATCGTATTTAATTTATTTATAAACTCATTACTATCATCTGCTATTAATATTTCTTTTCCATTTTCCCAGATAAGTCCCTCAGCACCAATTGACGTAGAGATTACAGGTATACCTTTTGCGAAAGATTCAATAATTTTCACACGCTGCCCGCTTCCTACAAAAAGAGGGACAATGCTGAGATCACATAACTCGATATATTCATCTACATCGTCTACATAGCCAGTTACAAAGACATTTTCTCCATTGTGATATGACTGAATAAAAGCAGGTGGTTTACTTCCTACAATGTAAAGTTCGTACTCAGAATGATTTAACTTTGGCCATACATTTTCCATAAACCATTTCAAGCCATTTTGATTGGGATACCATGACATGGAGCCCAAAAATAATAATTTAAATTTTCCACCTTCATGCTTTTTAGGTTCATACTTTTTATTTAATTTTATATGAATTGGCAAAACTGATAGCTTTTCTGTTGAAACTCCAAATTCATGAAACTCCTGCTGATCGTTTTTACTTAAGCAAATAATCTGGGAGGATTCATGCATAGATCGAATTTCGAATTTTTTTAATTTTGCATATTCATAAGTCCCTAGTATCTTTTTCACACGGCTGCTTTCTGTTTCTATAAAACGCTTAAAGATTAAACTTTCTACATTGTGCTGATCTAATAATATAGGGATATTATTAAAATGTTTGTTATATACCATCATCGGCAAATGATCGACATAAATAAAATCATAGGTGTTTTTCTTTATGTAAGTTAGCAAATGCTCTTTAAAGCGGTTATCATAAAATTTATTAATACTATAAGGCCACGCGCTAAAAAGACTGCTTGCATAATCTTTTATGAAAGCTGATTTAGAGGAGCTTCTAACTAAAGTTTTAACAACAACATTCACGTTATCGGTAATATCTTTCAAAGCATCTACATGTTTTAACTCATCCTGTGAGTTAGCAAAGCAAAGTAAATCAATATTATAAATTTTTGATAAAGCTACGATTGTATTATAGCTTTTTATTTTCCCACCATTATCTAACGGGTAAGGAATGAGGTTTGTGATGAAAAGAATCTTTTTCATAAGTCTCACTTCTTCCTAAATCTTTTCGTTGACAATAAAACTTCTACTTTAAATTTAAAGTAGAAGTTTTTTAACTGAAATAATTAAATCATTTTTTATTAGTTTAACTAGTGAATAGATTAAAAATAGACCAATTACTAAAATCGGTATAAAAAACCCAAAAGCAGTTACATTATTAGACAAAACGTAAAAATAATAGACAACTAATAATGTTGTAACTAGCAGCAGGTTGGTGAATTTCTTAGTATTTTTCCATTTATGATTTTTAATCGCTGGCACATAGGAATTTACACCTATTATAAATAACAACATAACAATAAATTCTGTAATAATTGTCGCAAAAGCTGCTCCATAAACCCCCCATAGGTTAATGAAAACTACATTTAAAACAATACTTACTATTGCACCTGTCATTTGATAATATGCTTTTTTTACCACATGTTTTTCTGTTACTAAGATACTGCCAAGATTATTGCAAAGTAATCTAAATGGAATAGTTATCGATAAAAGCATTAATATTAAACTTGCTTCTGCATAACGTTCTCCAAATAATAATGGAACGACAAATGAAGCACAGCCTGCAACTGCAAGCATAATAATAATTCCAATTGTCAAAACGATTTTACTTCCTTGTTTAAATAAGAGAGACATTTTTTCTTCATTGTTCTCTCCCCATCTATGAACTTTAGGAATTAAATAACTTTGATAAAAAGTGGTAGGGAACAGATAAATGACGTTGAGTATTGTAAAAGCCACATTATATAGTGCTACACTTTCTTCCCCGCTCATTAGACCTATAATAAAGATATTGCTTTGAAAGTAAATAGAATAAAAGACAATTGTTGAACCATAGGGTAACAAATACTTAAAAGCTGTTTTAATGCTAGGTATATCGTTTATGGTTCGATTTCCATATGGTGCATGTCCTTTCAATTCTACTTTTCGTTTATAAAGTCTTTTTATTATTCTAAAGTAAACATAAATTAATATAAACGCTCCAAATGCGTAACCTATTCCAATGAACAACAAATTTGCACCAATAAATGAGGCAATCAGTACTACTAAAAACCGTAAACCTTGTACAGAAAACTTTAGTAATGAAAGTTTTTGGTATTTTTCTTCTAGTTGATACACAGCCTCAGCGGCAGTGGAAAAAGTTAAAGACAATAAAATTGAAATAAAAATAATTGTAAGGATTTTCGTTGAATCAGATACAGACATATAGTAAGTAGAAACTAGTAGTCCGACAATAACAATGCTTGCAATTATTAGGTTAATTTTAATTGTTGGTCTTACCCATCTATGTGCCTTCCATCCCTCAACTCCAAATGCCCTTAGCCAATTCGATCCAGCCCCAAAGGCAGCTGCACCACCTAGAATAGTTACGATATTAATAGCTGAAGTAAACGAACCGTAATCTTCTACTTTTAATATACGTGCTAACAATAATTGGGTAAAAAAGGCTATGCCCACAGCACCGAATTGGGATATCCATAGAACAGAAATATCTAGAATATTTTTATTTTTACTACTAGCTAGCTTTTTCTTTAATGACATCTAAAAAACTCCAATTAAGCCGATTTGATAGTTAAGTCCTTATCAATTAGCTGAATTTTATTATTGCCTTCCTCTTGAACAAAATAACTAATCTTAGGAGAATAATTATATACAAAACATTCTTTATTTAAATACTTAGCTGCTACAGCTACGTGCAATCTAGAAGTAAAAACTACTTTACTTTCGTTTATTACTGCAAGCTTCTCTTCATAGTTCGTACAGTCATTATACTCAACAGATATAGTACCATTAAGCTTTTCAATGCTTTCTTTTAAAGAGATACTCAGCTCTTTATCTCTTACGGAATCAGTATCCATAATTATAATTCTATTCACTTCGTGAGCTTCACATAATTTAATAGCCATTTCTGATACAGGCAATAATTCAGAGCCTATTGTAGTATTCGAGTAATCGCTTAAATCACGCCATGCCAACACAAGACTATTATTATTTGTTTGCACTGGCAAAGAACTCGCCAATCCCTTTAGTGTTTGATTTGCAGGATCTTCTACTAGCTCAATTGATGCTTTTGATGATTTCTTTTTCCAATTTAAAGCTTTCTTTAACGATGTTTTATCCCTAAACGTTAAAATGCTTGAAATATTAATTAGCTTTTTAGTCTTAAATAATCTTGAAGTCTTGCTAAGATTACCAATTCCTACTCCTAGATAGCCAACTTTCTTGCCTAATAGTTTTGCATAAATCATATACTTGAAATATCCGTCTCCATCTTCATCTGTAAAGCAGGTGCCCCCGCCCCAAAAGACTGCTTTGCTGTTTTGCGAAGCTTTTTTAAAGAGCTGAAATTTCCCTATCTTCGAGTCTGGCCAAATCCACACTTTCACATTAGGATAAGATTCTTTTAATAACCAGCTAACTTCTCGATACGCTAAAATATTAACTGTCAGATTATGCTTTCCAAATTCATCTAACAAACTTTTTAACATAAGGTCATCGCCGAAGTTATCCATTCCGTAATAACCTACAAGCGTAATTTCACTGCCGATATCTACAATACTTGAAAAATTAGTTCCTAATGTCATAACTGTCCCAACCTTGTTTGTTTATGTTCTTCATAAATTTTTATAGAGAATATGCAAATTATCACAAATAAAATAAAAGTTTGATTGTTGTTATTTGCCCAGCCAGTAAAGTTATATAGAAAGATGTTAATTACACTTATGACTATTGCTAACGCATAGTATGAGTGTTTACCTTTCTGAAAAATTACTGTTGTCATTTTAAATAACACAGTCCCCAACAGACCTACATAGCACAAAGCGAAAAAGATACCGCCTTCAGCAAATAATAATAAATACATATTGTGAACGGGTTGAGTATACGCAAATCCGCTTCCCATTGTCGCTACTGTATCTGTATAGTTATTCGGCCCTACTCCTATGAAGAAGTTTTTAAAATTTTCCGTAATAATCCCCCAGCTAATGACACTTAAATTCCCTCTATAGCTTGCTTGGTATAATAAATCTGAATCTCCAAATCTTTCTATCAAAGCATCCGAAAATACAAAAATGAATGTTAAAATAGCCAGCGTAAAAATAGATAGGTACCAGAGCAGCTTATTTGCAGGTTCATCAGCTCTGTATCGAATAATGGATGTTCCTACAAATCCTAAAAAGAAAGTAGCTAACATGATTACAATTGACGTTCTTGCATTTGTTAATATAATTAACGATGCACAAAGTAAAATTGAAAAAAATACTAAACTACTTCTGGTTTTTGTTTTCTTCTCTGAATTTAAATAATATAAAAGAAGAAAAGGCATTACAAGCGTTAAAAAAGCACCTAATATACCAGGGTGCCCAAGCGTACCACTTAACCCTTTTTCTGCTGCACCAAATACAGTTTCTGCTCGAAATGGATTTTTGCTTTCTCCAAGTATACGGAAGCCTACATATTGACCAGTAATATATTGTGTAATTCCAATTCCAAATTGCACTGGTAAAAGTAAAATAACTCCCTTTAAAAAGAAATCCCATATAGAAGAAAAAGTTAATTTGAGCATCATAAATACAAAAAGCATCATAAATATTAACCTTACAACAGTATAAGATGCTGCTGGTTTATTATCTGCAAAGAAAAATGAAATAATTGAAATCAATGTAAAGAAGACAAATAATATAATTTCTAAAGATTTTAATTGTCTCTTTGAAGCTAAATGTTTATCTGTAATTTCTTTTAAAAAGACCGGACTCAAAGCAAGAAGTATTAGAAAAAACTGATTGACGACTAAAGCTCCTCTTAATCCCCCCGGATGACTTGCAGAAAATCCTCCATTGAATGGATACAAAGGAAATTCGATATTAAAAGCTAAAGTAAAAAAGAATAAAATAATTAATGTCTTTTTGATACCTGAAAAATTGAGTAAAAGGAGCATGATTGAGCTTAACAATATAACAGCAAACATACCTACTCCAATTAAAAAACTTTTATAAGCAACAAATGATAAAAAAGCACCAAGAAAAATGCTTATCAAAACACTAAATAGAATAAGTACTGTTTTATTACGTTCTTTTATATACATAGTTAAAGAATTCATCTATTTTCACCTTATATACTCATTAACATTTAAAAAGCATCGTTGGAACCAAAAAGTACTTTAAATGTTTTTAATATTATTTTACAATCTAACAAATTACTTTGATTTGTTATGTAATACAAATCTAATTCCACCATTTCTTCAAATCCAATATTACTTCTGCCTCCCACTTGCCACATGCCCGTACAACCCGGTGTTACAAGTAAGCGCTGTTTATGATATTCATTATATTCTGCAACTTCCCTAGGTAAAGGTGGTCTTGGCCCTACTAAGCTCATATCGCCTTTCAACACATTAAACAATTGAGGCAATTCATCAATACTGGTCTTTCTTATAAATCTGCCTACTTTCGTTACACGAGGATCATTTTTCATTTTAAACATAGCACCGCTTGTTTCATTATGTTTCAATAGTTCCTGGAGCTTCGCTTCAGCATCTGTAACCATTGACCGAAACTTATACATATTAAATTCTTTGCCATCTTTGCCGATCCTTTTTTGTGAAAACAAAACAGGTCCCTTAGGATCTTCAATCTTTATTGCTATAGAAATTATTAGAAAAACTATCGAAAGTAGTATCAACCCCACACTAGTAAGCACTATATCTAGGGTTCTTTTTGCAAATTGAAACGACATACTATTATTTACTGTTACATTTGGATATTGTTTAGCAACAGATGTATCTGAAACAGCTTTATTTCCTACCATTTCTGACAATGTTTAATCCCCTTTCCCCTGTAGTATGATTAATTAATATTCACTTTTTTCTTACTTTCTCGTTCAATAATAGAAGTCATCACTTCCAGTAATTCATCTCGCATTTCTTCATGTTGCAGTGCAAATTCCAGCGTTGTTTGAATGAAGCCCAATTTCTCTCCAACATCGTAACGCGTACCTTCGAAATCATAAGCAAAAACACGCTGAATTTCATTTAACTTTTGAATAGCATCCGTTAATTGAATTTCGCCACCTGCACCTACTTCTTGCTGTTCTAAGAACATGAAAATTTCCGGTGTAAATATATAACGCCCCATGATTGCTAAATTAGAAGGCGCAGTACCTGCTGCTGGCTTTTCAACAAATGTATTTACTTGATAACGTCTTCCTTCTTTCGAAATTGGGTCTACAATTCCATAACGGTGAGTTTGTTCATCTGCCACGGTTTGAACACCAATTACAGAAGATAAGGTGTTTTCATATTCATCCATTAACTGCCTTAAGCAAGGTGTTTCAGCTTGGACAATGTCATCACCTAATAACACAGCAAATGGTTCATTTCCAATAAACTTCCGAGCGCACCATACAGCATGACCTAAACCTTTTGGTTCTTTCTGTCGAATATAATGTATTTCTACGTTTGAAGATTGACGAACTTTTTCTAACAATTCAAACTTCTCTTTTTCTACTAAATTATTCTCCAGCTCCGGTGCATAATCAAAATGATCTTCAATCGCTCGTTTTCCTTTGCCTGTTACAATAATAATATCTTCAATACCAGACTCAATGGCTTCTTCCACTATATATTGAATAGTAGGTTGATCAACGATTGGCAGCATTTCCTTTGGCATTGCTTTTGTAGCCGGTAAAAAGCGGGTTCCTAAACCAGCTGCTGGTATTATAGCTTTACGGATTTTCTTCATACATTCTATACCTCTTTCTTCTTTTTTCTTCTTTATTATTTAATTATGTAATAATAGAATAAATACTTACGAAAGAGTTACTGCTAGTAACTCTTTCGTAAGTATTTATTCAATAAAGTCGGGCATCTAACCCACCCTCACACCGTACTTTTGACGACAAGCGTCTAAGGTGTCAATCACCCACAGTACAATCGAGTATCTCCATTGATAAAGGTGAGGAGACATTACCTTACTATTTCATTTCTAATATTGAATAATAAACTATATAATCTAAAGAATTAACAAATTTGTAAGAACCTTTAACATACCTTAACTAAAATATGCCTAAAAATTTCTTGCGCTGTATTCGTTCTGGCGGCTCTATAAAGCAAGTTTTCCCCTCTACCACACATATTGCATTTTCATTAAATTGATAAACTAAGTCAATGCCATACTCTCTTTCTACTATGCTTAATGCTTCTTTCATTCTAAAAGATCTCCCAGCTACATTATGAGCATCTGAAGCAATAAAATGAGTTAGATTGGCTTCAATCAATTGATGAGAAAATTTCTTAATTTTTTTCCCGAAATCACCAGCTAGACTAGAAGCAGTTAATTGTGTTAATGCCCCCCGGCTAACAAAATTATATAGAAGATCAGGTTCTTCAATTAAACGGCTATTTCGCTCCGGATGTACAATAATAGGTGTAAGCCCTTCTGACTGAAGATTGAATAAAAGTTGTTCTGTATATCGTGGCACTTGGCTAGATGGGAACTCTACGAATATATATTTACCTGTATTGTTTAGCGTAAAAACTCGGCTAGCATGATATTCCTCGACCATTTCCCCAAAGATACGCGACTCTTGCCCGGGTAAAATAGTTAAAGGTAATTCCTGTTCTTGCAACACTTGATTTAATAAACATACCTGCTGTTCAATACTTGCTTTTTCATTTATGTATTTTCCATTCTGGTGATGAGGTGTAGCGACAATAATATGAATCCCTTGTGAGATTGCCTGTTTTGCCATTTCAACACTCGATGCTATATCTTTTGCACCATCATCAACACCAGGTAATATATGACAATGTAAATCTATCACCTTCACATTCACCGTCCTTCAAAAGTCCTACGAAAACATTATCAATACTAGCATAGCTTTTTTATAGGTTCAATGTCTGTTTTTGTCGAAATACCCCGAATACCAGTTTTATTTACTTTTTATATTATTTAATCAGGTCTTATTACCCATTAAAATTATCGTGAATATATTTCAAAATTATAACAGTGTAATATTAATGTTACGAAAAAAATGTAAATGTATAGGTCATTGCCCAAAATTATCTATTTAGAATTTTACCAATAAAACCTTATATTTTCTTGAGCCAACAGACTTGTTTATAAGAAAAATTTTAAATTTTCTCGAATTTACTAAATGATTTTTTGATACCGTTTCCATCGTTGCTAAAATAAAGTTATTAGTATTTTTAAACTTTGTGAAAATCA
>Ga0209795_10001431_pt1 | contig 14927 bp, 5 predicted proteins | sample AgamicOrMarz_FD_187166 | JGI IMG/M metagenome (GOLD analysis project Ga0209795, IMG submission 187166) | Agave microbial communities from Guanajuato, Mexico - Or.Ma.rz (SPAdes) (version 2) | ecosystem: Host-associated > Plants > Phyllosphere > Phylloplane/Leaf | place: Guanajuato, Mexico...
ATAATATACTATATCCTTTTTCAATTGCCTTCATAACGGGCTTATAATGATTACGGTCTGGACTACAAATTAATAATGCCTCACATAACTGTTCTTTTTCTAATAGCTCAGTCCAGTCTTCAAATCTCATATTCTCAGGGATATTGTGAGCTTCCGCAAACTTTTCTCTTTTTTCTTTATTTGGTTCGGCTACAGCAATGAATTGAATTTCATGTGGATACTGTAAAGCGTATGAACCGTATGCGTAAAATCCTCTACTTCCCGCTCCTATTAATGCTGCTTTCATAATTAGTTTCCTCCAAGCTTTGTAAGATTTCTATTTACTTCCTGTAACTGCAATTCCTTCAATAAATTGTTTTTGTAAAATCATAAATAAAATAAGCATTGGTAAAATGGCTAAAAATGATCCTGCCATTAAAACTGGATAGTTAGTTAAATATTGTCCTTGTAATGATGACAAACCGACGGACAACGTCATTGATTCTGGTGAGCTGTTAACAATCATTGGCCACATTAATTCATTCCAGCTCCATAGCGTTGTAAATATACCTAAAGCAACTAAACCCGGCTTTGCTAAAGGAAGCATGATTTTCCAATAAATTTGGAAATGATTACATCCATCTAATCTAGCTGCTTCTTCTAATTCCTTTGGTAACCCCATAAAAAATTGTCTTAAAAGGAATGTACCAAATGCGCTAAATAAACCTGGAACGACTACTGCTTGTAAAGTGTTTAACCAGCCTAATTTCACCATGATCATATATTGTGGCAATAAAAAGACTTGCCCAGGTACCATTAAAACTGATAATGCAATTAAAAAAAGAATGTTTCTTCCTGGAAATTCAATTCTCGCAAAAGCGTATGCAGCTAATGAACATAATAATAATTGTCCAATTGTTCGAATCACTGTAATGATTAGCGTATTAAACATAAATTTAAAAAACGGTAGTAAATCAAAAACATCTTTATAATTTACCCACTGGAAGTGTTTTGGAACAATAACAGGTGGAACATGAATCGACTCAGCATACGTTTTTAATGAAGTTAGTAACATCCATATAAAAGGAAAGACCATCGCCAAGGCGCCGACAATTAGAATTAAATGAATTAAGATTGTTTTACTTGTAATATGATGTCTTGCTTTCTCCAATGGTTACTCCTCCTTCAATCATAATGAACCCATTTCTTTTGTAAAACCATTTGAATCGCTGTAATGATTAAAATGATGATTAATAGTAAAACTGCAATTGCAGCAGCATAACCTTTATCATTTAACACGAATGCATGCTGATAAAATAAGTACACAATTGATTGCGTATTTTCGAGTGCTGTACTGCTTTTCCCAATCATCATAAAAATTAAATCAAACACTTGGAACGCTCCAATAAAGGACATGATTGTTACGAAGAATATAACCGGGGAAAGTAACGGTAGTGTTATTTTAAAGAAGACCTTGACTGGCCCTGCACCATCTATCTCCGCTGCTTCGTAATATGATCTTGGAATCCCTTGTAGTCCTGAAAGAAAAATAACCATGTTGTAACCAAGTCCACTCCAAATTGCTACTACAATAATTGAATACAGCGCAATTTTTGGATCACTTACCCATTGTGGACCTTTTATTCCAAAGATGGATAAAAGATAATTTAGGAGCCCATAATCAGAATTATATAACCATCTCCAAACCATAGCGATTGCTGCCGGCATGGTAATAACAGGTAAAAAATACAAGGTTCGATAAACAGATTTGCCCTTAATTTTTTGGTTTAAGAGAACTGCTATAAGAATCGATAAAAAAATACCAATTGGAACCGTAAAAACAATATAAATGCCTGTGTTTTTAAACGACTGTAATAGGTTAGAGTCCTCTAACATTCGTCTATAATTGTCTAATCCTGTCCATTCATATTGTCCAAATGCTCCCCATTCTGTAAAACTGAAGTAAATCGTTTGAATGATTGGCCACAAATAGAAAATAGTTAAGCCAATCATTGTTGGTGCAATCATACAATACGCCCAAAAATAATCTGATCGTTTTCTCGTCTTTGATAAGCTTGGTATTTTTAGTTTACTTTTTGGTTTCACTTCAACTTGTAGAGGCATTTCTTTCACTGTATTCACTCCTTTTAAGGGAAATAAAGAGAAGAAGTAATTTTAGGCTTTAGATGCTTCTTCTCTTCACTTTTTTAGTTCTTAGCTAGTGCCTCGTCTGCCTTTTTCGTTAATTCTTTTGCGGCATCTTCAACACTTTCTTCATTACTCCATGCCTTTTTCAAAATATCAGTTTCATACTGCCAGATTTCTCCTGTATTTTTCACACTTGGTAATGGAACTGAATAGTCAACTCCATCAATAAAGGCTTGAAGATTTAAATTTGGAACAGCTTTAAGCCAAGCATCTTGTGTACCGTTATAAGCAGGGATTACAGTGCCAGTTTTCGCATATACTTCTGCTGCTTCTTTAGAACCTAGGAATTGAACAAACTTCCAAGCAGCATCTTTATGTTTTGTATTTGCTGCAATAACGTTTGCTAATCCATGAATAGAAACTGCACGCTGTTTTCCTTTAGGTACGACAGCTACATTTAAATCTGGATTTTTCTTATATTCCGGAACCATCCAAGGTCCATCAAACATCATTGCAATTTTTCCAGAAGAGAATAACTCTGATGGTGCTGTTTCTGTCATTTGAGCTTGTGTTGGAGACAGTCCTTCTTTTATAAAACTAATATTATATTTAAGTGCTTCAATTGCCTCAGGTTGATCAAATCCGACTGATTTGCCATCCTCGGAAATAATATGACCACCATTTTGCCAAATGAAATCATAATATCCGCCTTGGTTACCCATTAAAGCTGCAAAGCCATAAACTCCCTTATTTTTATTTGTCAGCTTCTTAGCTACTTCTTTTAACTTATTCCAATCCCAAGTATTATCTGGATAAGGTATACCTGCTTCATCAAAAATCTTTTTGTTATACCAAAGTCCAGTTGTATCAAAGTCTTTTGGAATACCATAAAGCTTTCCATCTACTGTATAAAGATCGACCAATGACTTAGGATAATTGTCTAGACTATAATTGTCCTTTGATGCTAAGTCACTAAGTGGAACAATTACTTTACCTTCCGCGTACTGAACTATATGTGGACCATTCATCCATAAAACATCCGGTAACGCTCCCCCAGTTGCAGCCGTTTCTAGCTTTTGGAAATACTGTGCATATGGAGTAAGCTCAGTTTTCACTTTAATATTAGGGTACTTTTCATTAAATAATTTTATAATTTCATCAACTGCGGGAACTTGCTTCTTATCCCAAAAACCGTAAGTAATTTCAACCTTTCCATCTTTTGCATCCCCCGATGTGCCACTACTGCCACATCCAGCTAATCCTAGTAAGCCTAAAGCCAAGGTTAGTAGCAAAACAAGCCACTTTTTCATCCCATTCCCCTTCTTTCTCTTAAAAGTTTAATAGCCTTTTAATCCAGTAGTTGCTCTAAGTAACATGTTTAGGAATATTGTGCTCCATGAACATGTTGTCATGATGTTATTACCAGTTGGTTTGAAAAGGCTTACAAAAAATGTTTAGTTTCTAATAAAACATTCACCCCCAGTTATAAATTTCATAAAGTCACTTTAGTAATGATGTCATTACCAGTTGTATGTAGTATATCACCTCTTTTTTAAATCATGAACACTTTTTTCAATTTTTCAAAAATTTTAAATCGACATGATTCATCATAATCTTCGTTATCTAGTCATAATTTCCTATTTCCTATCACAACAAAAAGAACCTTCAATCCAATTTCCAATTGAAGGTTCTTTACTTTAATATTAATTGAAAAAATTAACTATAAGCTAGCTCTTTTTCATTTAATCCAAGCGTATTTGAAGTTGAAGCTTGAATTTCTTGTAAAAGTTCTGGATGTTCTTCTAGAGATAAACCAAATGAAGGGATCATCTCTCTAATTTTTGGAACCCACTCCATCATATGTTGAGGGAAGCATTTCTCTAAAACTTCAAGCATTACGTGAACAGCTGTTGAAGCACCTGGAGATGCTCCAAGTAATGCAGCAATCGATCCATCAGCTGCACTAACTACTTCCGTACCGAATTGAAGTGTTCCTTTTCCAGCTGGCGTGTCTTTAATAACTTGTACACGTTGACCAGCAACTACGATATCCCAATCTTCACTCTTAGCATTTGGAATAAATTCACGTAATTCTTCCATACGCTTTTCATTCGATAATAAGACTTGTTGGATTAAATATTTCGTTAATGACATCTCTTTTACGCCTGCTGCTAACATAGTCATGACGTTATTTGGTTTTACAGAACTAATTAGATCCATGTTTGAACCTGTTTTTAAGAACTTTGGTGAAAACCCAGCAAATGGTCCAAATAATAATGACTTTTGGTTATTGATATATCTTGTATCAAGATGCGGAACAGACATTGGTGGTGCACCAACTTTAGCTTTTCCGTATACTTTTGCATGGTGTTGCTTGGCAACTTCTGGATTTTTACATACTAAGAATAGTCCACTTACAGGGAATCCTCCAATATGTTTTGACTCAGGGATACCAGTTTTTTGTAGTAAAGGTAGACTAGCTCCTCCACTACCGATAAAAACGAATTTTGCAATGTGGGAATCGATATTACCAGTGCTCATATTATACACTTTTACTTCCCACCCGCCATCACTAGTGCGTTTAATGTCTTCAACACTATGTCTATAGTTTATCTCCACATTTTTACTCTCTAAGTGATCAAACATCATACGCGTTAAAGCGCCAAAGTTTACGTCCGTTCCTGAGTCTATTTTTGTTGCCGCTATTGGTTCATTAGATGTGCGTCCTTCCATGATTAGCGGGATCCATTCTTTCAACTTTTGAGCGTCTTCTGAGTATTCCATCCCTTTGAATAGAGGATTTTTAGAAAGCGCTTCAAATCGTTTGTTCAAAAATTCCACGTTTTCCTTACCTTGCACTAAACTCATATGAGGAATTGGCATGATAAAGTCTTGTGGATTACCAATCAGGTTGTTGTTTACAAGATATGACCAAAATTGTCTTGAAAGTTGAAACTGTTCATTAATTTTTATTGCTTTGCTAATATCAATCGATCCATCAGCTTTTTCTGATGTATAGTTAAGCTCACATAATGCAGCATGTCCCGTACCTGCATTATTCCACTCATTAGAGCTTTCTTCTCCTGCTTTTTCTAATTTCTCAAATACTTTAATTTCCATTTCCGGTGCTAATTCTTTTAGTAATGATCCCAAAGTCGCACTCATGACTCCGGCACCAATTAAGATAATGTCTGTTCTAGTTTGTCTGTTGCTCATAATAACCTTCCTTTTCCCCTTTTTTTGCAAAAAAGTAGGTTTTCCTGCTTAGGTGTCACAAAAAGCAAGGCACCACCTAGGAACACACCTTTTCTGTCTCAATTATATCTTATTAATAGTATAACACATTTAAGCTACATTTTAATAATAGTATATCACTATTTAATTATATCTAATTAATAGTATATTTCTATTATTAACTGCCCTAAAAAAAATTTTTTCTTTATCTGATAATTATAAACTATTTAAACAATGTACAAAAGTTAAAAATCTATCATTAAGGTCCTTATTTTAGAAAAATAAATTCTGACTCACTATTAATTAATGAACCCTACCCTTATATAGTAAGCGCTTATTTAAACTTTGTCTCGTGAACAATATAAAATAACCAAAGGAAAGTTTTGCTTATTATTTTAAAATTATTTAATTGAACCAAATTTTAGTAAAAAATTACGCCAACTTAAATGATTTATACACAAAAAAAGAGACTGTCGAGAAGGACCCGACAGCCTAGTGCGACTCAAAATGAGCCCTTTAATTCCTCATTTGAAAAAATATATTTTCTATTTATATAACGACACTTATTTTTTAAACGTCTTACTTTCTCTGTCCATTACTGCTGATTAGGCTAATTGTGCCACATTACTTTCCACTGTTACCTTTATGTTTAAACGTAACACTGATTGTATGATTCTTTGTTATATTCGTAAACGTGTAAGTATTATTTGTTAGCTTTGTTTCTACTCCGTCTACTTTAAACGATTCAACTTCATAATTACCCTTATCAGGCGTAATCTTAAATGTTTGGTTTGCTCCTTCATCTATTGAAAGTACACCACTTGGGCTAATCGTACCGTTGCCTTCAGCTGATGCTACGATTGTGTAAATGATCTTCTTGAACGTTACGTTAATCGTGTGGTCTTTTGTTACATTTGTAAACGTATAAGAGTTATTTGTAAGATTTGCATTCACACCATCAACAGTAAATGTAGCAACCTCATATCCTTTATTCGGTGTAACTGTAAACGTTTGATCCTTTCCATGATTTACAGAAACATTACCGCTTGGACTGATTGTTCCATTGCTTCCAGCTGCTGCTGTGATTGTGTGTACAATTTGTTTAAACGTTACATTAATCGTATGGTCTTTTGTTACATTCGCAAATGTATACGTATTGTTTATTAACTGTGCATCCACACCGTCTACTTTAACGGTTGCAACTTCAAAACCTTCATAAGGCGTGATCGTAAACGTTTGGTTTGTTCCATAATTTGTAGCAATTCTACCATTCGGACTAATCATTCCGTTACTTCCAGCTGTTGCCGTGATGATGTGAACGATTTGTTTAAACGTTACATCGATCGAATGATTCTTCGTTACATTTGTAAAACTGTATTCACCATTTGTAACCGTTACTTCTTGTCCGTCAACCTTAACGCTTCCAATCTCAAATCCAGTATTAGGCGTAATTTTATACGTTTGATTAGAACCGTGTTTTACCGAAACGAAGCCGTCTGGATCAATTTTCCCATTACTGTCCGCTGTTGACGAAATCGAGTGTGACAAATCATCACTTATGATAATCGTAAATGAAGTGTCCATATAACCTGGTGCAGAAACTGTAAATTCATAATCACCTAGGTCTTTAAATAAAGATCGATCAACTAATGTCAGTTCCTTAGCTGTAAGCGTGTACTTGCTAGAGTCGACCACTTTTCCATTTAATGAAACAACTGGTGAAGCTGCAAGCCAATCTGAATCTTGATTGTAGCTAATCGTAATTGGAGTATCTTCTTGAATATAAGCTAGTTTTGAAGTAAACACTGGTGAATTACTCTTAACTACTTGAGTTACCTTTGTATCTGGATAGCAATAAGCCGTAAACTTAATTTCTTTATTACCTTTTGTTGCAAATGCCGTTCCAGGAAGAGTAATTATGATATTACTTGCATCTGACGAGATTGTCGCATCAGATTTAACCGATACTCCATCTACTGTTATATCACCTGATACTGCTTTTGATGCATTTGCCCATCTCATGTTTTCAGTATTGTTCGGTATTGTCATAATTACTGGCTTCCCAACTCCACTTGGCGTCATTGCTGGCGCTGGTGCCGTTCTTTGAGCAAATGGTTGAGCAATTGTAATCGGTGTAAAATAAGGCGATTTAAACTTAACATTCTTATTACCTGCCGCAGTATTTGACTGAGTTGCAGATCCATCAATCGTTATTTTTCCTGCAGAAGTTGTTACAAAAGGTTTTACAGATGTAACCGAAGATAACTGAATTGTAACGTCACCATTATCTACTGTTTGATCTGATGATGCTGCTAATAAAATTGAACTTCTCCACAGTGGACTATCGTCACCACTAATTGTGTAAGTAATCGTATCACCAAATTGTGGTGTTCCTGTAGGTGCTGATAGCGTGAGAGTTGGCGCCATTTGAGGCGTAACCAATACTGGTAAGCTTATATCAGCAAATCCCTGAGCTGCTACAATAACATTCTTTGTCACTGCACCGCCACCATCAGTTCTTACTAAATCAAACGGTATTTTTATTGTTCCTGCTGTTTCATCTATCACTACTTTCGTTTTAATAGATGGCGAAGAAGTTGTACCATATTTTATATCACCGCTTGTTTTCATAGCTGATATCCAATCAGATGCTGCTGCACCCGGATTAAATGTCAGTACTAGGTCTTGTCCAGCATAAGTTGTTCCTGCTGGTTTATTAAGTGTTACGCCTTGTTTGTAGAAAGGCTGATTAACTGAAGCTGTTTGATAATTTGGTGCGATTATATTGATTTTTATACTTCCTGGCGCAGTGATTAACGATTTGTCGATCTGTATTGGTGTTCCAGGAGCACCGATTGTAATTTTATTCGCTTCAAAATCAGCTTTTGCTATTGTAGTACTTCCAACTTGGATAACTGTAATCGCATCTCTCCATGCTTGTGTATCACTTGTTGTTCCTACCCCTATAGATAGCGGGTTTACATTACTATCATTAAAATAACGATTCGTTTCAGCTGTTAATGTTGGAGCTGCAAATGCGTTAATTCTTTGTGTAAATGTATAGGTTGCAAAATTGTCAGCTTCTATTGAAACTTTCCAATCACTTGCCTGAGTAGAAGGTTTCGAGAATACACCTGCTGGGATTGTAAAGTTAAATGTTGTCGCGTTAGCTGGTGTTACTTGGTTAAAGAGTGTTGCTAGTTCTTCCCCTTTAAAGCTCTTAACAACATTATTATCTGGATCAGTTACACTGATTGCCGTAATATTTGGTTGCCAAATGTCACGATAATGCGTAGCTGTAGAACCAGTTGTATCTGCACGACTAAATGTTAACGCTTTTCCAATTGTTGCAACATTATTCGGTGATAGTAGTGTGAAGCTATTTCCAATGCCATCTTGCATTTTAATTTTCAATGAACGATCCATATATCCAGGAGCTTTAAATACAATTGTATGAACTCCTGATTTTGAGAACACAGATGGATCAAATTCGTATTGTCCTTTACCAGAAACGACTTTGTCAACAATCGAATTTGTTGAAGCACCGTTATACACATTCGTAGCTGTTTTACGGTCGACTCCATCAATTAAGATTTGCCCACCAACTCCATCTAAAGCAGACCTATAAGCTGCATCTTCTATTTGCGTAAGTGTAGTTGCACCCGTTACCACATCTGGAGTTTTGTAAGCTACAGAGAACAGTTGAAACGGATTTACTTTACCAAAATAAACGAATGCGTTTGAGTCACTTGTTTTAATGTATGGTACTGGCTTAATAACCGTGTTAAATGCTGTTAAATCTGAACCACTAGGTATCGTATTAAATCCTGTTAACGTAATCGCTGAGCTCGTAGTTAATACGATTTTTTCTGGTAGATCCGCTGCATTAGGTGCAGATGTATTGTATTTACCAAAGTTTTTAACAATATACTCAAAATCTGTATAATCAATTGCACCATCAAAGTTGAAATCAGCTGCTCTCGTATAAGTCGATGAAGTTGCAACATACGCATTGTATGCAGTACTTTCAGCTTGGATGTCTCTCATATCAATTACATCGTCGCCATTCACATCTCCCGCAAGCATAAGACCACCAGGGACTGAATAGTTTCCTCCAGCTGAATAGCCAAATTGCCCAGAGTTTTTCATTGCTAATGTGCCATAGTATGTGAAATGTCCAGGCATTTTCATCTCTACATTGTAAGGCTTATTGCCCGCTGGCATAGGAAGCGTTGTTGTAAATAAGCCATTTTGAACTATACCTGGATTTGCACTTGTAGCAGTGCCAGTAGGGTCTTGAGCAATTGGTAATACTGAACTATTTCCATCTGTATTAGGATCTTCAAATTTAATCTCTATGCCTGAATCTTTATTCGTTATCGGTGTTGATCTACCAAATACTGATGAAGTATTCGCATAATTTTGGAATCCTTCTGGTTTAATATTACCGCTGATATATGCCCCGCCTCTAACGTAAATAAATTTATCTTGGAAAGTAGGGACACGATCCATTCCAGACTTACCATCTTTATAAGTTGTAATCTCTGGGATATTACCCGCCCACACAGGCCACATTTCATCCACCCCAGCATCATTCGTTACTTTATATTTGTAATCAAGAAGTGGCATTTCCTGTGCGACGCCGCCGCTCATTGTATCTTCTACATTCAATACACCTTTGGCTTGGACATCTTCAGGCAAATTGAAACTGTAAATATTATCACCATTTATGTCTGTTTCACGATGAATCCACTTTTTATCAGCCGTAATTCCTTTGGACGCTAAGAATGCTTTGTATTTATCACTAAAATCAATATCTGTAAGTTCTGCATAATCAAGTTTATCAGTATAGAATTTCGCACCTACAAGATTTTTAGGATATTTAACAGACATTGTTGACTTAAAATTATCACCATTGGCAACTAGCGTTTTATCAGCTAGGAAAGCTGGGTCAACGCCATTAAGCGTTTTCGATCCTGGTGAATCTAGGCGTTCATATCTGTTTACTACATACTCGTTTCCTTTTTTAATGAAGTAATAGTATTTTGCCTGTGTATCCATATTACCTGAGAAGGAATAATCCTCTGGATAGAATCTGAACATTTCCCCATAGTTTTCTTTTTGTTGATCATCAGTTGTATTCACAAGGTCTTCTTTCGAAATACCAAACTTAAAAGTTCCGTTTTCATTCAGTCTTATGAAGTAATTGACATAAGGTGCTGAGTTTGAATCTCCTAACATGCCATCAATCTGACCTAAAGACTGGTTCACTTCCGTGTCGGTATCATAATTCGGTGGTGCAGGAACTGATGTTTCATGTCCAACATTCTTCATATAATCAACGTTTGAATCGTAAGCTTTTCCTGAGAACCATTTTAATGCACCGTCAGTTGTTGGACCATTAGGGTCAATTTCATAAATACCAGGTTCGCTACCAGCATCCATTTGCATGGTTGGAGGCGTATTATCAACATAAAGTGAGCTGTTTAATGTATAAAGCTGGCCACTTGTTGCGTCTAATGCTCTTGCCTGTATCATGTATCCGCCTTCATCAGCGATTTTTTGCTGTGATGATTGCTGTGTAAGCTTTACAGAAAGATTAGGGTCATCCTTAGAAATAGGCGTGCTATAAGGATAGTAAGTTCCATTCATCATTAAAGGAACATTCATTGAATTCCCTAGCGTAAAAGCAGAAAGGTTAAGTGTGCCGATAAAGCCAATATAATTTTTACCTGTTAGATCCATAACGTAGAGTTTAAGACCAAATGATGGGTCAAGTGGACTTTTCACTCTAATATCTGCCCAGCTTGTTGGGATAATTGCATACGTATGTGGATTAAAGTTTTTATCGCGATCAAGGTTTATTGCTTTTCTTACAACTCTGACATCTACTCCTCTACTTTGTATACTGATAGCAAGAGGAATTCGATAAGTTTCTGTAGTACTTGCTGAATTAATAAAGTTTATATATGCCTCGTAGTATCCGCTTGCAGCTGCAGCTGGCGCAGTGAATTTTACGATCACATGAACTGTACCACCTGCTGGTACACTAATTGAAGTTAATTCCGTTGCTGGTGAAGCCGCATTGCTTAAACTAATTTTAGCTCCTTCCTTCGCACCATCTTGTCCATCTTTCAAAAATGTATCCTTAAAGAAAACACTTGATGAATCGAAAGTTTTAGCGGTAGAGCCATTATTAGTAATATACAAGTCTCCTGTTTTCGTAACTGAACCGTCTTCTGAACGAGAGGTATAGCCAAACGAAAATGAGCCTGTTGTATTATCTACATTTATAATATTAGAATTAGATGAATCATCAGTTGACGAGCGTGATTGTACAAAATCTTTTACCTTAAATAGCATGTCTGTATGAACGGCTTGATAAGGATCCGATTTACCTGAACCGATTTGGAATAAACTTTGTTGCTTATCTATAGGATCCGCTGTTTGCATCAATGCTACTTTTACATCTTCAGGCTTATAGTTTGGATGAGCTGATAGAATCAGTGCAGCCATACCAGCAACATGAGGAGTTGCCATTGATGTACCTGACATCATTTGGTAAGCATTTGTGTAATCTGTGTTTGTTGGTTCGAAAATATCATATGGTGCGGTCGAGAATACATCGACACCAGGCGCAACAACGTCAGGCTTGATTGCTAATGAACCTGAAACAGGGCCTGTCGAGCTAAAGTACGCAAGTGAATTTCCACCCATTGTATAGTTACTGGCATTCGAAACAGAAATGGTTTTTATCGTTCCACTTTTAAAAGCATTATAGAAGTTTGTTCCTTCACTCTTATTTACTTGTAATGTGTAGACTAATCCACCTGAAGCACCAAGATAAGAAGGATAATAACCTTGATCATCAAAGACAAGATTAGGATTGTCTTGCGGATTCCACAAAATCATGGCCTTAGCATGCTCTGTAGCAGCATACATTATAAGCTGATCCATAGAAGCAGCACCACGCTTTACTACTACTACTTTATCTTTAACACTTATGTTTTTAGCTCGAAGATCATCGTACCAAGCAGGAGTACCCATACCAGCATCCACCATCTCATACTTTGTCGATCCACTAAGCTTATCATTTGTATCCTCAAAACTTTTTCCTAACAAACGAGTGTTAATTGTAGAATATGAACTTTCTCCCGTTGCACCATAAGAATGGATATCCAACGTAGGAAATTGCCTCGGATAAGAAATAGCTCCTACGGTAATCGCCTTTGCAGCAGCACCTGGAGTTCCTACTGTACCTACACCTGGTCCAGAGTTTCCTGCAGCGATTGCAGCTGTTACGCCAAGGTCAGTAATGTTATTTATTGCAACTGCATTAGCAGATAAAGAATCGTTGTAATTTGCACCAAGCGATAGGTTAATAACTTTACAACCATCCTTATATGCTTGTTCGATTCCCGCCATTACGGCTTCATCAGTTCCCCCGTGAGGTCCTAATACACGGTAAGCGTATAACTGCACTTCAGGTGCAACACCTCTAACTGCATAACGAGAATTATTTCTAGATTGCCCCGCAATTGTACCAGCTACATGAGTTCCATGAGAAGTAATATAATTGCGATAATCTGTTGGGAAGTTTGGATCTTGTTGATTTGATGGAAGCGCGTCATTGGCATTCTTTGCCGCCAACCAGTCAGAATATACTGTTTCCATTGGATCGTTGTCATTGTCTACAAAATCTTTTCCACCTTGATATAATCCTGCAAGGTCTGGGTGGTTATAGTCGATACCTGTGTCAATAACTCCGACTTTTACTCCCTTCCCTGTAATGTTTTCTTGTTGAAGATCGTGGATTTTCAACCAATCAAGAACCGCTGTTTCAGCAGACTCAGTACCTTCAGGACCTGGAGGTGGTACAGTACCTGTTGCATTTACCGTATTATTAGATGTACCAGAGTTACTCGAAATACTACTTGGTTGTGAGTTATTTTGATTCGAACGTATATTTGGCAATACATTTTGATTCGTTTGTTTCTCAGAGACCTTTCCATCACCTGTAGCACTACCAGGTGAGTCCGTCAACTGTGATGCTGGAATTGGTGCATACTTAACGTTTTGGTAAACTTTCTTTACATAAGGTAATGCCAATAGATCATTAAGCGCACTGCTTGGAATCTTAACGGAAACACCGTTAAAAACTGTCGAATACTCTTTTCCTAATTTAATAGAGTCCGTTAACCCAGCTGCTTTTAAGGATTTGGATTGACTACTAATAAAGTTTTTAAAGTCACTGTGAGTTTGATTTACTTCATTTGTGGCAATTTCAGGTGTGACAGCAGATGTGCTCTCTTGATTTACAGAAAGTTTTTCAGATGATGTATTTTTTTGTTGATTTAACATTTGAATAGCGACAGGATCAACATTAAATTGAACAATTAAATCTAATTGCTTCGATGAATTTAATATATTTGGGTCTATTTGTAGCTTCTCTAAGTATAAATTCTGCAATTGTTGTGTTTGATTTAATTCTAAATTACTTTTGCTCCCTAGTTGTGTAGTATCGATGGTAGTATTTCGCGCGGTTCCGCCCGTCATGGCAAAAGTCGGGACTGTGTAGCCAAGCAACGTAGAAGTCGCTACTAATGAAGACATGATTGCTTTTTTTATTTTACGATGCCTCATACATTATTCATTTCCTTTCATGAATTTATTAGATAAAAAATAACGCCATTTCCCCCTAACCACTTATCCCCCTTAATACATAAATTTCTAATTTTATAAATTTTACGACAATTTAATTGCCATTCTTCATTATAATTGGGGTTGTTGTCGACAGTAAATTGGGGAAATTTAACGAAAAATCAAGAAAAAAATTTGTCATATTTTGTTAAAAATTGGAGAAGTCTTCTTGTTTTCGTTGTTTTTAATGAATATTTTCTAGGAATCGATTTGGGGGAAATTAGAACTTATTTTTCTACAAATTTTGGAAACTTCAATTTATTGGATTAAATTAGTAATTATTAATCTTCTTAATCTGGTCTTAGCTATTCATTGTTTGATCCAATTGTTTATTCTTACGTCTCCAAGTTAAAGATTTATCCTTAAGATTAAGGATATAAAAAAAAGATCTCTCATAATTACGAGAGATCTTTTTGTGTGTTCTCTATTTTAAACAAATTGTAATGACAATTATAGAAATAATTAATAGATTTATTTTTTAACTTCTTTCACAAAGTTCCATGTTTGCCCCTTATCCTTTGATTGATAAAGTTCGCTACTATTCCCGTTATAATCCCCATCTGAACCTTGACCAACCAACATACTTAAAACTCCATTCATTTCAAAAGGCATATCCGGAGTATCAAAAGGTCTTATAGACTTTCCATTATCTAACTTCATTCTCTCACTCTTTAGTTCACGATTAACAGCTGTTTTTAAACCATCTGTAATGGTATTTATATTATTAGCAAGACTTGCAAACTCACCTTTCCTATCTGCCTCTATACGGTGATGGAAGTCGCCTGCCTTTATTTGTTCGACCCCTTCTTTAATCACATTGAATTTTTTTACTTGTTTATACGTAAACCATACTGCAAAGCCAATCG
>Ga0209795_10001432_pt1 | contig 14907 bp, 8 predicted proteins | sample AgamicOrMarz_FD_187166 | JGI IMG/M metagenome (GOLD analysis project Ga0209795, IMG submission 187166) | Agave microbial communities from Guanajuato, Mexico - Or.Ma.rz (SPAdes) (version 2) | ecosystem: Host-associated > Plants > Phyllosphere > Phylloplane/Leaf | place: Guanajuato, Mexico...
ATCAGGATGTCCGATTCCACGGTCCAGAACTCTTCGTTCGTCACCGAGTCGGCTTCGGCGAAACCGCCCACGCCGCCCGTCTTCGCCACATGTTCCAGCAACGCGACGGCGTCGATACCGGTCGACTTGTACAGCGAGCCGGTGTGATCCTGCACCGCGACGACCTTCGCACCCGCTTCCTGGAACAGACGCGCCGCGATGCCGCCGACGTTGCCGAAACCTTGCACTGCAATGCGCGCGCCTTCGATATCGAAGCCGATGCGGCGTGCCGCTTCGCAGCCCACCACAAACACGCCGCGGCCCGTCGCTTCGCGGCGGCCGAGCGAACCGCCGAGCGTGATCGGCTTGCCGGTCACGACGCCGGTCGCCGTTTGGCCCTGGTTCATGGAGTACGTGTCCATCATCCACGCCATGATCTGCTCGTTCGTGTTCACGTCCGGCGCGGGAATGTCGGTGTTCGGTCCGATGATGATGCCGATTTCGCTGGTGTAGCGGCGCGTGACGCGCTCGAGTTCACCACGCGACAGCTTGCGCGGATCGAGGCGGATGCCGCCCTTCGCGCCGCCGTAAGGAACGTTCACCGCAGCGTTTTTCACCGACATCCACGCGGACAGCGCCATCACTTCCGACAGCGTCACGTCCTGGTGATAACGCACGCCGCCCTTGCCTGGACCGCGCGACACGTTGTGCTGCACGCGGTAGCCCTCGAAGTGCGCGACCGTGCCGTTATCGAGTTCGATAGGCACGTCAACGATCAGAATCCGCTTCGGGCGCTTCAGGGTTTCGAGCCAGCGCGACAGCGAGCCGAGGTACGGCGCGACGCGATCGACCTGGCGCAGGTAGTTGCCCCACGGGCCGAGGTCTTCGCTATTCAGGTAGGAGGGGACGGACTGCGACGTTAATGCTGATTGGGCAGATTGGGCGGCTTGCTGCTGGGAAGACATGAACGCTCCGGCGTTGATCGAGTAGCAGCATTGTCGAAAAAGGCCGTTTTGAAATCCAATGCCGTTTCCTTATCCGATTATGTCTTTTTTGCATAACCCTTCGGAAGCCGCAAATTCGCGTCGCGGGCGCGCAGGTTTGGCGAGGCTCTCTTACGCGCCGCGCTCCGCCAGTTCTTCCGACACCACGTCCCACAACTGCCGCACGAGAATCTGCCGCGCGTCGTCGCTTTTGGCGGCCAGCTTGTCACGGTAGAGGCGTATCTCCATCGTAAGCGTGAGCTGGCCTTCGGGCGTGCCGCGCGTCGCCCGGTCCAGACGAATCAGCTTGCCGTCCGCGACCGCGTCTTCCACAGCGCTGTGCGGCAGAAAAGCGATGCCGTGGCCGGCGAGCGCCATCGCCTTCAGGCCTTCGGCCATGTCGGTTTCGTAGAGCCGGTCCAGATTGAGACGCTCCGGGGCGTTGGCGAGAATCACCTCGGTCATGCGCCCCAGATACGCATTCGGCGTGTACGACAGATAAGGCGTGGGCGCCTCAGCAGTGCCCGGCAGCGTATGACGCGGCCGACCGGCGCGCCCCGGCGCCGAGAACGGACTGATCGGCTCGTTGCCGAGCGTCAGCATGTCGTAGCGGGCCGGGTCGAGCGCGACCGGATGACTCGGATGGTGATAGCCCATCATCAGATCGCAGCCGCCTTCCACCAGAGAGAGCGCCGCGTCGTGCACATTCAGCGCGCGCAGCCGCGTATGAATCGGGCCCATCTGCGCTTCGATGCGTTGCAGCCAGCGCGGAAAGTACGTGAGCGACAGCGTGTGCGGCACCGCGAACTCGATCGTCGCTTGCGGCGTCGCCGTGTGGCCGCGCAACAGCGCGCGGGCCTCGTGGAACTGCGAAAGCATCGCGAGCGCCTGCTCGTTGAAGACCTGGCCCGCCGGCGTGAGCCGCGTCGGATACACCGAACGGTCGATGAGCTCCGTGCCGAGCCACGCCTCGAGCGCCTGGATGCGCCGCGAGAACGCCGGCTGCGTGACGTGACGCAGTTCAGCCGAGCGGCTGAAACTGCGCGTTTCCGCGAGCGAAACGAAGTCTTCGAGCCATTTCAGTTCCATGCGAAGCCTGCTGCCGACGAGAGAGAGGAAGTCAGCATTCTAGTGGCTCTGCCGATGCGAATGCTCACGCTCCACCCGGCAGCCGACTTTGCCTTCGCATCGTCCGCTGCGGCTCACGCGCGTCCGGCCTATTCCGGCCGAATCCGCCTCTGGTGGTAAAATTCGCGGTTCCCTCCGTTCCGATCCGCTCGCTGTGACTCCAGCGAGCGCTCAACGCCTAGACCAGCCGCCATCATGTCCGACACCCGCCCCGACACTCTGTTCGCGCTGAATGCGCTCTCCCCGCTCGACGGCCGCTATGCGTCGAAAACCGAAGCCCTGCGCGACTGGCTCTCGGAAGCCGCGTTCATGCGCAATCGCGTGACGGTCGAAATTCATTGGCTGATCGCGCTCTCGCGCGCCGGTTTCGCCGAAGTGCCGCGCTTTTCGGACCCCGCCGAACAATTCCTGCTGCAACTGGCCGAGCGCTTCACCGCGCATGACGCCGCGCGCATCAAGGACATCGAGCGCGTGACGAATCACGACGTGAAGGCGGTCGAATACTGGCTGAAGGAATCGGTCAAGGGTCAGGAAGAACTGGAGCGCGCAAGCGAGTTCATCCATTTCGCGTGCACGTCGGAAGACATCAACAACACGTCGCACGGCCTGATGCTGGCGGGCGCGCGCGAGCATGTGATCCTGCCGGCGCTGCGCACGGTGCATCAGAAGCTCGTCGCGCTCGCTCACGCGCACGCGGAACAGCCGATGCTCTCGCGCACGCACGGCCAGCCGGCCAGCCCGACGACGCTCGGCAAGGAAATCGCCAACGTCGCCGCACGTCTCGAACGCGCGATCGAGCGCATCGCGAAGGTCGAACTGCTCGGCAAGATGAACGGCGCGGTCGGCAACTTCAACGCGCATCTGTCGGCGTATCCGGAGTTCGACTGGGAAGCGTTCTCGCGCGAAGTGGTCGAGCAGCGTCTGAAGCTCACGTTCAATCCGTACACGATCCAGATCGAGCCGCACGACTACATGGCCGAACTGTTCGACGCCGTCGCGCGCGCCAACACGATCCTGCTGGATCTCGACCGCGACGTGTGGGGCTACATCTCGGTCGGCTATTTCAAGCAGCGCACGAAGGCCGGCGAGATCGGTTCGTCGACGATGCCGCACAAGGTCAACCCGATCGACTTCGAAAACTCCGAAGGCAATCTCGGACTCGCGAACGCAACGCTGCGCCACCTCGCCGACAAGCTGCCGGTGTCGCGCTGGCAGCGCGACCTGACCGATTCGACGGTGCTGCGCAACATGGGCGTCGCGTTCGGTTATTCGCTGCTCGCGTACGACTCACTGATCCGCGGTCTGGACAAGCTCGAAGTGAATGCGCAGCGTCTGAACGAAGACCTCGACAACTGCTGGGAAGTGCTGGCCGAGCCGGTGCAAACGGTGATGCGCCGCTACGGCATCGAAAATCCGTACGAGCAGTTGAAGGAACTGACTCGCGGCAAGGGCATCACGCGTGAGGCGCTGCAGGCGTTCGTCGGCGGGCTTGCGATTCCGCAGGACGCGAAAGACCGTTTGCTCGCGATGACGCCGGGTTCATACATCGGCAAGGCAGTCGAGTTGGCGAAGCGCATCGGCTAAAGCCCGATTCATCCGCTGCTCTGCTCGTCAAGCAAAAGAAAAGCCGCTCCCCGGAGCGGCTTTTCTTCGTCTGAACGGGTTAGTTCAGGATGGCGGATTAACGCTTCTCGACCTGCTTCAACACATCGTCGACGATCTGTTCCGGCGACAGTTCGATGCTCACCGTGACCGCCTCGTCAGCGCCCGGTTCTTCGAGCGTGTCGAGCTGGCTTTGCAGCAGCGACGGGTCGAAAAAATGGCCCGTGCGCGTGGTCAAACGCTCTTGCAGCACCTCGCGCGAACCCTTCAGGTACACGAAGCAGACGTCCTTGTCGCCGTCGCGCAAAACGTCGCGATACGAACGCTTCAGCGACGAACACGTGAACACGGCCGTCTCGCCCGCCTTCTGCTTTTCTTTGATCGCGGCGCGGATAGTCTTGAGCCACGGCCACCGGTCTTCGTCGGTAAGCGGAATGCCGTGGTGCATCTTCTCCTTGTTTGCGGCGCTATGAAACGCGTCGCCGTCGGTGAACGCGCAGTGCAGGCGCTCCGCCAGCATCTCGCCAATTCTCGTTTTGCCGGCGCCCGACACGCCCATTGCGATCAAAATCATCAAAAACTCCTTACAGGACCGCCGCGAGCGCGAAGGTCAACAGCAAACCCATCAACGAAATGATGGTCTCGAGGAGCGACCATGTCTTGAAGGTCTGCCCCACCGTCATACCGAAGTATTCCTTGATCAGCCAGAAACCGCCGTCGTTCACGTGCGAGAAGATCAGCGAGCCCGAGCCGGTTGCCAGCACCAGCAGTTCCGGCTTCACCTGGATCGCGCTGGCCGCCGCGATCGGTGCAACGATGCCGCAGGCGGTGGTCATCGCGACCGTCGCCGAACCTGTCGCGAGGCGGATCAGCGCGGCGACGAGCCAGCCGAACAGCAGCGGCGACAAATGCGCGGAGGTCGCAGCAGCCACGATTTCCTTCGAAATGCCGCTATCCATCAGCACGCGTCCGAAACCGCCGCCCGCGCCGACGATCAGCGTGATGCCCGCGATCGGCGCCAGACATTCGCCGCAAAATTTCTGGATCTGGTCGCGATTGAAACCGCGGCTCGCACCAAAGGTCCAGAAGCTGACCAGCACGGCGATCAGCAGCGCGACGTCCGAATTGCCGACGAAGTGCAGCAGGTCGTTCGGCAAGGTCTTCGGCGTGAATACCAGATCGGCCCAGCTGCCCACCAGCATCAGGATCACCGGCAGCAACACCGTGAAGAGCGTAATGCCGAAGCTCGGCAGTTCGCGTTTCGGCGCTGCGTTTGCGCCGCCCGGCGTGCCGGAGAGCGCGACGTCGTCCCTGTTCAGAAACTGCGCGGCGAGCGCGTTCTCTTGCGGCAGCTTGATGTAGCGGTTGATCATCAGCGCAAACAGCGGACCAGCGACGATAGCCGTCGGCACGCCGACGATCAGACCATACGCAATCGTCTTGCCGATGTCCGCGTGGTACTGCTGCACGGCGAGCATCGCGGCCGGGTGCGGCGGAATCAGCCCGTGCACGACGGACAGGCCGGCGACCATCGGCAGGCCGACGAGCAGCAGCGATTTGTTGGTGCGCTTGGCGACGTTGAACGCGATCGGAATCAGCAGCACAAAGCCGACCTCGAAGAACACCGGCAAACCGACGATGATCGCGACGACCATCATCGCCCAGTGAATATTCTTCTCGCCGAACCAGTCGATGAGCGTCGTGGCGATGCGTTCCGCGCCGCCCGATTCGGCCATCATCTTGCCGAGCATCGTGCCGAGGCCCACCACCACCGCGATGTGCCCGAGCGTGTTGCCGTTGCCCGTTTCGAACGACTTGACGATGGTCGCCATCGGCATACCGGAGGCAAGCCCCAGCAGCAGCGACACGATGATCAGGACGAGGAACGGATAGACCTTGTAGCGCGTGATCAACAAGATCAGCAGGGCGATGGCGATCACCCCGTAAACCAGCAGCATGCTGCCGTGAACAGCTTCCATGAAGCTCCTCCTTTGCGTTATTGATTGTGGGTGCGAAGACGGCAGCCACCTCGTCTCATGGCGACCGCTGCGCCTCGAGGACGGCAAACCGCGCGGTCGCTGAATTTTACTGTCTGTTGTCTTGAAAAGCCCGCGAAACCCGCAGCATCTTTGCAACGAAGCCTCGCTGCGACAGCCTGAAGCGGCTGTATCGGCGAGGCTCCGGTTGAGAGCTTGCTGTGTCTGCGTCTGCGTCCGCGTCTGTGTTCGCCAGAACGCGGCGGTTATCGACTAGTGAGCGGGTGCGGCCAATTGGCTCGCCGCGCGCGCGAGGCGCGTGACTTCGTCCCAGTTTTGCGCGGCGACCGCGGCTTTCGGCGTCAGCCAGGAGCCGCCCACGCAGACCACGTTCGGCAGCGACAGGAAGTGCGTGGCGGTTTCCGCCGTGATGCCGCCCGTCGGGCAGAACTTCAGCGTCGGAAACGGACCATGAAAAGCTTGCAGCATCGGCACGCCGCCCGCCTGCTGCGCCGGGAAAAACTTCACGATTTCATAGCCGAGTTCGAGCGCGGTGATGATGTCGCTCGGCGTCATCACGCCCGGCAAAAGCGGCAGGCCGGCATCCTGCGCGGCCTTGTGCATGTCTTTCGTGAGTCCGGGCGACACGCCGAACTGCGCGCCTGCTTTCTTCGCCTGCGCGCAATGCTCGGGCTTCGTGATCGTGCCGACGCCCACCACGATGTCTTCGGCCAACTGGCTCGCGCGCTCGATCGCGGCAATCCCCGCCGCCGTGCGCAGTGTGATTTCCAGCACCTTCACGCCGCCCGCATGCAGCGCGCGCGACACGTGTTCGCCCTGCTCGACCGAATCGAACGCGAGCACCGGAATCACCGGGCCCAGGCGGACGATCTCGCTTACTGTTTTCGACGTCATAGTGAAACTCCTTGTTTCTGCCAACCGTCTGTTGCGTCGCCGGGCGGGCTTTGGCGGGCTGCCCGGTTGGACTTCGTTGGACCTGGTTCGACTGTCCGTTGGCTTGTTTGCGAAGACTGCTAGCCTGCCTGAGTGGTGCTGGTACGCGTTTCGCCGTGCTGTGCGGCGGCGTGCTGCACAGCAGACGCCGCGTGCTCGCCGTGCGCTGCCGGACGCTCGCCCACCATCGGACCGAACACCGACGCGCCCTGCTCCGCCGGCGCCGCCGCCGCGCGGAATACGCCGAACAGTTCGCGGCCGAAACCCACTTCGTTTTCCGCCTGATTGAGCGGCGCGGCGTTAGGTCGCGCGGCCCATTCGGCGGCGTCGATCTCGACGTCGAGCACGCCGGCTTCGGCGTCGATCACCAGCATGTCGCCCGTGTGCACCTTGCCGATCGGCCCTTGCAGCAACGCTTCCGGCGACAGATGAATGACCGCGGGCACTTTACCCGACGCGCCCGACATGCGGCCGTCCGTGACGAGTGCGACATGGAAACCCTGATCCTGCAACACGCCGAGCAGCGGCGTCAAACGATGCAGTTCCGGCATGCCGTTCGCCCGCGCGCCCTGGAAGCGCACGACGGCAACAAAGTCGCGCTTGAGCTCGCCGTTGTCGAATGCCTCCTGCACGGCTTCCTGCGAATCGAACACGATGGCCGGCGCCTTCACCTTGCGATGCTGCGCCGCAACCGCCGAAATCTTGATCACGCCGCGGCCGAGCTTGCCCTGCATCAGACGCAAGCCGCCGTCCGGCTGGAACGGCTCCTTGATGGCGCGCAGCACCGCTGTGTCGGCGCTGGTTTCCACGCCCGGCACCCATTGCAGCTTGCCGTCGATCAGCTTCGGCTCTTCCGTGTAGCGATGCAGCCCCTGGCCGACGACCGTGTTGACGTCTTCGTGCAGCAAACCGCCTTCCAGCAGATTGCGCACCAGGAACGCGACGCCGCCCGCTGCATGGAAATGGTTCACGTCGGCCTTGCCGTTCGGGTAAATCTTGGCGAGCAGCGGCACGGCTTGCGACAGCGTGTCGAAATCGTCCCAGTCGATCACGATGCCCGCCGCGCGCGCAATGGCGACGAGGTGCAGCGTGTGATTGGTGGAGCCGCCCGTCGCGAGCAACGCGACGATGCCGTTGACGATCGCCTTTTCGTCGATCACGTGGCCGATCGGCGTGTAATTGCCGCGCTCGACCGTCAGATCGAGCACGCGGCGCGCGGCCTGTGCGGTCAGCGCGTCGCGCAACGGCGTATGCGGATGCACGAAAGCCGAGCCCGGCAGATGCAGGCCCATGATTTCCATCAGCATCTGATTGCTGTTCGCCGTCCCGTAGAACGTGCAGGTGCCGTGGCCGTGATACGCGGCGGCTTCCGCTTCGAGCAGTGCGTCGCGGCCGCATTGGCCGGTTGCGAACTGCTGGCGGGTTTTGGCTTTGTCGTCGTTCGACAGGCCGCTCGTCATCGGGCCGGCCGGCACGAAGATGGTCGGCAGATGGCCGAACTGCAGCGCGCCGATCAGAAGGCCCGGCACGATCTTGTCGCAGATGCCGAGGCACAACGCCGCGTCGAACATGTTGTGCGTGAGCGCGACCGCCGTGCTCATCGCGATCACTTCGCGCGAGAACAGCGACAGTTCCATGCCCGCGTTGCCCTGGGTGATGCCGTCGCACATGGCCGGCACGCCGCCCGCGAATTGCGCGACGCCGCCGTTTTCACGCGCGGCCTGCTTGATGATGTCCGGGTAGTTTTTGTACGGCGCGTGCGCCGACAACATCTCGTTGTACGACGAAACGATGCCGATGTTCGGCTCGCGAATCTGCTTGATGACGAGCTTGTCGTTGCCTTCGAGGCCCGCGAACCCGTGCGCCAGATTCGCGCAGGAAAGCGCGCCGCGCGCCGGGAACCGGCCCTGCGCCTGATGAATGCGGGAGAGATACGCCTCACGAGTGGGCTTGCTGCGTTCGATCACGCGCTGCGTGACTTTCAACAATTGCGAATGCGGGGAAACCATCGGAGCTCCTTCGTCGCTGGCGGCAGATTGGGCGCGCTATGCCAGGTGGGTATCGCGGGGTCGCCGGAGAGACCGGCGAAAGGAATCTTAGTAGAAAAACTACATGGCCGCAATTGGAAATCTTGCTGCAGTGCAGTTTGGCGAAACTCCGCGAAGCCCTTTACTGGCGGCGCATCGGACGAATAACACCTGAACCTAGGGATAACACCTACGGCGATAATGTAGTTTTTGTACCTTTCGGCCAATCAAGCTATAGTCCACGCATTCTTCAGCATAGTGCGAGTTTTCCAATGATGCTGTCCCAGGTCGAAGAGATGCGCGAGCAGTTGCGCCCGTCAGAGCGCAAGCTGGCCGACTATGTGATCGAGGCGCCGCGCGAGGTGCTCGACCTCTCCATGACGGAAGTCGCGGCGCGCGCGGGTGTGAGTCAGCCGACCATCGCGCGGTTCTGTCATGCGCTGGGTTTTTCGGGGTTTCGCGAGTTCAAGATCCGGCTGGCCCAAGGCATCGCTACTGAAGTGCCCGCCGTTTATCGCGACGTGCGGCCGGACGAGGGTACGCCGGGTCTGATCGCCAAGGTCTTCGACCGGACCATCGGCACGCTAATCCAGGTGCGCAACAGCCTGTCGCCGCATAGTGTCGAAGCAGCCGTCGACCTGCTGGCGAACGCGGCGCGCATCGAGTTCTATGGAGCGGGCGGTTCAGGTATTGCGGCGCAGGACATCCAGCACAAGTTCTTCCGGCTCGGCATGCCGAGCGTCGCCTACTCCGATCCGCACACCTACTCGATGTCGGCCGCACTGCTCGGCCCCGGCGACGTGATCGTGACGGTATCGAATACCGGTCGAACCCGGGACATCATCGAAGCGACACATTCCGCGCTCAACTGCGGCGCCAAAGTGATTGCGATTACACATGGATCGTCGCCGCTTGCGAAGCTCGCGTCGATTTGTCTCTTCTCAAATGTCGTCGAGGAAAGCGATGTGTTTTCGCCGATGACGTCGCGCATGTCGCATCTCGCGATCGGCGACATTCTCGCTGTAGGCGTCGCGCTCAAGCGCGGGCCCGAGCTTGTCGAGCGGATGGGTAAGGCGAAAGAAGTGATCGGCCGTCTGAGGATCGACGGCGAAAGCTGAAGAGGCGCAAATGGAAAAAGGCCCGCTCGATGGCAGGCCTTCTCTCAGGTCAAACTCAGGTCAAACGATGTACGCGGCCAGTTACTCGGCGACCACGCGAACATCGACGCGGCGGTTCTGCGAACGACCTTCGGCCGTTGCATTCGACGCAACCGGATCGGCGCTGCCGAGGCCTTGTGCGACGAACTGCTCACCCTCGAGACCGCCATCGCGCAGATATTGCACGACCGCTTCGGCACGAGCCTTCGACAGTGCCCGGTTGTGTGCTTCGGAACCCGTCTTGTCGGTGTAGCCCGTCACCGTCACGCGGCGCAGATTCGCGCCCTTGTTCGCGGCCATGAAGTGATCCAGGTTTTCCTTCGCGATCGCGCTGAGCGTCGCGCTGTCCGTTGCAAAGTTGGCGTTGCCTTGCAGCAGCAGCCGGGCCTGCGGCGCCGCCGGCTTTGCTTGCGGCTGCGCAGCCTCTTGCTGCTGAACCGGCTGTTGCGGCACCGGCTGTTGCGGCACCGGCTGTTGCGGCACCGGCTGTTGTGCGACCGGCTGTTGTGCGACGGGCGCGCCGCACATGAACGTCATTTCACGCGCATCCTTCACCGGCTGGTTGTTGCTCACGCCGTCGACCGCGCCGAGCCACGTAATCGGCTTGGCCTGGCAGGTTTCTTCAGCGACGCGCACGCAGGTTTGCGAGCTGTCGAGAAGTCCAAGGCAGCTAACCCGATAAGTCGGTACGGTTTGGTTCGGCGGACTGATCGTACGCAGCGTGTAGGACGGTCCAGATTGCGTGCTGCACGCTGCAAAGATCGCCAAAGACGCGCCTGAGACCAACGCGCGGAGATATTTAAAAAGAGAAGTGTTCATTTTCACGAATGCAGTGATTGAAGCGGCGCCCTTGCCCCGTGTCCTGCGGACAAGAGTGCGCTTACAGTTCTAGTCAAGACATATCCGGTTGATGGACCGGACTTGCGTCCGAACCATCACGGCGCTTACCACTGGTACGAAGCACCGATGCCGATCGCCGTGCCTTGCGAGCTGGTGCCCGCGCCGGCCTTCATCTTCAGGTTCTCGGTGATACGTGCCGAGACGCCGAGCGCGACAGCCTGCGAACCCTTATACGAACCGCCACCGATACCGACCGCGATCGTCTTGCCTTGATCGACGTCCGGGATCATCGTCAGCGCCGTAGCGGCTGCGACACCGGCGTACGCGTTCTTCGCGACCTGGCTCACGCTGTTCTGCACCGAGTTGATCTGCTGATCGGTGTACGCCTTCGAGGTCATGCCAGCCGGCAGATTGCCGACTGCCGAGCCGATGGCGTCGTTCAACTGACCCACGTTGACCGCGTCGGTCGTTGCCGTACCGGCTGCGACGTTGGTGACCTGGCGTTCGTTACCTGCCGAGCCCACCGACACCGAGTTCGCACGATCAGCCACCGAGTTCGCACCCAGCGCCACCGAGTTCGCCGCGGTTGCGCTTGCATTCGCACCCATTGCGGTCGAATGCGTACCGCTTGCAACTGCTGCTTCCGTATCGCGGTTGCCGTCTGCTGCGAACATCGGGTTGTTGGCGGCGTGCGCAATGTTCGTCACCGTCGAGATCGCCGAGTTCATCTGGTCGACGTTGACTGCGTCGTCACCGGACGTGCCTGCTGCCACGTTGTGGATCGTCGTGCCGCCCGCAGCACCATTACCCATCGTAATGCTGCTGTAGTTGGTCGTACCGTCGGCGTTGTGGTCGTACGTGACTGCCGCGTTGGTCGTGCCGTTCGGGTTGATGATGCCCGACGCCTTCAACTGCGCGACGTTCACTGCGTCCGTGTCGGCCGTACCGGCTGCGACGTTGGTGATCTGGCGTTCGTTGCCTGCCGAGCCCACCGACACCGTATTGGCACGGTCAGCCACCGAGTTCGAACCCAGTGCAACCGAGTTCGTCGCCAGAGACTGCGCATTACCGCCGATCGCCACCGATTCCGCGCCCGTTGCCTGTGAATCCGGCAACGTCGAGTTGGCGTGGAAGTACTTGATACCGGTGCCGCCGCTGGTGATGTTGTTCAGCGTGTTGTTGATGTTGGTGATGTCCGACGTGTTCTGCGTCACACGGCCGTCGATGTTGGTGATCGCGTCACCCACGCTGTTCACGGTCGTGCCGCCCACCGAGTACGTCGGGGCCGAGATCGTGCCATCGCTGTTCACCGTCGAGCCGCCGCCGAGGGCATCTGCCGCCGACTGGCTCACGCCGTAGAGCTGCGAACCGTTCACTGCATCCACGCTCGTGGCGTTCACCGCGCCTGCGGCTACACCAGTCAACGTACGCGAACCTGCCGTACCCGTGAAGTCAACCACCGTGCCGTCGGTATCCTTCGCCACCGTGATGTTGCGCGACGTCGGGTCCTGCTGCACCAGACCGACCGAACCGTTGGCGATGTTTTGCGTCAGGTTGTCGATGTTCGTCGTGTTCTGCGTCGTACGACCGTCGATGTTGGTGATTGCGTCACCCACCGTGTTCACCGTCGTGCCGCCCACCGAGTACGTCGGAGCCGTGATTGCGCCCGTCGTCGAGTCGTAGGTCGAACCGCCACCCAGCGACGAGGCCGTGCTCGTGCCGATCTGGTTCACCTTCGCATCTTCCGACATCAGCTGGCTCACGTTCACCGCGTCCGTGGCGTTCAGACCTGCTGCCACATTCGTGATGCGACGCTCAGCACCTGCTGCACCCACCGACACTTCACCGGCTGCCGTGGCTGCCGAGATAGCGCTGCCGCCCGGGTTGAAGCCTGCCGTCGTCAGCGTAGTCGAGTTGGCCACCGAGTTGGAACCGAGTGCCACCGAGTTCGCCGCCGTTGCCTGTGCGTTGCCGCCGATCGCCACTGCATCCGTACCCGTTGCCGACGAATCCGCCAGCGTCGAGTTGGCGTGGAAGTACTTGATGCCGCCACCGTTCACGATGTTGTTCACCGTGTTGTTGATGTTGGTGACATTGCCCGCCAGGTTTGCGACGTTGTTATTGGTGTTCGACAGGTTGTTCGCGACGTTCGAAACGTTCATGTTCGTCGCGTACAGCTGCGACCCGTTCACTGCGTCCGTGCTCGATGCGCTCAGATCACCAGCCGTTACACCAGTCAGCGTACGCGTGCCTGCCGTACCCGTGAAGTCAACCACCGTGCCGTCGGTATCCTTCGCCACCGTGATGTTGCGCGACGTCGGGTCTTGCTGCACCAGACCGACCGAACCGTTGGCGATGTTTTGCGTCAGGCTGTCGATGTTCGTCGTGTTCTGCGTCGTGCGGCCGTCCAGGTTGGTGATCGCGTCACCCACCGTGTTCACCGTCGTGCCGCCCACCGAGTACGTCGGAGCCGTGATTGCGCCCGTCGTCGAATCGTAGGTCGAACCACCGCCCAGCGACGAGGCCGTGCTCGCGCCGACCTGGTTCACCTTCGTATCTTCCGACATCAACTGGCTCACGTTCACCGCGTCCGTGGCGTTCAGACCTGCTGCCACATTCGTGATGCGACGCTCAGCACCTGCCGCACCCACCGACACTTCACCGGCTGCCGTGGCTGCCGAGATCGCGCTGCCACCCGGGTTGAAGCCTGCCGTCGTCAGCGTGGTCGAGTTGGCCACCGAGTTGGAGCCGAGTGCCACCGAGTTCGCCGTCGTCGCTTGCGCGTTGCCGCCGATCGCCACTGCGTTCATACCCACTGCCGACGAATCCGCCAGCGCGGTGTTCGCGTGGAAGTACTTGATGCCGCCACCGTTCACGATGTTGTTCACCGTGTTGTTGATGTTGGTGACGTTGCCCGCCAGGTTTGCGACGTTGTTGTTCGTGTTCGACAGGTTGTTCGAAACGTTGTTGACCTTCGCGTCTTCCGACTGCAACTGGCTCACGTTCACTGCATCAGTCGCGTTCAGACCGGCTGCGACGTTCGTGATACGACGCTCCTTACCTGCCGCGCCCACCGACACTTCACCACCAGCTGCTGTCGCTGCTGCGATCGCCGTGCCGCCGACCGGCGTGAAGCCTGCCGTCGTCAACGTCGCCGAGTTCGCCACCGAGTTGGAGCCCAGTGCCACCGAGTTCGCCGTCGTCGCTTGCGCGTTGCCGCCGATTGCCACTGCGTCCGTACCCGTTGCCGACGAATCCGCCAGCGTGGTGTTCGCGTGGAAGTACTTGATGCCGCCACCGTTCACGATGTTGTTCACCGTGTTGTTGATGTTCGTGACGTTGCCGCTCAGGTTCGCGACGTTGTTGTTGGTGTTCGCGAGATTGTTGGCGACGTTCGAAACGTTGTTCGAAACGTTGTTCACCTTCGCGTCTTCCGACTGCAACTGGCTCACGTTCACTGCATCCGTAGCGTTCAGACCTGCTGCCACGTTCGTGATACGACGCTCCGCACCTGCCTTGCCCACCGACACTTCGCCGCCGGCTGCCGTCGCTGCTGCGATCGCCGTGCCACCGACCGGCGTGAAGCCTGCCGTCGTCAACGTGCTCGAGTTCGCCACCGAGTTGGAACCGAGTGCTACGGAGTTCGCCGTCGTTGCTTGAGCGTTGCCGCCGATCGCAACTGCATCCGTACCCGTTGCCGACGAATCCGCCAGCGTCGAGTTGGCGTGGAAGTACTTGATGCCGCCACCATTCACGATGTTGTTCACCGTGTTGTTGATGTTGGTGACATTGCCGCTCAGGTTCGCGACGTTGTTGTTGGTGTTCGACAGGTTGTTCGCGACGTTCGACACGTTGTTCGAGACGTTGTTCACCTTTGCGTCTTCCGACTGCAACTGGCTCACGTTCACTGCATCCGTGGCGTTCAGACCTGCTGCCACGTTCGTGATGCGACGCTCCTTACCTGCCGCGCCCACCGACACTTCACCGCCCGCTGCCGTGGCTGCTGCGATCGCCGTGCCACCAACCGGCGTGAAGCCTGCCGTCGCCAGCGTCGCCGAGTTCGCCACCGAGTTCGAGCCCAGTGCCACCGAGTTCGCGGTCGTCGCCGAGGCTGCACCACCGATCGCCACTGCGTCCGTACCCGTTGCCGACGAATCCGCCAGCGTCGAGTTGGCGTGGAAGTACTTGATGCCGCCACCATTCACGATGTTGTTCACCGTGTTGTTGATGTTGGTGACATTGCCGCTCAGGTTCGCGACGT